>Ga0209274_10000191_pt1 | contig 49103 bp, 54 predicted proteins | sample HubBroMetageREF1_FD_188343 | JGI IMG/M metagenome (GOLD analysis project Ga0209274, IMG submission 188343) | Reference soil microbial communities from the Hubbard Brook experimental Forest, New Hampshire, USA - Hubbard Brook CCASE Soil... | ecosystem: Environmental > Terrestrial > Soil >...
CCCCCTCTCGACGCTCGACCGGGAGTCGCTCAGCGACCACCTCTCGCTGTTCTACACCGGGATCACCCGCAAGGCCGAAGGGATCCTCAAGGACCAGAGCGCCCGGACGGGAGAGACCAAGGACGCCCAGCTCAGGATCCGCGGACTGGCCGACGAGGCGCGATCCGCGATCGTCCGGCACGATTGGGAGCGTCTCGGGCAGCTGGTTGACGAGGGATGGCAGTTGAAGCGCGGGCTCTCGGCCGGGATCTCGACCCCCGAGATCGACCGCCATTTCGCCGCCGCCAAGGCCGCGGGCGCGTACGGCGGCAAGGTCACCGGCGCCGGAGGAGGGGGTTTTCTTCTCCTGATCCACCCCGCCGAACGGAGCCGTCAAATAGCGGCCGCCCTGTCGCCGATGCACCGCCTCCCGGTGCGGATCACTCCCGAGGGCTCGCACATCCTGGGAATCCATCGATGACGGACGCCCCCGGTCTCGAAGCGTACGCTCGGAACTACCTCGACGAGGCGAAGGCCGCGCTCGACGAACCGACGATCCTCGCGGCCGTGCACCGGATCGTGCCGATCCTGCTCAAGGCCCGGGACGAGGGGCGCGCCGTCTTCTTCTTCGGCAACGGGGGGAGCGCCTCCACCGCCTCGCACTTCGTGGTCGACATTGCGAAGAGCGCGATCCGGGGAAAGGGCCGGTCGATCCGCTGCATCGGGCTCAGCGACAACATCCCGAGCATGACTGCGTGGGCGAACGATGCGGACTACTCTCGCATCTTTGCCGAACCACTGAAGAATCTCGCCGTCTCGGGGGACGTCGTCGTGGCGATCTCCGGCAGCGGCAATTCCCCCAACGTGCTCGAGGCGGTGCGTGTCGCCCGGGCCCTCGGGATCACGACGATCGGCCTCACCGGGATCGGGGGAGGGAAGCTGAAGGAGATGGTCGACGTCGCCCTCGTCGTTCCTTCGAACAGCATGCAGCACACCGAGGACGTCCACGTCGCGGTGCTCCACCTCCTGACCGCGTACCTGCGCGACGAAGGCCCGGTCTCCGAGCGATGATCGTCCGCGTCCGGGACTACATGGTGCTCGAGGTCGAGCACATCCCGGTGACGGCCACGATCAAGGAAGCGATCGACCGTCTCTCGCGGAGCCGCCACCACGGCTTGCCCGTGACCGACGCCGCGGGCAAGCTCGTGGGATTCGTGAGCGCGAAGGAGCTCCTCCGTCACGCGAACGAGGGCGGTTCTCCTCTCTCCCGGATCATTCGCCCCGGTACGTATACCGCTCAACCCGATACCGGGCTCGATGACGCCGCCCGGATCATGTTCCGGCTCGGACTCCGCGACCTCCCCATCATCGACGAACAGGGCCGGCTCTGCGGCATCCTGTCGAACCTCGACATCGTCCGTTCCCACTTCGAGCGGGCCTCGCCGGCGAAGGCGGACACTCTGATGCACCTGCTCAGCGAACGGTACGGCCTCCCGTTCTCGTTCCACCGGGGGCTCGTTCCGATCGAGCGGCTCACGCCGACCCAGTGGAAGGTGTTCGAGGACGAACTCGAGGGGCGACGCTACGAGCTCGAACGCGGTTTTGCCGAACCGGTGCTGGTCGTGCAGAAGGGCGACGCCTGGATCCTCGTCGACGGGCACCACCGCGCGTTGGCCGCCCGGGAGATGGGGCTCACCCAGCTGCAGGCATTCATCCTGACCTGCGACCGCCCGGAGGACTTCGCCCAGGCCGAGACCGGGTTCGAGCGCCTCGCGCGCGAGCACAACCTTCGAACGGTCGATGACATCGAGATCGACCAGTCGACCCAGCATCCCTTGATCGAGGTCACCACGCAGCTGATCCGCCGATTCGAGACCGGAGCGACGCGCCAGCCGTCGCCGCCCTGAGCGTCCGGTCGGCGGGGTCGAGCCGCCGGTCGGTACCGACGGAATATGAGACCGCGGAACCTCCCCGCAGCGGAAAGGGCGTGCAGATTCCGTTACCTCCGCTCGATGTGAGCGCGGCACTCGTGCCGTTCGTGATCGTCGCGCTCTCGATGATCGCCGTCACGATCTTCGTGTTCGGAAAGGCGCTCCCGGCCGATGGACGACCGCCGTTGGTCACGCAGATGACCCTCGCGTTCGCCGTCCTCGGCGGCGGGAGCGTCCTGCTGCTCTCCCTGGTCGACGTCTTCATCAGCTCGGATGGGACGTCGGCGTGGACGTTTGTCCTCCTCGCCTTCAACTTCATGATGATGGGCCCCGCGGGGATCTGGTTCATCGGTCTCATCGTGTTTCGGGACCGGCGCGTGGCCGCGGACGATTGGACCTGGCCGATCGCGCTCGCGGTCATGACGACCGGTTCGGAGATCCTGATGGGCTTCCTGTTCGCGCTGGGGGGCGAGAGTACCCCGCTGCCCGTCCTGACGACCCTCGCCCTCGGGGTCTCCTCGGTCTGGTTCTTCTGGTCGATGGCGGCGATCATGGCGGCGCTCGTGCTCTGGGCCCCGCTCGCTCGGGTCGAGCGCTGGGCGCTGGTCGCGCTCACGCTGACGGCCGTCATCGGTCCGTGGGTGACGACCTATCCGGTCGTCGGCGGCCTCGCGATGACCTTCCTGATGGCCGCCGTGTTCGTGTTCCTCGTGCGCACCCTGTCGGTCCGCGCCCCGGTACGCCGCGAAGAGGTGAACCTGCTCTTCGGTCTGGCGGGGGCGTTCCTTGCGATGGCCGTGAGCGGCCTCGCGCTCGTCGCGACCGGCGGGTCCACCGTGTCGATCCTCGCGTTCGGCGCGGTCATGGGCGTCGCGATGGGAGTGGAGATCGCCTACCTGGTCCGGCATTACTACCGCGGCTCGTCCGAACACCCCTGGGTCGCACGCGCCGTGCCGGACGGCGACGAGACGTCGGTCCCCGCGGCGACGGCGGGCGCGGCGAGCCGATAGGCGCTGCCCTCCCCGGACCTCGGGAGGAATTCGTACAGTACGCATATCAACGGCGCCCAGGTCGCACCGCCGTCAGGGGAGACGGTGACCGAGATTCGGGCGCGACGACTCTCCGGCCCGTTCCGTCGAGCCCTCCCGTGGATCGTGGCGGCGGTCCTCGTCGGAACGATCGGTCTCCCGTCGGCGGCGGCGCTCGGCCGACTGCCGGACGCGCCGATGGTCGGCTACGCCCATCCGCAGTCCGGTAACACCAGCACGACGGTCAACATGACGGACGCCCCGGCGTTCACCCCCCGGTCGCTCAATGGGTCGGCCGCGGCGACGGTCTCCGTCCACCTCGTGAACCAAGGCAATCTCAGCCACACGTTCACACTCTCGAACGTGCCCAACTTCGCGCTCGACTCGAAGTGGACGCCGGCCCAGCTCTATTCGTTCTTCGCGAAGAACGGCTCGCTCGCCAACGTGTCGGTCGCGCCGGGACACACCGCGTGGGCGAACGTTTCGCTGAACTCTTCGGTCGGCGGCGATTCGTTCGAGTTCGTCTCGATCGACCCGTATCAGTTCCAGGCCGGCATGTGGGGGTTCCTGAACCTCACGGCGAGCGGGCCGGGCCTCATGCTCTCGGAGAACACCACCGACCAGTACGAGTTCATCCCCAACATTCTCTCCGCCTCTCCCACGCACTTTCCGTTGATCGTCGACGTGCTGGTGACGAACCAGGGGGCGCTCGGTCACACTTTCACGATGTCGTCCCTCGCCAATTACACCCTCTCGCCCGGGAATTTCACGCAGACGTTCACGACGAACGCACCGCTCGTCAACGAACCGATCCCGTCGGGGGCGGGGCTCTCCGCATGGGCCAACTTCACCGTGCGAGCGCCCGGGATCTACCAGTACATCTGTACGGTTCCCGGCCACTTTGCGAACGGCATGACCGGATTCCTGTACGTCGGGGTGCCCGTGCCGCCGGCGCCTCCCTCCCCGAGCACTGCGGTGGTCGACACCTGGGTCCTGATGGGGTCCGGGGTTCTGCTGGGGATCGGAATTGCCCTCGCGGTGGTCGCTTCCTATACGGGACGATTCCCCGCGAAATCTGCGGGACACCCGAAGCACCCCTGAGCCCGGCCCGACGCGGGGCCGATCGGAGGCCACACGAGGGTTTCGACGGCCTTCCGGTTCGGATGCAGGCCCTCCTGCCGTGGGGGCTAGGTGATTGCGAGGAACGAACGCATCGTACCGTGAAACTCCCCGCAGAACTCGGTACACTGGATCAGGTACTGAGTGCCGGCCGAGACGTTCGGTACGGCGAACGCGAAGTCGTTCACGCGTCCGGGGATCGCGTCGATCCGGACTCCGAGCTGAGGGATGTTGAACGAGTGGATGACGTCCGCCCCGGTGACATTGATCTGTACTTCGGCCCCGGGCGGTGCCCATAACTCGCCCCCGCTCACGGAGTTGGTCGATGCATCATACGAGGAGTTGAAGCAGGTACCGTTCGCCGGGTAGCAGAACTCCCAGTACCATTGGTGGCCGGTGACATCCACGTACTCGGTCGGATCGGACGGGAGCGCGTCAAGCTGGTACAGCAGGACCGTCGAATACGCGGCCACCCCCGCGAGGAGGACGACGACTGCGAGCGTCCAGGCCACCTCGTACTTGTTAACCATAACGACGCCCCTTCATCTTCGGGTCGCGGTATTTCCAGACGGCGTAGACGAGGAAGGCGAAGGTGATGATCGCCCCCGCGACGCTGATCCCGAGCATCACCCAGAGGAGGGGTTCGGTGAGCTGGAGGTTCGTCTCGCCCGTCGCGACCCGCCCCGCGAACGCGGCGGCGGGCGCCGCGGCCGCCCCGGCGGACCCCACGAGCAGGGGACCGCGTTCCGACACGCTCGGAACGGGGGTGAGCAGATACATATGGCCCGCGTACGAACGGAACAGGGGGTCGTCGTTCGAACGGTCCGGACCTTCCGGGCGCGATTGTACGTACGGAGGGGCTTTGAACGGGACACCCCGTCCCGCGAGCGTCGACAACCTTTCGGTGCACGGATGAGGGAGCGAATGCGACGCAGGGCGGCGGTGGGAATCGCCCTCGCCGTACTGATGGTCGTCGGGGGGTTCGGCGCACTCACGGTGAGCGCACCCGCTCGGGCAGCATCGGCCGTACACGTCGACACTTCCAGCACCCTCTCCGTGACGGCCGAGCCGGGGTACTTGTTCAACCCGAACAACCTGGTCATGATGCCGACGAACACCACGATCACCGTCACGTTCACCGACAACGACGCCGTCGACCACACGTTCACGATCATCGGCCGGGAGGGCTGGGTGGTTCCGAACTCCTACTCCTCCTCGCAGCTGGATGCCGTTGCGTTCGGGTCGCCGACCAATCTGTTCAATGCGAACGCCACCGCGATCGGGGGCTCGGACCCTCAGGTGACGGGCACCTTCACCTCCCCCGGCGTCGGGTGGTACGAGTTCGTCTGCACCGAGCCCGGCCACTTCCAGTCCGGGATGTACGGATACATTGCCTTCGGGGAGAACCTTCCGGGGAACCTGACGGTGGTCGCGCCGGACACGGACCCCGGGCCCGCAGTGTTCATCATCGTGGGGACGATCGTGTCCCTCGTAGTGATCGCTCTGGTCCTCGGCTTCGTCGTCGGACGGCGCCGCGGGTCGACCTACGAGATGCCACCGCAACGGCTCGGTTACCCCGAGCCGGAGCCCGTCGCGGCCTCTCCGGCGGCGGCTTTTTCCGACGAACCGAGAGGATAGTTTCGAAGCGCAACGCTCAAATGGCGGGTCCCGCATAACCTACGGACCTCGTAGTAGGTTTGGGGAAACTCGATGGCGTGGGGAGCACCGAGCCGGGAGCGCCGTGTACTGAAGGCGGGACACTCGTCGATCGCGGTCACGTTGCCGAAACCCTGGGCGGAGGCGATGAACCTTCGACCGGGTGACCTCATCGTCTTCGACCAGAACGACGACGGCACGCTGTATCTGAAGCCGGCCCCCATCGCGGGTTCCGCGGTCGCGGGGGCTCCGTACCTCGTCAGCGCGCGCTCGTTCGACACGCCGGGGGTGCTCGAGCGGCTCGTGGTCGGAGCCTACCGGGTCGGCCACGACTCGATCGAGATCCGAACGGACCTGCCGCTGGCTGCCGAGCGGGTCGAGGAGCTTCTCCAGACAGCGCGGGGACTTCTCGGTGTCTCGGTGGTCGCGCAGGAACCGACCCGGGTCGTCCTTCAGAATTTCATCGACCCGTCGAAGTATGGCCTGCCCCAGCTGGTCCAACGCATGAAGATGATCCTGGTCGCCTTCCTCGAGGAGTCCGAGGAGGTCCTGAACCGGCGCCAGCGTAGCCGACGCGTCTCCACCCTCGAGGAGGAGGGGAGCAAGGTCCTCGCGCTCCTCGTGCGCCAGCTGTTCCTGGCAAGCCGCGACTGGTCCCTCGCCCGAAGGATCGGGAGCCCCGACCCCCGCCAGCTGCTCGAATGGCGGGTCGTGGTCCATGCGCTCGAGGAACTCTCGGAACTGTTCTCCGCGACGCTCCGTACCCTGAACGAGGAGGCGCCCAAGCTGCCGGCCGGCTCGGCCGACGCGCTCGCGGTGGTCCTTCCGGACATGAAGGCGCATCTCAAGACGGTCGTCGAGACGCTGATGCATCCCTCCCTCGACCACGCCTGCGAGGTGTATCACGAGACGACACGGCTGGTCGCGAGCGTCCAGGTCGCGGCGGACCGTCGGGGGAGCCCGACGCACAAGGGGGGCCTCCGCGCGGCGTCGCTCCTGCTCGGCCGCGGGGCGGGATGCCTCTCGCTGCTCTCGGAGATCGCCATCGACCGGGCCGTGTCGGCGGGAACCGAGACCGTGATGGTCGAAGCGGCCTGACGGGCACTTTAAGAAGGACGGGTACGGACTCTCCGTACCCGTTCGGTCGTCCCGTACGAACGCCATATCGTCCTACCTACCGCTCGCGACTCGGGGTCAGACATGTTCGATTCTCTCGACGATTGGTTGATCATCGCAGTGGTGGCGGGGATTCTGTTCTACGGGTCGAGCAAGATCCCGCAGCTGGCGCACAGCCTCGGTCGTTCCGTCGGGGAGTTCAAGAAGGGCCGGCTCGAGGTCGAGCGGGAACTCAAGGCCGAACAGGCTTCCTCGGCGGGCGCCCCCGCCGTGACCGGACCGAGCCACTAGCCCGGACGTAACGACCCGGCATGCCCGAGGCACGAAGAGAAGCTGCGAAACGAGCCCCTCGGCGGGGAGCGGGTCGGGCGACCCGACGGAGGTTCCCGGGTGTCTGATGCGCGACCTCGACCGCATCCTAACGGTCCTCCAGGAGGTCCGACGCCGGGCCGTCCGCATCGGGGTCGTCCTCGCGGCGATCTTCGGGTTCCTGCTGTTCTTCGAACTGAAGCCGATCCCGCTGCGGTTGTGGGGGCTCAATATCCCGTTCGCCTACCCGTGGCCGAACCCGTTCTACAACATCACCGCGCAACTGTTCATCGCGATGCGCGCCTGGATGCTGCCCCCGAACGTCCAGCTGATCAACGTGGGCGTCGGCGACTCCATCTTCGTCCAGATGGAGATCGGCATTCTGGTTGCGTTGATCCTCGGAATGCCGTGGGTCGTGCACGAGGTCGGCGCGTTCCTGGTCCCGGCGCTCCGCCGAAACGAACGCGCGCTCCTCCGCCAGGTCGGCATCCCGGCGACGGTCCTGTTCGCGATCGGGACGGCGATCGGCGTGTTCTTCCTGACGCCGTTCACGTTTCGGCTCCTCTTCCTCTACGTCGGAGCGATGGGCCTCGCGCCGTACACGCTCGGCGTCCAGGACTTCGTGACCTTCGCGCTCCTCTATTCGATCGCGTTCGGGATCGTATTCGAGCTCCCGGTCTTCATCTACGCCCTCACCCGACTGGGGGTCGTCAAGGCCGCGGCGTGGAGGAAGCACTGGCGGGGAGCGGTCCTCGGCGCGCTGATCTTCGGGATGATCGTCACCCCCGACAACTCCGGCATCACGATGCTGATCATCGCGACGCCGATGGTGGCGCTCTACTTCGGGGGAGCCTACTTCGCGAGCCGCTGGGAGACGCACCGCGACCAGCGCGCTCCGCCGACCGTAGCCGCCGGGGCCGGGTGAGCTGATGGCGCTCTTTTCGGACATCGACTGGCTGATCATCGCCGCGGCAGCGGTCTTCCTGCTCCTCGGCAAGGACAGCGGGAACACCCTGCGGACGCTCGGTCGTTGGTACGGGCGCGCGGGCAAGATCAAGCAGGAACTCCTCTCCGAGTTCACCAAGGCGGCGGAGATCCCGCTCCCCACCGGGGGCGAACTGTCGATCCGCGGCGCGCTCCTCGGGATCGACCCGTCGCCGACCCACGTCAGTGGGATTCCCGCCGCGGTGACGGTGGCCCCGACCGCGGCGGCGCGCCCGGTCGACCCGGTCTCGGTACCCTGGACCGGGGGCTACCCGACCCCGACCTGGTCGACGACGGTGACCGCCGCCCCGTACGAGGGGGAGCGTCTGCGATGAGCGTTCTCACGGTCGACCAGATCGTCACGCTGACGGAGATCCTCGTCATCCTGATGGGGATCGGCATCACCTGGGCGGTCTACGCCGGCAGCGACCGGGCGGAGCTGCCCGGAGACTCGACGGTCCCGGATCCCCACGAGGCGGATGATGCCAAACCCGATACGAAGGGGAGGACGCTGAGTTGAGCGGATCGTTCGACTGCCCCTCCTCGTGCCCCTACCTCGAGGCGCCGAACCCCATGTACGACTTTCCCGTCGGTCAGGTCCGACGGGTCGCGGCGGCCGACCCGGAGCAGGACGTCGACGAGACGAAGCGCAACGTGCTCAAGCTCCTCGCGGTGGCGGGGATCGTCGGGGCGGGCGCCGGCGGCCTGGTCGGCGGGACCCTCCAGTACATCCAACCCCCCACGGTAGGGATCACGAGCTACCCGCGGACCCAGTTGCTCGACATCGACGGATCCCCGCTGACGGTGGCGAGCGCCCAGGCGGAGTACAACGTCGGGACGGTCGGGGACTTCATCTTCAACTACCCGCTCCGGAACGAGCCGAACTTTCTGCTCAACCTCTATCCGGCGAACGGTCAACCTCCGTCCGCGACGAACCCCGGGGCGGCGAACGTCCCCGGCGGGGTTGGGGACTACGGTTCGATCGTCGCCTTCAGCGCGATCTGTCAGCACTTGGGGTGCCCGGCGCCGGCGATCTCCTACTACCCGCCGGGGACCTGTTCCCAGACGTTCCCGACGCCGCTCTACAAGTCGGGCCAGCCGTTCTACATCCACTGCTCCTGCCACGGGTCGACGTACGACCCGGCCAACTCCGCATCGAACCTGACCGGACCGGCCGTCCTCCCTCTCCCTCAGGTCGTGCTCGAGACCGACGCGAGCGGCAACATCTTCGCCGTCGGGGAGAACGGCCCTCCCGTCAACGGGCACCTCAACACGCTGCAGGGTGACTACGGGGTAGGAACGACGTCCCAGGTCGCCAAGGAGACCCCCGTCGTACTCTGCAGCTTCGGTCTGCCGTCCTAGGAGGAGACCTCGTGACGTTCACCAACTGGTACAACCGGACCCTCAACAAGATCTGGGGGTTCGTCGAGGACCGGACCGCGATGAAAAAGTGGGCCTTGCGGCCCCAACCCGATTTCACGTTCAAGCCGTCGTACTGGACCGGCGCGTTCGTCGCCGTCGCGTTCTTCTACCAGGTCGTCTCGGGAATGCTCCTCCTGCTCTACTACCAGCCGAGCACGAACACCACCCTCACCGCGTGCGGGCAGCCCGTCGGGACCCAGTCGGTCGCGCCGGCGGCCTGGTGCTCGACGTACTACATCATCCACTCCGTCCCGATGGGCGGCCTCCTCCTGACGACCCACCTCTACGGCGCCTACGCGATGATCTTCCTGATGTTCGTCCACTTCTTCCGCGGGTACTACCTCGGCGTCTACAAGGCCCCCCGCGAGTTCTCCTGGATGGTCGGGACCCTCCTCCTCGTCACCACGATGGGGATGGGGTTCACGGGCTACCTGCTCCCGTATACCCAGATCTCCTACAACGCGACGAACGTCGGCCTCGTTCTGGCGCTGCGCCTCCCCAGCGTCGGTCCCCTGCTCGGCCCGTTCATCTTAGCCGATGGCACGAGCCAGGGCCTCCTCTCGCGGATGTTCGACGCCCATGTGCTGTTGTTACCGCTCGCCCTCGGCGGGCTGCTCTATGCGCACATCGCGCTGTTCGAGTCGCACGGGATCGCGCCGCCGGCGAGCTCCGACCCGTTGCAGCGTCGGCGCTTCACGGAGGCCGAGGACAAGAAGAACGTCCCGTTCATCCCGCACATCTTCTGGTATACCACGAAGTGGGGCCTCCTGTACGTCGGGGTCCTGTTCGGGATCGCCGCCCTGTGGCCGTGGAACCTCCCGACCTACGTCGGGAACCTGGCAGCCGCCGGGGTCGTCACCGAACCCGACTGGTACTTCCTCTGGCTGTTCAAGTTCGTCGATTTCTACGGGGTGACCCCGGTCCTCGCGATCGGGATCACGAACGTCCTCATCGTCTACGTCCTCTTCCTGCCGTTCCTCGACCGCTCTAAGCGCACACATCCGCGCGACCGCCCGCTCTTCATCTGGCTGGCGACCAGCCTGCTCGGATTCTTCATCCTCATGACGGTCTGGGGCGGAGAGACCCCGGGCGTCCAGATCCAGCCGCTGACGGTCGCGTGGACCATCGGCCCGGTCTTCGCGGTGAACGCGCTCGTCACGATCCTGTTCCATTGGAGGTACCGGCGAAGCTACCTGCGTCGGCTCGCCGCGCGGTCCGGTTCGTTCCCCGGTGCGTACGCCACCCCGAGCTCCGTTCCCTCCGGCGCGGTCACGGTCACGGAGGCGAAGCCCGTTGAGTAGCCCGGAGGGGACGCCGGTCTGGAAGACCGGCACGCTGTGGGGGATCCTCGCGGTCCTTCTCATCCTCGGGACGGTCGGGGCCGCGACCGTGGTCTACGGGGTCATGGGCGTGGCGTACGGCGACCCGTTCGACTTGATCGCGATCGCCATCGGGGCGGTCGTCGCGAGCCTCTCGTTCCTGTTCATGACCGGCATCCTGTACCGGGTCGATAGATACCGCGGCGCGACGCAGCGGAGGATGGAATTCTTTGAATAGCGAAGACGCCGACCGCCGAGAGTTCCTCCGCGTCCGCCGGAAGGTCCTCGACCTCTACGACGCGGTCACCTACCTGATGCTGATCGGCATCGCGGTCCTCGTCGTCTACTGCATCGAGCTCGGACCGCTCACGAGTCCCGGTGCGCAGCAGTCGTTCGGCTACGCGCTCGCGCTGATGTTCCTGATGGCCGCGCTGATCATCCACCTCGTGGACCGGACCTACCGGGTCTGGCCGCTGGGCCGACGGATCGTCCCGAGAGCCCCGGGACCGGTCACGCTCGCCGGGCAGGTTCGATTCTTCCAGGTGCTGGTCGTCGTGATCGCCGCCGCCGCGCTCGCCTACATCATCGGGGGTCTTCTGACGTGACCGACCTGACCGAGCCGATCACGCTCATCGTCCTGATCGGCGGGTTCGCGGCGTTCCTGCTCTGGGCGTTCACGTACCACGGTAAATGGCTCGTCCCGGCGATCAAGAGCTGGCTGTTCACGACCGACCACCAGCGGATCGGCCTGATGTACATCTCCATCGGGATCATGTTCTTCTTTATCGGCGGGATCTACGCGACCCTGATCCGCACGGACCTCGGGCTCGTTCAGGGCCTGGGGATGGACCCGCAGACGACCCTCGGCATCACGCCGGACGTCTACTCGACCCTGTTCACGATGCACGGGGTGCTGATGATCTTCATGTTCGTCATGCCGACCCTCGCCGGGTTCGGCAACTACCTCGTTCCGTCGATGATCGGTTCGCGGGAGATGGCGCTCCCGCGGATCAATGCGATCGCCTTCTGGATGATCCCCCCGGCCGGAGTGATCCTGATCCTGTCCAACGCCTACGCCGGCTGGACCGGGTACGTTCCGCTGAGCCTGCAGTCGTTCGGACCCAACCCCTACGGGGTCGACCTCTGGATCCTCGGACTGCACATCCTCACGATCTCCTCGATGCTGGGGGCGATCAACTTCCTTGTCACGATCCTGAAGCATCGCGCGCCGGGCGTCCACTATTGGAACATGCCCCTGTTCGTCTGGGCGACCCTGATCAACTCGGTGCTCCTGATCTTCGCGCTCCCGTCGCTCTCGATCGCGCTCACCTTCGTCCTCTCGGACCGGAACTTCGGAACGCACATCCTCGCGTCGGTGAACGGAACGCCGCTCGGCGGCGCGTTACTGTACCAGAACATCTTCTGGTTCTTCGCCCATCCGGAAGTGTACGTGATGGTGCTGCCGGCGTTCGGCATCATCTCGACGATCATACCCAAGCTCGCCCGCAAGGACATCTTCGGGTACGGCGCGATGGCGATCGCCCTCGGGGCGTTCGCCGTGCTCTCGTTCGCCGTCTGGGAGCATCACATGTTCGTGACCGGGATCGCGACCAACGTACGGTTCGTGTTCATGCTCGCCACGATGGCGATCGCCGTCCCCTCGGCGGTGAAGACGTTCAACTGGGTCGCGACGCTCTGGGGCGGCCGGATCTGGATGGCGGTCCCGATGTGGTTCTGCGTCGCGTTCATCACTGGATTCGTCATCGGTGGGCTCTCCGGTCTCCTCCTCGCGTCGATCCCGATCGACTACCTGTACCATGGGACGTACTTCGTCGTGGCCCACTTCCATTACATCCTGCTGGGGGGAACGCTGATGGCGATCTTCGCCGGCATCTACTTCTATTTCCCGATATGGACCAAGCGCTGGTACAGCCAGCGACTCGGGCACATCCACTTCCTGATGACGTACGTCGGGATCAACCTCCTCCTGTTCCCGATGTTCATCCTCGGCGCGGAGGGGATGCCGCGGCGGGTCTACACCTATCTCTGGACGGGGAACTTCCAGGCGCTCAATTTCCTCTCCACCCTCGGTGCGTACATCCTGGGGATAGGTCAACTCGTCTTCCTGTTCAACATGGCCTACAGCTACTTCTCCGGCGACCCGGTCACGTCGGATGACCCGTGGGGCGAGGAGCTCACCGTCCGCATGAGCGGACCGGTGGCGCCGCTCCCGTCACGGACCCCGCCCCCGGTCCCCGGTCCACTGCCCTCGGCCGCCCCGGCCGAGGCCCCGTAGGAAGTACCGTGCGCGGCCACGACCTGTTCCGGTACGCCGCCATCGCCGCGTGCGTGCTCTGCTACGTGACGATCATCCTCGGCGGGAACGTGATCACGACCGACAACGGGCTCGCCTGTCCCGCCTGGCCGACGTGCTTCGGCAACGGCAACTACCTGCCGTCGTTCACCGGCGGGGCGGCGGTCGAGTGGAGCCACCGGGTTTCGGCGTTCGTCCTTTCGGTCAGCGTACTCGCGCTCACTCTACTCGGCGTCGCGTATGAGCGCGGGCGACGCGTGCTTCTGCGGCTCTCCCTCGCGTCCCTCGCCCTCGTGATCTCCGAGGCCCTCCTCGGCGGCGTCGTCATCGAGACCTCGCTGCGTCCCGGCGTCGTGCTCGTGCATCTCGCGATCGCCACCGCGCTGTTCGGGATCCTGCTCATCCTCACCCTCCTCGCCAACCTCCGGGAGATGCCGCGCCGGTGGCTGGACTGGGCGCGGCGGGCGACCGAGGAGCGTGCTCCGTCGGTCCCGGCGGCGGCCGCCCCCTCGGCGCCGGGCTCGGCCCGGCCCGCCGACCGGCCGGTCGCGGTGACCGCGCCCCGGGAAGGCTAAGGGCCGGCTCGGTCTCGCCGGGTCTCCAGACCATGGACGAGACTCACGACGCCCCGCCGTCGAGCCGTCCGTCCCCACCGCCCTCCGCGGCGGCAGACTACTTCGAACTGGCGAAACCGGGGATCACGGCGCTGATCTGCACGGTCGCGGTCGGCGGATTCCTGCTGGCTTCGCCCCGCTCGATCGACCTCGTCCGACTGGCGATCCTGGTGGCCTGCGGTGCGGCGGGCTCCGCGGGGGCCGCGATGCTGAATCACTACCTCGACCGGGACCTCGACGTGCGGATGAAGCGGACCCGACACCGGCCGCTGCCCGACGAGCGGATCCCCTCCAGCGGTCGAGTCGCGGTCCTCGGTCTTGCCCTGCTGGCCGTGGGCATCGGGCTCGCGAGCTGGCTGCTGAACCCCCTCACGGGGTTCTCGATCTTCCTCGGGGGCCTCACGTACGTCGTGGTCTACACCGCATGGCTGAAGCGTCGCTCGAGCTGGAACATCGTGATCGGTGGTTTCGCGGGAAGCGCGCCGGCGCTGGCCGGGAGTGCGGCGGCGGTCGGAAGCTGGACCCCGGGGGTCCTCGCGTTCGCCCTCCTCGTCTTCCTCTGGACGCCCCCCCACTTCTGGAGCCTCGCGCTCCTGCTCCGGGACGACTACGCTCGGGCGGGGCTTCCGATGCTTCCGCGCATGGATGACGTGGCGTTCTCGGGCCGGGTCGTCGTGGTCTCCGCCGCCCTGCTCGTCCCCGCGGCGATCCTCATCGGTTTCACGGGGGTGCTCGCGTGGCCGGTCCTCGTGGTCCTGGTCGCGTTGGGATGCCTGTTCGTCGCGCTCACGCTGCCGCTGTGGACCCACGTCACCCGGGCGACGGCCCGTCGCGGGTTCATCTATTCCGGCCCGTACCTGCTCGCCGTGGTGGTCGCGATCGTCGTGAACGCGCCCCTCCTGAGGGTCGGTTTCCCGACCGGCCTCTAGCGCTCGCTGCGCGTGGGCACGTCGAGCTTATCTCGACTGGCCTGCCTTACTAGGCCGATGCCAGACTCCGACCGGGTCGGAGGTACTTCCGACCGTTTGCGCCATGCGGAAGACGTCCTGAAGAAGCTCGGCTACGCGCGCGTTCCGCCGGTCCGGCGAGCCGCCGAGGCGGAGGCGTCGTTCTGGGTACAGGAGTCGGGAGTCCCCCGCCGGACCTTCCCGGTCTTCGTCAATGCGGCCCCCGCCGGGAACGTGGCGGAAGGCGTCGATCGCTGGGTCGCCGGTGTCGTCACCGAACGCTCTCCCCCGCACCGGGCGATCTTCGTGGTGCCGAACGATAGCGCGGCGGACGAGACCTGGGCCCGCCTCTCCCGAACCGCCGGCGCGACGATCGAGAACGAGGTTTCGGTCCTGGTCGTCCCCGCGGGAGAACGAAGTGACCCGACCCCGCCGCACTTCCACCTCCGGGTCGCGACGCCCGCCGAGGTGCTTCGTCTCGCGACAGGGATCGTCGTGGGTCTCTTCCGGCGAGCGCAGGCCGCTGAGGAGTCGGGCCAGATCGATTTCGAAGAGCTCCTCGTGACGCTGCGCCAGCGGTTCGGCATCGACGTCAACCGCTCGCTCGGCGTCCAGTCGGACGAGGACGCCCTGTTCCTCCTCTACCAGCTCGCCCAGCGGGACTCCTACGCCCCTGGCGACCCCGGAGCGAACCTGCACCTGCTCGTGCTGAAACCGACCGGCCCGGCGGCGCGGCTGCCCTGGTTTGCCGCCTGAAGCGCCGCACGAACCGAGCCGTTAAGAAGCGCGTCGCGCTCGGAGCGTACGTGGCGGCCCGGACCGAGCCGAACGAACCGTTCCGCAATCCCTACACGCCGTATCCGGGGAGCTCCACTCCCCCGGCCCACGTCACGCCGGCGGAAGGAAAGGCCGACCTATGGGCCTTCTTTTGGCTGACGCTCGCGAATACCGCCATCATCGGGGTCGCGGGGATCGTCGCTTGGCTGTACGTGGGGCACTGAACGAGGCGCCCGCCGGGAAACCATTATCTAAGCCGTCCGGGTCGGCGCGCCGCCGGCGCGGCGTGGGGCCGTGGGGTAGCTTGGACCATCCTTCTTGCTTGGGGTGCAAGAGACTCCGATTCAAATTCGGACGGCCCCATCCGCCGCGCCCCGCCGGGTCCATCCGCCCTCTCATGTATCGTCTCCGTCTCGCATCCGGGGGATGCCGCGCCGGTTCGTCGCCGAACGACGGCACGACCCGTACTACCGGGCCGCCCAGCGCGAGGGGCTGCGCTCTCGGGCGGCGTTCAAGCTGGGGTACGTCGACGACCGGTTCCGTATCCTCCGTCCGGGAGCTCGCGTGCTCGACCTCGGCGCCGCGCCGGGGGGATGGTCGGTCGTCGCCCGAGAACGCGTCGGGCCTCGCGGGTCGGTCGTAGCGATCGACCCTCGACCCGTCGAGCCGATCGACGGGGTTCGGGTCATCCGCGGACGCGTGGGAGATCCGTCGCTCGCGGAGCGCCTCGGTCCCGGGACGTTCGACGTCGTCGTCTCCGACATGTCGCCGCGGATCAGCGGTGCGTACGCGACCGACCACGCGCGGAGCGTCGGGCTCGTGCGCGACGCGTTCCGCCTCGCCCGGGTCGTCCTCGCCCCGCGGGGGGCGTTCGTCGCGAAAGTGTTCGACGGCGACCTCGTCGAAGAGCTCGAGCGGGAGTTGAGCGGGTCGTTCGCCCGGGTGCGCCGCACCAAGCCGCCCGCGTCGCGGGAACCGTCGTCGGAGATCTACCTGGTCGGGCTCGGATTCCGGCCCCGTCGCGCGCCAACTCCGACCACCGGACCCGAGGACGCGCCGCCGCCGGCTCCCGCTATATAGGTTCACATGTTGGCGCAAGTCCGCCGTTTTTGAGGTCTGGCTACTCGTGATCCGTTTCGGACCAGCGGGGATCCCTCTCTCCTGCAAGGGGCGCACGCTTCGGGACGGCATCGCCGATGTGCACCACCTCGGGCTCACGGCGATGGAAGTCCAGTTCATCAAGGTCAATCCGCTCACGCGCCTCGCGTTCGATGAAGAGGTCGGGAAACTCCCGCGCGAGCTCCTGCTCCAGCTCATCATGAACGTCGGTCCCTCGGACCATCAGGGGGGAACGCCGTCGCTCGCCGCGCTGACGAGTCCGATCAAGAAACGCGACTCGCTGACGACGCTCACCTGGAGCCTCGCCAAGGACTACCCCGACCTCCAACAGACCAAGGCGCTCGCGCGCGCGCTCGACACTGACCTGACGCTGCACGCTCCGTACTACGTCGACTTCTTCGGCTCGAGCGACGCCCGGGAGCAGTCCACGCGCCAGATCCAATGGGCCGGCGTGCTGGCCCAGGGACTCGGCGCGCGGCTCGCCGTCACCCACCTCGGCTTCTACGGTGGCGGCGACCGGGGCGATTCGATCCAGGAGCTGACCCACATCGTGACGGACCTCTCGGACTGGCTCAAGAACTACTCGAAGGGTACCGTACGGCTCGCGATCGAACCGAGCGGTCACCCGGACGTCTTCGGTTCCCGCGAGGAGGTCCTCGACCTGGTCCGCCATGTCCGGGGGACCGTGCCCGTGCTGAACTTGCCGCATCTCGCGGCGCGGGAGCGCCGCTCGTTCGAGGACGCCACCCAGCTCGAGCCGGTGATCAAGGAGTTCGTCGCCGCGACCGACGGGCCGCTCTACCTCAACTTCTCCGGGGTCGAGTTCTACGGCTCCGGCGAGTTCCGGCTGACCCCGATCAAGCGCGGCCTCGTCCGGTTCGATCCGCTCGCCGAGATCCTCGCCGAGCGGGATTACGACGTCACCGTCATCTCGAGCTCGCCGCTCCTCGAGCACGACGGGATGTACATGAAGCTCCTCTACGAGCGGGCGCTCACCCGGCGGTGGGCGAAGCAGCACGCTCCTCCCGCACCGAAACCGGTGAAGAAGCCGGTACCCGCGGCCGCGGACCGGTCCAAGGGCTCCGGAAAGGCGCCCGCGAAGCCGTCGCGTCCGGTCGCCGGAAAGGCGGCGCGAACTCCGCCCCGCCCCGCGAAGCGCTCCCCGGAGGTCCGGCGCAGTGGCGCTCGACGCAGGTAGCGCGGCGACGTTCGTCCGGGCGCAACGGTACATCGCCACGCAGGTCACCGAGGCGCTCGACCGGCTCGAGCCGGCGGCGATCGCCGCCGCGGTCGAACTGCTCGCCCGAGCCCCCGCGACCTTCGTGTACGGCGCGGGACGCAGCGGGATCATCGGGCGAGCGTTCGCGATGCGGCTCGTGCAGATCGGGCTCACCGCCTACGTGATCGGGGAGAGCGTGACGCCGATCGTCCGTCGCGGCGACGCGGTGTTCATTCTGTCCGGGCGCGGAGAGAGCCAGTCGTCGATCCAGACCGCGAACATCGTGCGGCGCGAGGGGGCCGAACTGGTCGTGCTCACCGGGCGGGCCTCCTCGAAGCTCGCGCACATCGCGACCGCGCTCCTCACGCTCGAGTTCCCGGAGGACCTCGACCGAGCCCGGCTCGCTCCGCTCGGGACCCTGTTCGAGTCCGCCAGCCTCCGCCTGACGGACGCGATCGTCGCCCAGCTGATGCAGGTCCGCGGGGAGTCGGAAGAGTCGATGCGCCGACGTCACGCCATCATGGTCTAGGCGCGCGCCCGCCAAAGGTTAAAATCGGCCACCGCTCCCACGCGTCCGTGCCCACCCGAACGAGTTCTCCCGCCTCGACCTTGGTGCCGGTGCCGACCCGATTCTTCGTCACGAGCGGGAAGGGGATCAACAAGACCAGCGAGCTGAACGCGTTCGACCTCGCACTCCTCCAGGCCGGCATCGGCGACCAGAACCTCGTGAGCGTTTCCTCGGTCCTCCCGATCGGGATCCGCCAGACCGAGCGCGTGCCGATCGCGCGCGGTGCGATCACCCATGCCGTGCTCGCGCGCTACTCCGGCGGTGAAGGCGAGGTCATCAGCGCCGGCATCGCGTACGGGTTCCGCGCCGACGGCCAAGGAGGGTACGTCGCGGAGGCCCATCTGCACGGAACCCAGAAGTCGCTCAAGGAGTTCCTTCGATGGCGGATGCAGGAGATCGCCCACTACCGGGGCGTGGAGCTCCGCCGCATCCGGTACCGCACGGAAGAGCTGTCGATTCCGATGGACCATTACGGGGTCTGCATCGCCGCGTGCGTCTTCCTGCCCTGACGGCCGACCGCGCGGGTCAGAGCAGCTTGCGGAACAGTAGCTTATCCTCGAGCGTACCGTCGATCGCGAGCTTTCGCGTGACGAGGGCCTTCATCGGGCCGATGTCCTTCTTCACGAGGCCATGAAACGTCGCTACGTCGGTGGTGATCGTGACGTCGGCCTTCTCGGACGGAGCGGTACGAAGGTTCGTCAGTCGACCCCCCCGGAGGTCGACCGCATAGTTTCCCTCGTCGGTGAGACGGATCCGGATCGTCCGCTCGAGCCCCTGCAGCTCCTCCGCCATCGCGGGGGTCGCATCGGCTTTCCGGTTGAACCGGTCGACGAGCGACGCGAGCGTATCCTCGACGGTCATGTCTCGAACCTGTCGAGCGTGCGAGCCGGATGTTCGCGCTTAACCCTTTGCACGGTCTCCCACGAACGGCGCATCCACGCCGGCACGCGACCGCCGTCCCGAGCGTGACGCTCGACACACTCCTGCGTCTCCGGGTCCGACGGGTACCCGCTGCCGATGCACTCGCCGGCCACCCGAGCGAGCTCGCTCAAGGCCGAGTCGCGGCGCACCTTCGCGACGATCGACGCGGCACTCACTACGGGAAAGTCCCGGTCGGCCTTGTGACGGCTGACGATCCGGACCCCGTCGCCGGCGAGCTGGGCGAGGCGTCGGCCGAACCGCTCGGCATCCGGGTCGCACGCATCGACGAAGGCAACGTCCGGCTCGAATGCCTTCACCAACGCAGCGAACGAATCGAGTTCAAGCTCGTTGAGACCGCCCCGGTCGACGTACCGGTCGACCGTCCGGGGCGGCAGCGAGATCGACCGACACTCGCCGAGCCCCGGGAGGAGCGCGTAGACCTCCTCTCGTAGCCGAGCGGAGAGCTGTTTGGAGTCTCGAACTCCGGTCGCTCGGAGGGCCTCGAGCTGGTCCTCCGTGCAGCAGAACGCCCCGATGACGAGGGGTCCGAGCACGCTGCCGCGGCCGGCCTCGTCGACCCCGAGGACCCGATCCGCGGCCGTGGTCGTCCTCGGTTCCCCCTACCTCGTCCAAGCATTAAGTCGCCGTGCCCCTCCGTGGGCGATGGCGCTCGAAGGGCTGACGGTCCCGGTACCCACGCTCTTCGCCGCCGACGGTGCCCTCGACCCCGGAAAGAACGCCCGGTTCGTGCGGGACCTTTCGGACGCGAAGGTCGACCACGTGTTTCTCCTCGGCTCGCTCGGCGAATTTCCCTCGGTGACCGATGACGAGCGGCCCCGCCTTTACGAGGCGGTCATCGACAGCATCACCGGCAAGGCCGACGCCTGGGTCGGCTGCGGGGCGCCGTCCACACGGCAGGCCGTCCGGTACGCGGAGGAGGCCGAAAGCGCCGGCGCAGCGGCCATCGTTGCGGTGCCGCCGTACTACCTGCACCCGACCCTCTCGGCGGTCGAGGGGTACTACCGCGCTCTCCACGCGGTCGTCAAGGTCCCGCTTCTCGCGTACAATATCCCATCCTTGGTCGGGTATGCGATGCCCCCTGCGCTGCTGCACCATTTGTTCCGGGCGCAGGTGATTTCGGGCGCGAAGGACACGACCGGCTCCCGTGCGAGCATCGAGGCGATGATCGCTGGTGCACCGGAGGGGTTCGTCCTCCTTCCCGGGGACGATTCCCTGGCGGCGAAGGCGATCGACCTCGGGGCGCAGGGCGCGGTCATGGGGGTCGCGAACGTGGCACCGAAGCTTTGCGGGGCGCTCGTCACCGCCGCCCGGTCGCGCGACCGCGCCCGGGCGAGCGAACTGCAGGCGCTGGTGGACGGGATCGTCGAGGCGGTCCGGGCGGGACCGTTTCCGTCCACGGTCAAGTTCCTCGCCGGGCACCTTCGGGGCGCCGAGGTAGGATACCGAGCCCCCTACGGGCCGCTCAGCGCCGAAGAACAGAAGGCCGTGCTCGAACGCCTCGAGCCGATCCGGGAGCGACTCCAGCTCTACCTCGGGCGGTAAGGATGCGGGCGGTCGTGGTCCGGCCGCCGACGCCCGGAGCCTCGCTCGTTAACGTTCCCGCCCCGTCTCTCCCCGCCGGAGCCGTTCGGGTCCGGGTCATCGAGGTCGGGGTCTGCGGGACCGACCACGACATCGTCTCCGGGAAGTACGGGCGCTCGCCGGTCGGTTCCACGGACCTGATCCTGGGCCACGAGAACCTGGGCGAGGTCGCCGAGGTGGGGACCGGCGTCTCGGGGTTCTCCGCCGGCGACCTCGTCGTCGCGACGGTGCGTCGGGGGTGCGGACACTGTCGGTTCTGCGCGGCCAACCGCTCCGACTTCTGTGAGACGGGGGAGTTTACCGAACGAGGTATCGGCGGCGCGAATGGGTTCCTTACCGAGGAGTACGTCGAGCGACCCGAGTACGTAGTTCGGGTCCCGAGCTCGCTCGCGCCCATCGCCGTCCTCCTGGAGCCGCTCAGCGTGGTCGAGAAAGCAGTCGCCATGGTCCAGCAGGTGCTCGACCGAAAGGAACCGACGCCGGGCTTTCCCCGGACCGCGCCTCCCCGTGCCCTGGTCGCGGGCACGGGGGCGATCGGGATGCTCGCGGCCTTCGTCCTTCGGGTCCGAGGCTACGAGGTGACCGCCGTCGACCGCCATGGTGAGGGCACCCCCGCCGACGCCCTCCTCGCCCGGATCGGGGCGCGCCACACGAACGTCGTGGAGGGCATCACGGCCCTCGAACCCGGAACGTTCGACGTCGTGTTCGAAGCGTCCGGTTCGGTTCCGCTCGATTTCGACCTGGTGGGGTTACTCGGACCGAACGGGGCGCTCGTGCTCACCGGCATCCCCGATGCCGACCGCCCCAGCGATCCCGTCCGGGGCGGCGCGCTCTTCCGGGGGATCGTGCTGCACAACCAGGCGGTCGTGGGTTCCGTCAACGCGAATCGTTCGTACTTCGAGGGTGGCGTCCAAGACCTCGGGGTCTTCGAACAGCAGTGGCCGGGCGCGGTCGCGCAGGTCATCTCCGCGCGTCGCCCGCTCGAAGCGTTCGCCGACGTCCTCACGAACCGGGGGGACGGAACGATCAAGGGGGTGCTGACGGTGCGGCCCGGCGGCGCGACCACCCTCGGGACGCGATAAACGTCATATACGGTACCCCGCTCGCACCGCACCTCCGAGGACCACGATGGGTATCTGGCAAGGCCGTTCCCGCCGCAAGCGCACGGGCGGTCGCCTTCGTCCGATCCGAAAGAAACGGCGCTTCGAGATCGGTCGAGAGCTCCAGAGCGCGACCATCGGGTCGGGTACGGTCAAGCCGTACCGTGTCCGGGGCGCGAACGTCAAGCTCCGCATCCTCACGACGTCCTCGATCAACGTCTACGACCCGGCGACCAAGAAGATGCAGTCGGCGAAGGTCATCACCGTCCGGGAGAACCCGGCGAACCCGAACTACGTGCAACGCAACATCATCACCAAGGGCGCAATCCTCGAGACCGACCTCGGACTCGTCCGCGTGCGCTCCCGTCCCGGCCAGGACGGGGTGCTGAACGGGGTCCGCGTGGCGGCTGCGCCGACCGCGGCGTAGGTCCGCGCCGGCGTCGCCGATGCCCGACCACTTCTACGTTTACCCGGCGTATCTCGGCCGAGGTCTTTCGCGTCGGAGCGGCCGTCGTCTACCCGACGCCGAGGCCGTACCGGACGTGACGGCCGAGGAGATCGTACAGGCGGCGAAACGTCTCGGGTTCAAGGCGGAAGAGGAGCCGGACAAGCAGTACCCCCGGCGGTTCTTCACCTACGCGGGCCGGGTCAAGGTCGTCAAGCGCGCCGGCACGTCGAAGACGGGCTTTCTCCGGGCCGTCGCGGCCGACGTGCGAAAGCACCGGCCGGCGGGAGCGAAGAAGTAGCGATGGAAGAGCCCGGAACGATCTATTTCACCGGAACCGCGGGCGCCGGCAAGACGTCCTTCGTACGGGCGTTCGCCGATTGGATGAAGAGCGCCGGGTACGAGACCACGGTCGTGAACCTCGACCCGGGCAGCGAGTCGCCGGCGCTCGACCCCGCCGTCGACATCCGCGAGTGGGTCCGCCTCGCAGACATCCAGGACGAGTATGGCCTCGGCCCGAACGGCGCCCAGGTCGCCGCCGCGGACATGATCGCGCTCAAGATCTTCGACATCAAGCAGGCGATCGACGAGCTGAAAACCGACTACATTCTCATCGACACTCCCGGTCAGATCGAGCTGTTCGCGTTCCGCGAGGCGTCGAAGGCGATCGTCGATGCGCTGAGCGGCGACCGGTCGCTGATCGCCTTCCTGTTCGACCCGGCGCTCGCACGCACCCCCGCCGGGTTCGTCTCGCTGCTCATGCTGAGTGCGACCGTCGAATTCCGCTTCCGACTCCCGATGCTCAATGTCCTGACGAAGTCCGACGTGCTGACCGCCGAACAGATCGCGGAGGTGCAGAGCTGGTCCGAGGACCCCGGTCAACTCTACGAGGCGGTCACGCGCGACGCGCCCACACCGGACGTGCAGCTCTCGACCGAACTGTTTCGCGCGATCGAGTCCCTCGGTCCGTTGGCGGGCCTGCTCCCGACCTCGGCCAAGGAGGGGGTCGGCCTCGAGGCGTTCTACCAGTCCGCTCAGCGGGTCTTCGCCGGGGGAGAGGACCTCGACCCGTCGCACGCACCGGCGACCGAATAGGCTCTCTACCCGTCGGTGAAGAAGAGCCCCATGCCGGCGGACGCGGACTCTTCCTCGTCCTTGAAGCGCCGGTAGAGCGTCTCCGCCTCCGCCGCCGGCAGTTTGGTTCCCACGGGGGCCAGCAGCTCGTCGGCGCGTTTCATCGACTCCGGTAGGCCCTCGAGCAGCACGTAGGTCGTATCGGCCGGGCCGCCGACGGCCTTCGCGTCGCGGATCTTCTGGCTTTGCCGGGAGAGGATGTCGTCCTTCAGGACCGCCTCGAGCTCGGCGCGCTTCGCCGACGGGACGGAGAACAGGGTCCACGCCATGCGGCCGGCCGACCGCGCCTCCCTATATGGGGCTTGTGCGCGCGAACGCGAGGCCAAGAGAGATTAGGGATGGGCCCGGTGGATACTCCATGTACGCGTCGACGACCCAGAGCCCGATCCTCCTTCTCGGGGCGGCGCATGTGGTCGACCTGGAGGGGCCGCTCCGCCAGGTGCTCGACGCGCGCACGCTCGACGGGGTGGCCATCGAGCTCGACGCCGAGCGTGCGCAGTCGCTCCTGTCCGACCAGCCGCAGAGCGGCAGCTCTCGCGGGGCTCCGCTCTTCGCTCGTCTCTGGGGCACGGTGCAGCGACGCCTGGGGGCGGAGATCGGAGGAGGCGAGCCCGGGGCCGAGATGAAGGTCGCCGCCCGGCTCGCGAAGGAGCGAAACCTGCCGCTCTTCCTGATCGACGACCCGATCCGGCAGACGCTCATGGAACTGGTTCGCACGATGCCGTTCAAGGAACGCGTGGCCCTGCTCGCGGGAGCATTCGCCGCGCTGTTCGTGCCCGCGCGGTTCGTGGAAAAGGAGATGGACCGGTACGCGGACAACCCCGAGGAGTACACGGCCGAGCTTCGGCGCGCGAGCCCGACCCTCGCTCGCGTGCTGCTGGACGACCGCAACGAGCACATGGCGGACCGACTCTCCGCGATCCGGAACAAAGGGTACGGACGGATCGCCGTCGTCGTGGGAGACGCCCATCTCGACGGCCTTCGCTCCGCGTTGCGTCGCCGGGGCGTACCGGTGGAGGCGATCCCGTTCCAGCTGTTGCGCGGCGCTACAGCACTGCCGCCGAGCTCTTCGTGAGCTCGTCGACCTTCTGCACCAACGCATCGGCGAGCGCGGTGAGCTCCGGCGAGGTGAACTCCTCGAGTCGACCCCGGTCCCCGAGTTCCGAGACCGCGGGAGCGAGGGGAAGGCGGCTCAGGAGCGGGATCCCGTATTCCTCCGCCACTCCGGCGACCCGGCCCGGCCCGAACAGGCTGATCTTCTCCTGGCAGTGCGGACAGATGATCCAGGACATGTTCTCGACGACGCCGAGCAACGAGACGTGAAGGTCCCGGGCCATGTTCATCGCCTTCTTCACGATCATGATCGCGAGGTCCTGCGGGGTGAGTACGAACACCATTCCGTCGATCGGGATCGTCTGGAAGACTGTGAGCGGAACGTCGCTCGTTCCCGGCGGCATGTCGAGGAGGAGGTAGTCGAGCTTGCCCCAGTGGACCCCACCGAAGAACTGCGTGATCAGCCGGGTCACAAGCGGTCCGCGCCAGATGACCGGGGCTTGCTCGTCCTCGACCATGAACTGCGAGGAAACGACCGGGACTCCGGCCCGCGAGATCGCCGGTTCGATCCCCTCGCCGGCGTCCATGAGCGGTCCGGTCATGCCCAGCAGCTTCGGGATCGAAGGGCCGGTGATGTCGGCGTCGAGGATCCCGACGGTAAGACCCCGCCGTCGTAGCTCGGAGGCGAGCAACGCCGTGACCGAGGACTTTCCGACGCCCCCCTTTCCGCTTCCGACCGCGATGACGTGCGTGATCAGCCCCTTATCCATCCGTTGAAGGATCCCTCCCGGGCGGCCTCGGGGCGAGGCCGCATGCGGGGGCTCGGAGGGCGGGTGTCCGTGGGTCGGCTCGGGGGAGGCGGTCACAACGCCGATGAACGCCGGGGTCGCTATATAACGCACGGCACCTCCGTCACCGCTTCGAGGCGCCATCGATGACGGTCGGCCGCTCACCCGAGCTCGCGGAGCTCTTCCGGCCCGCCTCCGTCGCGGTCATCGGTGCGTCCAACCGGGTCGGCACCGTTGGGGCGAGCCTCTTTCGCAACGTCCTCGGCGCGGGGTTCCGCGGTGTCGCGTATCCGGTCAACCCGAGGTGGTCGAGCGTATCGGGCGTGCGATGCTACCCGAGCGTCCGCGCACTGCCCGAAGTGCCCGAGCTCGCGGTCGTGATCGTGCGGGCCCCGGAGGTCGCCGACGTGGTGGACGACCTAGGGGCGTCTGGAACTCGCGGGGTGATCGTCGTCTCGTCCGGATTCCGGGAGGTCGGCGGGAAGGGAGTCGCGCTCGAGGACGAGCTCATCCAGCGAGCGAGAAAGCATCGAATGGCGCTCGTCGGACCGAATTGCTTCGGACTGTTGAACACGGACCCCGAGGTCAGTCTCAATGCGACGTTCAGCGAGAACCTGCCGCCGAGGGGCAACATCGCGTTCGTCTCCCAGAGCGGAGCGCTCTGCGCGGGGATCCTTCGCTACGGGATCGCCGAACGGATCGGATTCTCCCGGTTCGTTTCCGTGGGGAACCGCGCCGGGATCGACGAGAACGACCTCCTGGCATCCCTCGCGCGCGACCCGGCGACGAAGGTCATCCTGCTGTACGTCGAGAGCCTCGCGAACGGGCGCCGGTTCCTCGAGGTCGCGCGGGAGGTGACAGAGCGGACGCCGGTGCTCGTGATCAAGAGCGGGCGCACGCCGATCGGAGAGCGGGCAGCGAGGAGCCACACCGGTTCGCTGGCGCAGTCGGGCCGCGATCAACTCTACGATGCGCTGTTCGAGCAGTCGGGCGTACTGCGGGCCGACTCGATCGGGGACCTGTTCCGGATGGCGAAGGTGTTCTCCTCGGGAATGCGCCTCGACGGCCCCCGGCTCGCGATCCTGACGAACTCCGGGGGCCCGGGGATCGTCGCGGCGGACGCCGCCTCGCGCCAGCATCTCGAACTGCCCGAGCCTTCGCCGGCGCTACGGAGATCGCTGGCCCGCGCCCTCTCCCCCTCGGCGTCGACCGCGAACCCGGTGGATATGACGGCCGATGCCAGCCCCGACCAATTCCGCGAATCGCTCAAGCTTCTCCTCGCGGACCCCGCGGTCCAAGGGGCCCTGGTCATCGCCACGCCGACGGGAACCCTGACCGCGGACGCAGCGGCCCGAGCGATCCTCCGTGGCCGGGGAGCGAGCCGGAAGGCCGTGACGGCCTGCCTGTTCGGGCTGACCGACCTCTCCCGCGAGGTCGGCGACCTCGAGGCGCACGGCGTTCCCACCTTCACGTTCCCCGAAGAGGCGATCCAAGGGCTCGGCAGCCTGGCCCGCTACCGGGCCTGGGGAACCCGACCCCGTACCGCGGTTCGCACGTTCCCGGTCGACCGGGCGCGTGTCCGACAAACGATCCGCCGCGCGCGCGCTACGGGCAGTCGGGTCCTGCCGGAGTATGCCGCGCGGTCACTCCTGACCGAGTACGGAGTGCGATTTCCCGACTCGCGCAGGGTCCGGTCCATCGAGGAGGCGCTCCGCGCCGCAGGCTCGGTGGGGTACCCGGTGGTCCTCAAGGTCGCCTCGCCGGACATCTCCCACAAGACCGATGTCGGCGGCGTGGCCCTCGGTCTCGACGACGCCGATGCGCTCCGGACGGCGTGGGCGACGATGCAGGCTTCGTTGGCGAAGCGTGCTCCCCGAGCCCGGATCGAGGGATTCGAGGTCGAGGCGCAGGTACCGGCGGGGCGTGAGGTGCTCATCGGAGTGCAACGCGACTCGAACTTCGGGCCGATCGTCGTCTTCGGCATGGGAGGGATCTACGTGGAAGTGCTTCGGGACGTGACGTTCCGACTCGCCCCCGTTCGCCCGCTCTCCGCGCAGCATATGATCGAGTCCGTGAAGGGGTTCCCGGTGCTCCAAGGGGTACGGGGCGAGCGCCCGGGGGATCTCGCGGCTCTCGCCGAGGCGATCGAGCGGGTTTCGCAGCTCGCGGTCGAGGTACCGGCGGTCGCGGAGCTCGACCTCAATCCGTTGATCGTTCGGCCGGCGGGCGAGGGCGTCGTGGCGGTCGACGCTCGGATCGTGCTCGCTCCTCCTTCCAGATCGGGACCGTCCCCTTCAGCTCGTCGATCAGGAACCTCGCCGCCGCGAAGGCCGGCGCCCGGTGACCGCAGGCCGCGCCGACGATGACCGACACCTCTCCCGCCCTCACGCGTCCGACCCGATGCCACAGCACCGTCCGTTCCGCCCCGAACGTACGCCGGGCGGTGCGGTCGAGTTCTCGCATTACCTCGAGGGCGGGACCCTCGTGGACCTCGTAATCCAGCGCGACGACCCGGGTTCGAGTCGACCGCTCGGCCCGCACTCGCCCCGCGAACAGGACCACTCCGCCGAGGCCCGGGCCCTCGAGCTCTCGCGCGGCGGCCGCGAAGGAGAGCGACCGACGGGTCAGCCGGATCGACACCGTCAACCTCCTCCATACGGCGGATGGACCGCGAACTCATCGCCTTCCCGAACGCGTACCGTCAGGCGCGTGAGGTATCGGCCGTTCAGAACGAACCGGCTCGCTCTCAATACGGGAGCGATCGCCGGATACGCCGCGGCGAGATCGAGGGTCAGTGATCCCGCAGGGATCCCATCCTCGGGCACCGGCCAATCCAGTTCCGCTCGGCCGACCGCCGTCCGGGCGGTGGAGAACAGAAGGACTCGAGCGGACCGGACCATCCGCCAGCCGAGTACCATAAATCGCGTAAGGGTTGCGATTCCCCTCCGCTCGGTGCGAACGCCTTAATATGCACGCCCGCTCGAAGCGGTGAATGACGGATCTCGCAGTGCGTGCCGGCGGCCAGGCCGGGGACGGCATCGCATCGATCGGGGAGACGATCTCCCGATGTTTCTCCCGGATGGGGTGGCATGTTTTCGGCCTCAACGCCTACCAATCGGTCATCCGGGGAGGACACGTTTGGTACCAGGCCCGAACGTCGGACGTCCGACCCTACTCCCAAGGAGATGGGGCCGACATCCTCTATGCTCTCGACAAGCAGACGGTGGCGGTCCACGCGGCATCGCTTCGCCGCGGTGGAACGATCGTCTACGACCCCGAGAAGTTCGCGGTCCCGGAAAGCGACCTCCCGGCGGGGGTGCGAGCGCTGGGGGTTCCAACGCTCGAGTTCGCGCGAAAGTACACGAGCCAATCGATCCTTCAGAACGCTGCCGGCATGGGAGCGTCGGCCGCCCTGGCGGGGATCCCGCTCGACCTCCTCCACGAAGTCCTCCGTGATTCCTTCGGAAAAAAGGCGGGGGAGATCGTGGACTGGAACCTCGGCGCGAGCACGTCGGGCTATGAGTTCGCGCTGTCCCACGGCGGGGTGAACGACCACGCCGTCTCGAAGGGGGGCGCTCCGAAGCTCCTGATGACCGGTAATTCGGCCATCGCGCTCGGCGCGGCGGCCGCGGGGTTGAAGTTCCTCGCGCAGTACCCGATGACCCCCGCCTCTACGGTCATGCACTGGCTGGCCGCTCACTCCCAGAGTCTCGGCATCGTCGTCAAGCAGGCGGAGGATGAACTGGCGGCGATCCACATGGCGATCGGGGCGTCGTACGGCGGCGTCCGGGCGATGACGGCGACGAGCGGCGGGGGATTCTCGCTGATGGTCGAGGCGCTCGGTATGGCGGGAATGACCGAAACGCCCGTCGTCGTCGTCGAATCGCAACGCTCCGGTCCGTCCACCGGTCTTCCCACGAAGACCGAGCAGGGGGACCTCAACCTGATGCTCGGGGCGGGCCAGGGCGAGTTCCCACGAGCGATCCTCGCTCCGTCCCACCCGGCCGAGGCATACCGCGCGACGATCAAGGCGTTCCAGCTCGCGGAGGAGTGGCAGACGCCCATCCTGCTCGCGAGCGACCTGCATCTTTCGGAGAACACGATGTCGGTCGACCGGGAGGAGATCCCGACGGACATCGTGGTCCCGTCGCTCTTCACCGTCGAGTCGAACGGGCATGAGTACAAGCGCTACCAATACACGGAGTCGGGCGTCTCCCCGCGGGCGATCCCGGGCCAACCCGGCCTCCAGTTCGTCGCGGGCTCGGACGAGCACGACGAGAAGGGCCATCTCGTTTCGGACATCAAGTCCGGGCTCCCGATCTGGGTCACCGAGCGGGTCCACATGATGGACAAGCGGATGCGCAAGCTCCAGGGGATCGTGGCCGCCGCGGACCCCCCCGCGTGGGAAGGGCCGGCCGACGCCGACCTCACCTTCGTGGCGTGGGGCTCGACCATCGGCGCGATCCGGGACGCGATGGTGATGCTCACCGCCCAGGGCAAGAAGACCAACTTGCTCCACTTCCCCACGGTCTACCCCCTCGACGCCGACCGGGTCCGCGCGGAGTTCGCCAAGGCCCACCAGACGCTCCTCATCGAGGCCAACTACTCCGGCCAGTTCGGGCACCTCGTGCGGGCCGAAACCGGCGTTCACCTGTCCGAGCGACTGCTCAAGTACGACGGCGAGCCGTTTTACCCGCACGAGATCGTTGCCCGTGCGCTCGAGGTGATTCCCCATGGCGGATAGTGCCGTTCATTCCACGCCGGTGCCGACCGGGCCCGCGCTCCCGATGATCGGGAAGTCGGATACGAAACCGACGTGGTGCCCGGGCTGCGGGGACTTCTCGGTGGTCGCGGCGATCGAGAGCGCCGTCAAGCGGCTCGCGATTCCGGTGCATAACGTCGTGATCGTTTCCGGGATCGGGTGCTCGTCCAACCTCCCGCACTTCCTCTCCTCGTACGGGTATCACGGGATCCACGGCCGCTCCCTGCCGGTGGCGGAAGGGATCCGATGGGCGAACCACGGTCTCACGGTCATCGGCACCGGGGGCGACGGAGACGGATTCGGGATCGGCGCGGGTCACTTCGTCCACGCGATGCGGCGGAACGTGGACCTCACGTACGTCACCATGGACAACCAGATTTACGGCCTCACGACGGGGCAGGCCAGTCCGACGTCGACCATGGGCCAGAAGACGAAGTCCACCCCGACCGGCGTGATCGAGCACCCGATCGAACCGGTCTCCCTCGCGCTCGCGAGTGGTGCGACCTACATCGCCCGCGGGTTCTCCGGGGATGTCAAGCACCTCACCGACCTGATCGTCGGCGGCATCCAGCACCACGGCTTCTCGTTCGTGGACGTGTTCAGTCCCTGCGTCACGTACAACAAGATCAACACGTTCGACTTCTTCCGCCAGCGGGTCTACAAGCTCGAGAGCGCCGGCCACGACCCCAGCGACATCGTCGCGGCGTGGCAGCGGTCGCTGGAGTGGGGCGACAAGATCCCGATCGGCCTTTTCTACCGGACGGAGCGCCCGACCTACGAGGACCTGGAAGAGGTCCTGAGCGCCGGCCCCCTGGTTCATCAGAGTGCCGGTCTGAAGGGCCACGAGAACGTCCTCGACGAATTCGTATAGTCCACGCGCGACTCCCGGATTGCCCGACTAGGTGCCCGTCCACTCGAATAGGTACGCGTCGCCTTGGTGGAACAGGACGGGGAACTCGTCCGGGTCCGCGACCATCGGCGCGGGAGAGAACGGAGGCCAGAGTACCGTGTTGGCGCCGGTCACCGCCACGTACCCGACGTCCAGAGCCGAGAGGGCGGCCCGACCGGTCGCGTTGAGGGTGGCGTTGGTCAGTTGGCTGACGACGACTCGGTAGGAATCGTTCAGCCACTCCCAGTTCGGAACGAGGGGATAGAGCAGAACGAGGTCGGGAGCATACCCCGGTAAGAAGTCTGCCGCGCTCCCGGGGGCGACCAGCACCCGCGCTCCCGAGGGGAGGTTCGCGCCGGCGTACGAGAGGAGGGCGAAGTCCGAGGCGCTCACGTTCCCGAAGTCATGGTAGAGGTCGTTGAGGACCGGCGGAAGCTGGGTCGGAGTCAGGGCGACGCCCGGCACGATGAGGACGAGGATCAGGAGCACGGCCACCGAGCCCGACGGCATGCGAGAGTTCCCCGGTGCCCGCGGGGACCTCTCGCCCCAGGGGGCCGGCGCAGGCGGATGGCGGGCGGCCTCTGCGAGCCACTCGACCACCAGGACGAGTACGAGGCCTGCGACGAAGGTGTACAGCGTGAACAGCCAGATCGACATCTGCCCCGCGCTCGATATTCCGGCGAGCGCGACGGCGGGACCGAACCCCGTTGCGGCGGCCGCGAGGATGGCGATAAACCCGATGACCACGACGATACCGGCGACGACGAACGAGCGGAACGGCCCGAGATATCTTGCGAGCGCCGACGACCGACCGGCGAGGAGGAGGACGGCGATCCCGACGGTGAGGAGGATCGCCAGCTCCAACCGCAGGAGTGGGAGCGGAGAGAGGATGATGTCGCGCGGGCGGAATAGGTAGGGGTCGATGCTTCCCACGAACTGCGACCCATTGTACCCGCCGGCGGTCCCTCGAGGAGCGACCGCGGCTCCGGTCGTCAGGCCCGGGCTGTTCCAGCCTTCCGCGAGGACGTACAGCGTCGGAAGAAGGGCTGTCAGCGAGGCGATGGCGGAGACCGCCCATCGGCCGACCCAGCGCAATGCGGTCCGGGCGGATTGGGGACGGACCCACAGCCCGGCGAGGAGCAGCGATGGCAACAGCCATTCCGCACCAATCGGATTCAAAGCGGCGGAGTAGCCGAGCAGGATGCCGAACCCGGCGGCCTCGGGTACCGAGGGCGCCACCCCGCGCAGCCACTCGAACGACTGGGCCGCCAGCAGGAGAACGAGCGGGAACGCGAAGACGAAGTCGTTACTGCCGCTCACTAGGACGCGGGTCCAGGACCCGACCGCGGTGAACAGGAGCGCGAAGGCGATCCCCGCCCGGTCGCTGTCGAACGCCCGCCGTCCGAAGACGAATGCCCCGAGCGGAGCCAAGGAGAGGAACAGCGGGGTGACGAGAAGGCTCGTCCGAGCGGGCGGTAGACCAAAGTCCAGCTGGGCCCACCCGAGCCAGACCGTCGTGCCCTGGGGATAGAGGAGCCCCAGCGAGGCGTACGGTCGGAACGAAAGCGGGATCGTGTGGTGCTGGAGGAGGAGCGATACGTAGAGCGTGAGCAGGCTGGAGTCGTACGTGTTGCCGGTCGCGACCGGGAGCGCGAGGGCGAGTTCGAAGACGAAGAGCGCCAACGCCGACACGACGGCCACGAGAGCCGCGGGTCGCAGGAGCGCGGAGAGCGGTCCGCGTGCGTCCCGTGGCATCTTCGCGCGTCGCCCCGCCCACACGAACGCCAAGAGACCGATTCCCGCGGCGATCGGCAGACCGAGGACGACCGGCGCCACGAACGCGCCGACCGGGAGCGCGGCGAGGAGGTACATCGTCGCCCCGCCCAGATAGAAGTCGAGGAGCAGTCGCTCGATCGACTCGAGGCGGCCCCACGAGCGTACCCACCGGCTGACAAGCGCGCGGACGAATTCACCGACGACGGCGGCCGCCGCGGCCCAAAGCAGCAGACCGAGGGCCCATGCGACCCCGGTCGGGCCGGGCAGGCTCACGGTCGCGCCATCGGCCTCAACCTAATAGCAACGTGCCGCCCCAACGCTACGTATTTACCGTCTTGAACCTCCGAACACCCCCGGGCGACGCTTGGCGACCAGTGACTCCGGGGTCCGAGGCGGCCTCTCGACGGTCACGCGGGGAACCCTCTTCCTCCTCATCGCGACGCTCTGCTGGGTCGGTCTGAACTTCGTTGCCCGGGTCATCGTCATTCGGGACATTTCGCCCGAACAGTGGAATGCGTTCTCCTTCGCGCTCGCGCTGGTCGCCGTCGTAGCGGCGGCCGGGACGCTGGGTCTGCCGAGCGCCGTCGCCCGAAGCCTTCCCTACGCCAGTACCGATGCCGACCGTCGGACGATCGTCAAGGGCTCGCTCTTGGTCGGCGGCGCGGCGGCGGTCGCCTCCGGGGTCCTCCTGTGGGTGATCGGCCCGTGGATCACCAGCAGCCTGCACTCGCCCGACCTCGGACCTGCGCTGACGGTCTTCCCGATCGCGGTCGGGACCACGGTGGCCGTCGGCCTGATCGCGGCGATCTTCCAGGGGTTCGAGGACGTCACACCGAACGCGCTCTACATCCAGATCGTCACTCCCTCGTTGTTCGTCACGTTCCTGTTCGTCGCGCTGCTCCTTCCCCCGAAGGGGCTCGACTACGAGTCCGCGCTGCTGGCGTACGTCGCGGCGAACATCCTCAGCCTCCTCCTGACGATCGCCTACGCCCTCCGACGCCTGCCCCGGCATCTCTCGCCGGGTCCGGGGTCCCCTCGCGCGCTCGGGCACCTCCTCCGCTTCGCCGCTCCTCTCTTCCTGGTCACGCTGATGAGCGCGCTTTCCGGGACCGGGGACACGCTCGTCCTCGGGATCTATCACCCGAGCGAAGTGGGGACGTACTCCGCGTCGCTCACCCTGGCGCGGCTCCTGCAGGTGGGCGTCGGCGCGGCGTCATACATCTTCCTCCCCGTGGCCGCCCGGTTCCTTCGGGACAAGGACACCGCGTCGGTCCAGGTGACGTACGTGACCGTCACCAAGTGGATGATCCTGTTCTCGCTGCCGCTCTTCTTACTCTTCGTCTTCCTGCCGAGCCGTTCGCTCGACTTCGTCTACGGACCGACCTACGCCGTCACGATCCTCCCGCTTCAGCTCACCGCCATGGGTGCCTTCCTGACGGCCGCGTTTGGCCCCGCTGCGAACGGCCAGGTCGCGTTCGGCCAGACCCGGCTGCTCGCCTACAACTCCGTGATCGCCGTAGTGGTCGACCTGGGTCTGGCATTTGCCCTCGTTCCCTCCGAAGGGCTCACGGGGGCGGCGATCGCGTGGGCGGTCGCGAGCGTCGTCTACACGGGGCTTTCGCTCGCGGAGCTCGGGATCCTTACCAACGTCCATCCGTTCCGGCCGCACTTCATTCTCCCGCTCCTCGTCACGGCGATCCCGGTCGCCCTCGTGCTGGTGTTCGTTCGCGTGAGCTACCCGTTGTGGAGCCTCCCGTTGATCGGCGTGGGGATCGCGTGCCTCTTCGTGCTCGTCGTGCTGGTCTCACGGAGCGTCGACGAGGGCGACCGCCTGCTGCTCGCAGCGGTCGAGGGAATGATCGGCCGACCCGTGCCGCTGGTTCGCCACCTCGGCCGGCTCGCACTCCCTCGGACGAAACCCTGAGTACGGTCTCGATCTCAGAGCCCCCGCTCGCTTCCGTCCGAGTCCTCCTGAACCTCACGCAGGAGCCGTGTGTCGATCCCGCCGCGAGATGGATCTCCGATCATCGAACCTGGCGATTTCACGGCCCGCTCGGAGTGCCGAACAGGTAAGGATCCGAGCACTGCGCCTTCCGAACCGACGGCGGAAATCTGCTGCGGTGCGACGGAGGAAGTTCCGCACAGCAACCTCTCCGCGCGACTCGATTCGAGCCGGCGGCGGAACGCCGCTCGCCGGTCGTATAACCCCCCCTGCGAGAGTAATCCCATGGCGGAACGGGCAGGCTTATAGCGAGCGGGCTTCATCACGAAACTTGGCGCCGCTCGGTGCCGCCGCATCTATGGCTCGTAATCCCGCTTCTTCCCGGATTGCCCCCGTCGCCCTGGGGCTCGCCTTGGTCGCGCTCATTGTCGCGGCCGGCCTCGCGCCCCAGACGGGAGCGGTTCCCGCCCAGAGCAACTGCCAGTATGGTGTGTGCCCCGCGGCGACGGGCCTTCCGTGGTGGGTATACGCGGTCATCGCGCTCCTGATCGTCGCGGCCCTCGCGACGGCGCTCGTACTGATGCGGCGCCGACGAACGCCGCCGTCGAGCGGTGTTCCCGCGGCGGGCGCAGTCGGTGGCCCGACGGCGGGCGCAACGGGAGCGGTCGCCGCGGCCCCCAGTGGTCCCGCTCCCCCCTACGTGGAAACGCCGGAAGACGTAGGAGCGACGATCCCGCCGGCCACTCCGGCCCCGCCGCCGAGCACGACGGCGGTAGTCGCCGGCGGCGCGGCCGCGGCCGGTGCGGGCGCGGGTGCGGCCGCCGCGACCGAAACGGAGGACCCCGACATCGACTCCCTGATGGCGGAGCTCGACAAGATCAGCAGCGAGATTCTCAAGCGACCCAAGGGCGCCGGCGACAAGAAGCCCCCCGCCAACGGCGAGAACCCGTAGGCGACCGGTGCGGCCCGACCCCGCTCCTTAAGAGCCCGCGGCCGGTCTTCACGTGCGATGGTCCCCGACTCCGTTCCGCCCGACGAAGAGCAGCTGCTCGACCAGCTTCGCCACGCGGTGGACGATGCGACCGGGCGACCGAAAGAGATCGAGGTCGGCATCGCGCTCTCCATCGCGCTCGGACGCCGTCGCCCATCGGTCTCCTGCGGTGGTTGCAAGAACCCTCTCGACTTCGAAGGGATCCCCGCGAGAACCAACGCCCGACTCGGCGTTCCGTTCCGCCTGATCTTCGACTCCCCGACCGACTCGTGACCGGACCTGCGCCGCGCCCCCGCGGGGGCTCCCGACCGTGACGTTCTCGTTGATCGGAACGATCGTCGATGTCATCGTCTTCATCTTGGCGACGATCGGGTTGCCGGGCCTGTATGCGCTCACGACCGTCGAGAGCTTTGGGATCCCACCGATCCCGAGCGAGATCATCCTTCCGTTCGCGGGATTCCTCATCGTGGACGGTACCTTCCCCCTCGTTCCGACGATCGTGGTCGCGATCGCCGGTGAGGTGACCGGGGCCTTCATCGCCTACACCGCGGGTCGCTTGTGGCGACCGCGCCTCGCCGGCCTCGGGGTAGGCTACATCCGCATCCGTCCGGACCACCTGGACCGGATGGACCGAATGTTCGCTCGCCGCGGGGAAGTGACCGTGGTGGTCGGGCGGCTGATCCCGGTCGTCCGGAGCTACGTCAGCTATCCCGCGGGTACCGCGCGGATGAACCCGGTCAAGTTCGGCCTCTACACGTTGGTCGGTTCCGCCCCGTGGACCCTGGGTCTCCTCTACGCGGGAATCGTTCTCCGATCCCGATGGACCGTTGTGGTGCAGTACTTCCAGCCGATCGACACGGCGATCGTCGTCCTCATCGTCGTGGGGGCGATCTACCTGAGTCTCGTCGCCGGGGGGGTCGTCACCTCGGGCTGGCCCCCGCGCCGCGGGCCTCGTTATTCCCGGAACGACGGAGTGCGGACCGGCGAACCCCCGGCGGGACCCAACCCTCCCGCCGATCTCTAGAGGTCATCGGTCGGTCCGACCGGCCCTCGGGGAGAATTGGTTCGGGAAGGTGCGTACTCCGGACGGACGACTTTGCCGGTGGGTGCCCCGACGTACTCGCCCTCCTCCACGATCCGAACGCCGTCCCGGTAATGCTCTCGAGGGAGGATCGCTTCACACCCCTCGAACGGGGTCCATCCGCAGGAGCTGTGCAACTGCCGTCCCGAAAGGTAGGTGCGCTTTCGAAAATCGACCACGAGCAGATGGGCGCGATGGCCGATGGCGATCCGACCCTGCGGCTGACCGAGCCACCGGGCCGGCCGGTCGCACGCCGCGCGCAGCAGTACCTCCAGCCCGAGCTCTCCCGCACGGACCCGCGCCAGCAGCAGCGGGAGCATCGTCTCGACTCCGGGGACGCCGCTCGGGGCCCGGTCGAACGGTAGCGCCTTCTCGGAGGATGGATGAGGGGCGTGGTCGCTGGCGACGCACGGCACGTTGCCGCGTCGGAATTCCTCCCACAGTGCGGCCCGGTCCGCCTCCGGCCGGAGCGGGGGGTTGACCTTGAAACGGGCGTCCGGACCGGACCGGTCCGAGAGGAGGAGGTGGTGGGGCGTGGCTTCGAACGACCCGCCGGATTTCCGGATCCGTTCGGCCGTTCGCCCTGTCGTCACGTGGGCCACGTGGAGCCGGAGCGCCTTCGGAGCCCGGTCGAGCACGTCCAGCGCCGCCTCCTCGGCCGCCACCGGGCGGTGGCCGTTCCACTCCTCGGGGTCGTGAGGTCGCGGCGGTCCGTCGAACTTCGCCGGGTCTTCCGCATGGACGGAGAGCGGGAGCCCCAGCCGGCTCAGACGCTCGAGAAGTTCCGGGACGCCGTCCATCCCGGGAGGCGCCTCGATGCCGGTGGTCGGGCTGAGATACAACTTGAACGCCCCCGCCTCGCGGGCGAGGGGTTCGAGCGGCCGAGTCCCGTGGGGACTCGCGTAGAGCAGTACGTCGACGGCGGAGCGACCGCGCACCCGGGCGGCTTTCTCGCGGAGTGCGGTCACGTCGGTCACGGGCGGCGACGTGTTCGGCATCTCGCCCACGAGACCGACTCCACCCAAGGCGGCGGAGACCGTTCCGGACGCGAGGTCCTCCGCGTCCCTGGGGCCGCCCGGGTCCCGAAAGTGAACGTGAAGGTCGGTGGCCGCCGGGAGGATCACCGCGTCGCCGACGTCGTGGCGCGGCGCGCCCACCCGTACCTTACCGACAGACAGGATCCGGCCGTCCTCGCCGATCGCAATCTCGACCGGCTGGAGCTTCCCCCGCACGAACGCACGCCCGGCGAGGATCGACGAGGGGGACGGCGGGGACACCTCCCGGGGTTCCGACCGATGACGGCGGACCGGGGGAGGGACCATCGCGTCGACCCACGGCGGTTGCCGTAAAGAAGGCGCGCCCGCGCCCAGGTGAGGCTATTTCCGTTCGAGTCGTTCCTGCGAACTGTGAAGGCCACGGATCGGGGCTCGACCCGGTGGACCTACGCAGCGAGTGGGGTCGACGTCGACCTTCGCTCGGCGGCGCTCACGGAACTTCTCGCGGCGGTACGGTACCGGCCTTCCCCGAGCCACGGCCGTCCACTGGATGTCCCGGGGCACTTTGCGGGAATGATACGGATCGGTCGCGAGACGATCGCCATCACCACCGACACGGTCGGGACGAAGGTGCTCCTGGCCGAGAAGATGGGGCGATGGGAGGAGGTGGGGGAGGACCTCGTCGGCGTGAACGTCAACGACCTCGCGGCGGTCGGCGCCCGGGCCGCCGGGCTGGTCGACGCGATCCTCTGCGCCCGGCCAGATCCGACCACGTTCCGCGACATCGGTCGAGGGATGCACCGAGGGCTCCGGGCGGCCGGTTGCTCGTTGCTGGGCGGTGAGACCGCGGTCGTCCCGTCGATCGTCCAGGGGATCGACCTCGGGGGGACCGCGATCGGATTCTTCCCCCGGGGCCGCACGCCGGTCACGGGCCGGCGCATCCGACCTCGCGACGTGATCCTCGGCATTCCGTCCGCCGGACTTCATGCCAATGGGTTCACCCTGGTCCGCAAGCTGATCGACGAGGCGTCGGTGGACCTCGGCCAGCCCCGGACCGGGTCCCGCGTCCCCCTCGGAGTCGAACTGCTCACGCCCACGCGGATCTACTGCGCCCCGGCCGACGCGCTCGCCGACCGGCCCGAGGTCCACGGACTCGCCCACATGAGCGGCGGCGGTGTTCGAAATCTGGTCCGGTTGCATCCTCATGTTTCCTTCGTGCTCGACCGGTGGCCCACGGTCCCGCCGGTGTTCGAGTGGGTCCAGCAGTTCGGTGCGATCCCGGATTCGGAAATGTTCCAGACCTTCAACATGGGGATCGGATTCGTGCTCGTGGTCGCGCCGGAGCACCTCGCGGAGACGCGTCGCCGACTCTCGCGCGCGGGAGCCTCTGACGCGGTGGTGCTCGGCCACGTAGAACGAGGGACCGGGGTCTCGCTGCCGGGCCGTGGCGTGACGTACGAAGGGTACGCCTAGGTCGTCGCCCTTCGGCCCCGTCCGCACCAAACGATTATCCAAGACGGCCCACTGGGCGGCCCGTGCCCATCGAGCGTCGCTACGCGGCGGTCGCCGTCGGACTGCCGTTGGCGGCAGCGTTCTTGTGGGCGTCCTACTACATCTTCGTCCTCGGCGTCACGCCCGGCACCCGACCCTCGGCGGTCTTCGTCTACCCGTTCCTGTTCGGCGGCGCGGCGTACACGCTCTGGTGCTATGCCCAGGGCCACGGCCGGGCAATGCTGCGGCTGTGGAGTCAGCCGGTCTCGTACCTCCGGGTCGGCTTGTTGCTCGGGATGCAGCTCTCGGTGCTCGCGTCGACGTACCTCGCCGGGGCGGTCGACACGTCGCTGCTCTCGTTGATCGGGGACGTGGTGCTGACGCCGATCATCGTGGCGCTCTGGTTCCTCGCCTACCGGGGCCGGTTCCGATCGCCGTTGTTATGGGTCGGCATGAGCCTCTGCATTCTCGGCGGGGGCCTCGCCATCGTGGGGAACCACGGGCTCACCGCGGTCCACGATTGGGGCTACGTCGTGATCGTGGCCGTTCCCCTGACGGTCGCGTTCTTCTATCTCTCCTCGGCCAAGGAGAACGAACGCACGCCCCCGAGCGCGGTGGTCGGGCAGGCGATGCTGACCGCCGGGGCGATCAGCCTCGTGCTGACGCCGCTGCTTCCCGGTGGGGTCGCCGGTCTGATCACGGTGGCTCCTGTTCCCCTCGCGCTCCTGATGGCCACCGGTCTGACGAGCTTCTTCCTCGCGCCCGCGCTGTACTTTGCGTCGATCCGTGAGGTGGGACTGGTCGTACCGCCCATGATGATGACCGGGATACCGGTCTTCGCCGCGATCCTCTCCTGGGGAGTCCTGGGGATTGCGATCCCGGTGATCGGGATCGTCGGGATCCCCATCGCGGTCGCCGGCGCGGTCATCGCGCTCCGGGGTGAGACGCTCCAGGGACCGCCCGAGCGACCCGCTCCATCGTGAGCAACGGGACCTAGTTCCAGTCGCCGAGGTTTCGGTTCGTGGTGCGCCGCCGTCCGGACTTCCCCACCTCAGCGAGCGGCGTGTCCAGTGTCGCCGGAGGTCGACGCTCTTCCCCGGTACTCGGCTCCGGCGCTCCGAGACGTTGTTGGTGGCTTCCGCGCAGGAGCGCGGCGGCGTCCCAGTCGAACACTTCGGTCACGCGCGCCAAGGTCTGTGCGACCCGGTCCGCGTAGTACTCCCAGTCCGGCTCCTTGGTGAAGGGACGACCCTCGATCCACGGTTCCACCTCCTGTGGGCTGACGCGAGAGTTCGTGACGATCCAGGCGACCTTCATGCCCGGGATCACGTCGTAGCCCTCCTTCTGAAGTTGGCGGAAGACCCGGAGGAATGGGAGGGCATCCCGCGTCGAGGCGTTGTACTCGCTCTCGGCGCGGACACTCCGTGCGATCACAAGCCGCTCGACAGGCACCTGGTGCTCGCGGGCCGCCTGGACGAGCTCCCGGGAGCGGCGCACCGCTCCGTCCGTGTCACCTTTCAAGACGAGGTCGAAGACCTCGTTGAGCGCCTCGGATTGGAACTCGAAGGCGTCGGTCCGGCGACTCTCGTAGCCGCGGACGATCGTCTCCTCGCGGGGCCACGCCGTACGGCCCACGTAGCGCTTCTTAGCCCCGTGGGAGAAGAACGCCTCAAAGACGGACTGGAACTCGAACGTCACTCCCTCGTGGGTGAAGCGACGGGCGATCGCTTCCCCGAACTCCCGCGCCCCTTCCAACGAAGCCGTCGGAGAGCGCACGAAGACGCTGTCGGTGTCCGAATAGACGACCTCGTGTCCGTCGGTCTCGAGTTCCTTGATGATCGAGGTGATCGCCTCCCGTGCAAAGGCGGTGATTGCCGAACCGATGTCCTTGTTGGTGAACCGGTAGAAGCTGGACGCGAGGACCCCGTAGAACGAGTTCATCAGCACCTTGACCGCGTTCTGGAGTCCGTCGTAGTACACTCGGAGCTCTGGGGTCTCGGCCGAACGGCCGGCCTGGCGGAAGCGGTCGCGGTCGGCCAAGAGGTCCCCGAGGATCTTCGGGATGATCCCCTTGCGGACCTCCGGGGAGAGGAACCGTGCGCCCGAGGGGGCGACCGTGGTTCCCTCCGGGGAGAGGGTCGTGAAGCAGAGGTTCCGTGCGATGATGATCGAGGGGTACATCGACTTGAAATCGAGGACGACGACCCACCGGTAGATCCCGGGTCGGATCGCGTGAACGTAGCCGCCCTCGATCGGGTTGTCGCGCCCGGTGCGGTGGCTCGGCGGCACGCCGACGCCCTCCTCGTCCGCCCGCGGGATGAGCATCGCGTCGATGAACAGCGAGGTCCGTCCGTTCAGCCCTTCCTCGAGCGGAAGGCGCGCGACGGTCGCCAGGTCCGCCGCCTTCTCCAGCGAGCGCAGTCGGAGAAGGATCCGCAGCGCGAGGTCGGCGTCGTGCTCGCAGTATTCCATGACCCGGTCGCGGTCGCGGAGCCACTCGGCCGCGATGTTCCGCCGGTCGACGTCGAGCTTCGAGTCGCCGAGCAGCGTTCGGGCGACGTACTGGAGAGTTTCCTGCTTGGGATGGAGTTCTCGACGGGCCGCCCACCAGGCGTCCGCGACGATCCGACCGGTGACCTTCCAGAGCCGTTCCCCCATCTCGCGGGGAGCGGACCGCTCCCGTCCGAGCAGTAGTGCGGGAAGTCCGACGGCGGTCGTACGCTCGAGAAGGAGCGGGATGTCGTAGCCACCGATGTTGTAGCCGGTGATGACGTCGGGATCCTCCCGCTCGACGATCCGCACGAACTCTTCCAGGATGTTCCGCTCGTTGGCGTCGCCGAGTCGGAACGTGCGTCGTTCGCCTCCGCCCCCTTCGACGACGCCGCAGATGGTGAAGATCGTCCGCTCGCGGATCGCATTCTCGATGTCGAACGACAGCACCCGAAGCGAGGGTCGGAAGGCCTCCGCCGGTCGGATGTCCTTCTCCGTCGGGACGATCCGAAGGACGTTGGGCACCGTGTACCGCGCCCGGACCTCGGGGGGTTCTTCCTCGGCCTCGAACGAAACGGTCAGGCCGAGATGCTTGTCGTACAGGAAGCGGTGGACGAACGGGATGTCGCACGCGAGGACGCTCGCTTCGTCGCCCTTGCGACGGTACTGGTCCCGATACTGGGGGACGAGCCAGGGTCGGTGGAGGGTGACATGGATCGCCGGACGGTCCTTCCCGGCCACCCATACGCTGATGTCGCGCACCTCGAGGATCTCCGGGTCCGCGCCGAGCCGGGCGCGGTCCTCGGCGGTGGGCTCGGCGATGACGAAGTAGGGCCGGAATCCGTAGTACCGGGCGACCGTCGCCAGACCCTCCCGGGTCCGGCCGAACAATTCGACGACGACCCCGTCGTCGACCGCTTGGTAGGAACCTTCGATGACGAACAGGTCGACGGTCCGCACGGTCGACAGAGCCCGGTGTGAGTTAAACGGGTTGCGCGGGGGAGCCGGCGAGCCAGCGCCCGAGCGCGTCGATGTCGTGGGTCCACCGGTCCGCCAACCGCCGCGAGCGAAGGGCCGCCGCGGGGTGGATCAACGGAAAGAGCGCCCCGTGCTCCCATTTCCGGGGGGACCCGGCGGCCTGCAGCATGGCCGGGGCCTCGGGGGCGAGCGCATGGAGCGCCGGTGACCCGAGCGTCACCGTGACCGGAGGGGAGAGCAGTTCGATCTGCCGATCCAGATAGGGGCGACACGTCCTCGCCGCGGCGCGGTCGAATCGGTTCTCCGGTGGGCGGCACTTGAGGAGATTGAGAACCCCGTAGTCGGATTCGGACAATCCGAGGTGCGCCACGGCCGCGTCCAGGCGCTGGCCGGAGCGTCCGACGAACGGTCGGCCCACGCGGTCCTCGGCCGCCCCCGGGGCTTCGCCGACGAACAAGAGTCGGGGGGAGAGACTTCCCCGGTAGACGACCGCTTGCGTGCGCGTGGCATGGAGGGGGCATTTCTGGCAGCTTCGGATCTCCTCCGAGAGTTGCTCCCACACGCGCCGGGTCGCGGACGGGTCGCGCGGGTCCTCCTGCGACCGGAATGTCATGGTCTACCTCGGCCGGTCGATTTCGGGTCGATCGCCGAGGAGGAGTTGGCAGGGAGGTTATATAGGCCCACCCAGTGGCTCGGCCCCTTCGGCACCCATGGCCCCTCCGTCAGGTATCAACACTGCAGGTCGCCTCGCCTCGCTCCGTCAGCGGCGACGCTGGTCGGACCGGTACTACAAGCGGCGAACGCTGCACCTCAAGGAGCGGTCCGACCCCCTGGAGGGAGCACCGCAGGCCCGCGGCATCGTCCTCGAAAAGGTCGGAGTCGAGGCCAAGCAGCCGAACTCCGCCATCCGCAAGTGCATCAAGGTCCAACTCATCAAGAACGGCCGGCAGGTGACCGCGTTCGCCGTCGGCGACGGCGCCATCAACTTCATTGACGAGCACGACGAGGTCCTGGTCGAAGGCATCGGAGGGCGGATGGGCCGGTCCTACGGCGACATCCCCGGCGTACGTTACAAGGTAATCCAGGTCAACGGTGTGTCGCTGGACGAGCTCGTCCGGGGACGCAAGGAGAAGCCGGCGAGATGAGCGGAACCCCCGAGTCCGTGCTACCCCCCGACCCGTCCGGGGAGGATGCCGGCCCGATCGTTCAGCGCCCCCAGCCCGCGGCGCCGTCTCCGTTCCCGGTTCCGCCGCTCTTCGGGAAATATCCGTACGAGGGGCTCGAGGTCCACGACGTCGGCCTCCTGCCGTATCTCTACCTCCACCCGGTGTACTCCCCGCACAGCGAGGGCCGGCTCTCGGGCAAGCCGTTCCTCAAGACGCGGATGCATCTGGTCGAGCGACTCGCCAACCATCTGATGAAGGGGGGCAAGTTCACCGGCAAGAAGTCGAAGGCCCTCGCCACGGTCCGCAAGGCCTTCGAGGAACTGGCGCAGAAGGAGGGGAAGAACCCCCTGCAGCTCCTGGTCGATGCCGTGGAGAATGCGTCCCCGCGCGAAGAGGTCACTCGACTCCAATTCGGAGGGATCAGCGTTCCTCGGGCCGTCGATGCATCGCCTGCCCGCCGTCTCAGCGTGGCGATCCGAAACATCGCCCAGGGGGCGATCACAGCTTCGCACAAGTCCACCAAGCCGATCCATACGTGCCTCGCCGACGAGATCGCTCTCGCCGCCAAGGGCAACCTGACCAGCTTCGCCGTCGGCCGCAAGGAAGAGGTCGAGCGCGTCGCCCAGTCGGCGCGCTGAGGCCGCGGAGGGACCCTCGAACATGACGCACATTCGAGCGGAACTGGCGAAAGCCATCCCCGAGATGATGCGGAGCATCGACAAGATCCGCAACATCGGCATTGTCGCCCATATCCACCACGGAAAGACGACGCTCTCCGACAATCTTCTCGCCGCCGCGGGGATGATCTCGAACGAGTTGGCGGGCAAGCAACTCCTCCTCAACTTCGACGAGCAGGAGCAGGCGCGCCTTCTCACGATCAACAACGCGGACGTGACGATCGTCCACGAGTACGAGAAGGAGAACTACCTGATCAATCTCATCGACACGCCCGGCCACGTCGACTTCGGCGGGGACGTCACCCGTGCGATGCGGGCCGTGGACGGGGCCGTCGTGGTCGTCTGCGCCGTCGAGGGAGTGATGGCCCAGACCGAGACGGTGCTCCGCCAGGCGCTCCGCGAGAAGGTCAAGCCGGTCCTCTTCATCAACAAGGTCGACCGCGCGATCAAGGAGCTCCAACTTACGTCGGACGCGCTCCAGAAGCGATTCGCCGCGATCATCTCGGAGGTCAACGAACTCATCCGCAAGATGGCACCGGACGAGTTCGTCGACGAGTGGAGCGTCGACCCGCGGGACGGGTCGGTGGCGTTCGGTTCCGGCTACGACAACTGGGCGATCAGCGTCCCGTACATGCAGAAGACCGGCGTCAAGTTTCCGGACATCATCGAGTACGTCACGACCGGCCGGACGAAGGAGATCGCGCAGAAGGCGAAGATCAACGACGTCATCTTCGACATGGTCGTCAAGCACCTGCCCAGCCCGCACGTCGCCCAGCGCTATCGGATCCCCAACATCTGGAAGGGGGACATCGGGTCGACGATCGGTCAGGCCATGATGACCACCGACACCGAGGGTCCCACCTCGTTCATGGTCACCGACATCACGATGGACCAGAACGCCGGGGAGATCGCCACCGGGCGCGTCTTCTCCGGGCGTCTCACCAAGGGGATGGAGCTGCAGATCGTGGGCACGAAGATCAAGAACCGGATCCAGCACGTCTCCCTGTTCATGGGCCCCGAGCGACTGATGGTCGACGAGGTCACGGCCGGTAACATCGGGGCGGTCATCGGCCTCACGGACGCGTTCGCGGGCACGACGACCTCCACGGACCCCGCCATGGTCCCCTTCGAGGAGATCCGCCACGTCTCCGAACCCGTCGTCACGGTGGCGATCGAGCCGAAGCGCATGGCCGACCTGCCGAAGCTGATCGAGACGATGCGAAAGGTCGGGAAGGAGGACGCGAGCCTCCGGGTCGAGATCAATCAGGAAACCGGCGAGCACCTGCTCTCGGGCATGGGAGAACTCCACCTCGAGATCACGCAGTTCCGGATCATCAACGACTACAAGGTCGAGATCGAGGCGTCGAAGCCGATCGTCGTCTACCGGGAACTCGTGAAGCACCCGGGCGGACCCTTTGAGGGGAAGTCCCCGAACAAGCACAACAAGTTCTACTTCGAGGTGGAGGCGCTCCCGGCGGGCGTCGTCCAGGCGATCAAGGACGGCGAGATTCCGCAAGGGAAGTCGTTCAAGGACACCAAGACCCTCGTCGCCAAGCTCGATACGTTGGGGGTACCGCGCGAGGAAGGCCGCGGGATCGTGGCGGTCGAGGGGACGAACATCCTCTTCGACGTGACGAAGGGGATCCAGTACCTCAACGAAACGATGGACCTGATCGTCGATGCGTTCAAGGAGGCCGTCAACCGCGGGCCGTTGGCGAACGAGAAGGTCTACGGACTCAAGGTACGCTTGGTCGACGCGAAGCTGCACGAGGACTCGATCCACCGCGGACCCGCCCAGACGATCCCGGCCGCACGCTCCGGCATCTACGGCGCGATGGTCCTCGGCGACCGGATGCTGCTCGAACCGTTCCAGAAGGTCACGGTCAACGTCCCTCAAGAGGTCCTCGCGGGAGCGACGCGCGAACTCCAGCGCCGCCGCGGGGAGATCCAGGACATGACGAGCGTCGGGGACCTGCAGACCGTGATCGCGAAGGTGCCCGTCGCCGAGCTGTTCGGATTCGCGTCCGACATCCGGAGCGCGACCGCCGGCAAGGTGCTCTGGTCGACCGAGTCGATGGGATTCGAACCGGTGCCGGGCGAACTCCAGCCGAAGGTCGTCGCGGAGATCCGTCAGCGCCGGGGACTGAAACCCGAGCCCTACGACGCCGCGTACTACGCAGGATAGGAACCCGCTGCGGAGGACCGCATTACCGTCGCCGGGGGGTTCCGGGACTCCGATCTCGAGGGCACGGTTCGCCGACGATAGTTACTACGACACGTAGTAGGTTGCTGGGGTGAATACATACTACGACCTGTAGTAGGTTAGGCAAACGGAACAGCAAACCTACTACAGCGAATAGTAGCTATTTCACTCGAGTCGGCTTGCGCGCGGCGCCCGGAGGGCTGTCGAGGGTGCGCTGCCCCCGGTGCTGGGGGCCTTCCGCCGACCGGGAACGGATCGGCCATGCTCCCTCGTGGTCGAGCAACCAGCGCTTTCGCCAGAGCCCCAGTCCGAACCCGGTGATCGAACCGCCCGTTCCGATCACGCGGTGACACGGGATGACGATCGGGATCGGGTTGCGGGCCATCGCGCCCCCGACGGCACGGGCGGAGCCGGCGAATCCGGAGCGGCGGGCCAGCTCCCCGTAGGTCACGGTCCGTCCGGGAGGCACGGCTCGGAGCATCTTCCACACTGCCCGGTCGAATTCCGAGGCGGTGTCCGGGTCGACGTCGAGGTCGAACGACGCTCGGGTACCGCGGAAGTACTCTTGGAGTTGACGAGGGGGGCTGTCGCTCGGGAACGGGGGCTTTCGACGGGTCGCGCCGAGCGGCATCCCCGTCTGTTGGTGGCCTTGCTCGAGGAGGTCGATGACCCGGACCGTCGATCCTTCGTAGGCCATGCGGAACGTCCCGATCGGGGTCGGAACGTCAGCGACCTGGAGCGCATCCGCCATGCTGGGTCGCAGGTCTTCCCGCCTTATTTCCGTTGCACTCGCGGACGGGAGAGGGGATGAAACACTACCCGGCGAGCGGCCCTTCCAGTCCTGTGTTCGTGATGCGGAAGTCCGCAGCTCCCTCGGGGAGGGCGCGATGTTTCATGAGGACGGCCCGGCGCCGGGCGCCCGGGAGACGGTCGAAGCGCACGATCGTCTTCGCCGCATGATTGAGGAACGAGCCTCCCAGCGGTTCGAGGGTCCCTTCGCGCAGGCTGCGCCACACCTGGTTGGTGATCACGACGGGAACCGCCGCCTGGAGCGCGGTCACCACGAGGTCGGCGAGCTCAAGACTGAGCGCCTGGCGGGCATCGTCCTCGTCCGTACCGGACAGTGAGAGTCGGTAGTAGAACGTCGCGGAGTCGACGACGATCAGGCCGACCGGCCGCTTCCCCTCCCGGGCCAGGGCACACGCCGTCGATACGGCCCGCCCCTGCTCCTCGAGGTTCTTCGGGGTAGAGAGGAGGAATCGCTTGAGGATCCTCTCGAGCTCGTTCCCGGCGATCGCGCGGAGCCGATCGACGCTGACCCCTTCCGTATCGACGTAGAAGACCCACCGACCGCCCCGCGCGACGCGCGTCGCCACGTCGAGACAGAACAGGCTCTTTCCGCTCCCTCCCTCGCCGTAGATCTCGGTGACGCAGTCGGTCTCGAGGCCGCCTCCCAGCAGGCGGTCGATCGACGGCACTCCCGTCGCCAGTCGCTCCTCCGTCACGCTCGGGTCGAGAGAGGACGCGGACGCTTAATCTCTCGGAAGGGGGAGCCCACGTCGGCGCCGCGGGAAGGCCGGGGCCCTCGATTCCGATTGACGGTGGCCTTACGGGACCCCCAAGTGTTGTTTCCTCGGGGCACAACACATGTTGAAGCTCTCGCGGCCGACTGGGCCGCCCATGGATGCGGCGTCGCCGACCGACGCGACCCCGGTTTCGGGGGTCGCCCCGACGCGAGCGAGCCGAGGGATGCTCGTGCTGCGTCTCGGTCTCGGCGCCCTTTGGGCCGCGAATCTGATCTACATCTTCGACCCGGCCAACCAGTACTGGTCGGGATTTGCGGGCGCGGCCCAGTCGTTCGAGGGCCAGAGCCTGGGCGGCGGTGGATTTGCGCAGTTCGTCGCGATCCATCCGGTGTTCTTCGCCGCGCTCATCGCCGGCGTGAGCGTCTACCTGGCGATCGCCTTTCTCCTCGGCCTGAGCACCCGCGCCGCGTGCCTCATCGGCGGGGCGTTCAACCTCGCGCTTTTCGTGACGCAGTGGGCCCAAGTCTCTACGATCCCCGGCGGAACCGATGTCGGAACACAGCCCCTCTACCTTGCGATGTACGTCGCACTGTTCCTCGGCTACGAAGCGAATCGATTCACCCTCGACTACGCCGTCCGAGGAGTCTGGATCCGGTGGCGTGCCCGAAACCG
>Ga0209274_10000192_pt1 | contig 49039 bp, 33 predicted proteins | sample HubBroMetageREF1_FD_188343 | JGI IMG/M metagenome (GOLD analysis project Ga0209274, IMG submission 188343) | Reference soil microbial communities from the Hubbard Brook experimental Forest, New Hampshire, USA - Hubbard Brook CCASE Soil... | ecosystem: Environmental > Terrestrial > Soil >...
ACCCGGACCGACTGAAGGGCCGAGTCGCCGTCGATACGCTCGTCGATCGGCGACTTCAGATCCCCGAAGTTCTGGTACATCGTCACGATATCGGCGTTGGCGCCGAGAATCGTCGCCAGCGCGCGCAGCAAGGTCTCGCTGAGCGTGAACCGCACCTCGTCGACCATCAGCGTCAGATGTGCCGTCCGCTGGTGCTTCAACCGCCTTGCTTCCTGGACCACTTCCATGATGAAAGCGCGCGTCGCCGCGTTCACCACCAGGTCGTCGAGACTGCCGCGCACATAGACGACGGCATTATTGAGCAAGCTCTGCTCGACCGAGAAGCCCTTCCCCGGTTTCGGCGCGAATTTTCGATAGCCGTTCCACTCGGTCAGCCTCGAGAAGAGCGTCGACAGCGCCTTCTCATTGTCCTCGCTCGCCCGCGACATCGCCTCGACCACATGCAGCAGCGCGGCGATGCTGGTGGACGAGCCGGCGTCAAAGAGCGGGAAGATCCGTCTGCGAGCGCCTGCCTTGTAATGGTCGGCATCGGTACCGCGATCAGCCATGTCCATGATGTCGTAGAAGCGAGACCGCCGATCCTGCGGCGTTCCGCCGGTGAACGGGGCCCAGCTCCCGCGCGCGTTTTGATCGAACAAATCGAGAAAGATGAATTTTCGCCCGGCCTCGCCGCAGATTTGCCGCAGCACCTGCGGCATGAATTCATCGCCCTTCGGGTCGATGAAGATCAGGCAATCGCCGCGCCGGATCGCCTGATCGGCCCAGATCTGCGCTGTGATGACCTTTCCGAAGCGGGTCGCGCCGATCACCGTCTTGTTCGTCTGATACCAATCCGCGAGCGACAGATAGGCCGGCTCTCGATCCGGCGTCAGGCCTGTGAATACTCGGTCCGGCTCGTAGTAATCGGGCGGGTGATAATCGAACGCCTCGTAGGTACCCAACTCGGTCCGGATGTCAGAGAGGCGCTCCGTCTCCTGTTCGGTGCGCCAGGCCCGCAGCTTCTGCGAGACCCACGGCGACCCGTAGCGTTGCCACAGGATTCGCGTCCCCAGGCCGAGGATGATCGCGGCCACCAGGAACGGCCCCCAGTTCCACGCCCATTCCGACTCGAGATCGCCGGCGAGTTCATGACCGAGGCGGCTCGGCAGCATGATCCCGCCGCCGATCCCGAGCGTGACCAGTGCCGCCAGGAAGGACAGCAAGACCCGGCGCGAGTAGACCATCAACGTACCATGCGAGCCGACCCCTGCCTCGAGCACCACCGGAGCGATTCCGATCGTGGCCAGCGTCAGCAGCACCACCCCCATCGACCAGAACCAGTACGGATCCAAGTTCCCGAGGAGCAGATCTTCGATCCTGCCTATCAACCTCATGAATATCTCCCGCGTGCGGTCGAGACCGGGCAGGGGGCTTTCACCCCCCGCCCGATCAGAGCCGGGTGCGGCACGTGCCACACCCGGCCGATTGCGACGCCGAACGGTCCGCTCTCACTCATCCAGAGTAGAGGGGTTGAGGACCGGCCGGCGCGTTTCGGTTCCGTAGCCTATGAAGGCGGACCCGGGCGCATGCCGAAATGGCATCCCGGCCAGGGTATTCGTTCCCATGGTGATCCTCGTGTTCGGTTCGCGTTCCACATAGTGCAGATCCTTTCGATAGGGGTTTGATCATCGCATTCGGCTCGACCACCCAGCACCTCCGGTGCCTCGGAGAGTACGGCCGTCACTGTCCACGCCGGGTGCCACCCCGGCGGGTCAGGCTCTACTGGAGGCCGGAACCACCGGCCTCATCCCACTTTTTCCACTTGCTTGGAGCTTTCGAGACGTTGCCGATCGCACGGCACCACCCGTTACGCGACCGGCTCTCCCCGGGGCTTCGACTAAACCGCCCGAGGGATTTTCACTCTACTCACCCTGCTCCCATCCATAGGCCCGAAGTCCCGGTACCACCCGGAACGGCCCTTAGGATTTCCCACGTTATGCGCGACGGTCTTGTCGACCAGAACGCCAGCGCCTCACGATCGCAGCTAGGGCCGCAGGCCCTTTCGACCTCCCGCCTGGTGGCGGGCGGCCGATTTCAGCGGACCGAGGTTCCAGAGCACCTCGCTTACTCGCTGCCATCGCTTCCAGCTTCAGTCACCGGCAACTGCAGTGCCGGCACTGGCTCTTGGTCCCCACACAGCAACCTCTTTCGGGTCGCCGTTACAGGCTTGAGCTATCCGACGATCTGGGCCGCTTGCGCCGCCCAGTACCAGCCGATCCGGATTTCTCCTCTCGGCCTCACCCGCCTTTCGACGGGTGCAGTGTCGCCCACCTGTGTGGCACGCGTTCGACCGTTGCCGGCCGCCCGCGGGCGGGACTGATTACCCGCTCTCCCTCACGCCAGGGTATCCCTCGTCACCGAGGGGCCCGTGTCCGTGTCGCCCATCCTCGACGCCGCTTCACGGTTCAAAGAGCGATTGGGTCGAACAGGGCATTGCAGCCCCGAGCGCCCGTTGCAGCGCAGCGAGCCCTATTAGAGGCACTGCGCTACAGCAAGTGGTGGTTGACGGTTGGTAGCCGTCGACCTGTCCGGCTGGTTAGGCCGGAGCCCCGAAGGGCAGCGGGAATCAGCAGTCTCGATGACAAGGGTTGGTAGTGTCCGTAACCTCGCTGGTGGATCCTTTCGTCCGAAATGCGATGGGCCACGGATCGGCATCATGGGCATGATGACCGGTCTGTTTCAGGGGATTTGGGAAACCGTCTTGCGCTTGGGTCGAGCGCAGGACGGGAACGAATTCTCGTACTGGCCTGGTCGGCACAAAGCGGTCTCGGGCATCCCGGCATCCAGCCGGCAACTGCTTCTCGAGCCGGTCGGTGGCGGGGGAGGGCATCGTTCCGGAGCGCTTGGCGGGCGCCCCGGCGACGACTCGAAGTCGAAGACCTGGCGCAAGTTTCGGCACTCGGAACGGTCCTCCGGATCCCGTCGTCGGGTCCGACACGAGGACGCTTTTCCGTGGGATCGTTCGGTGATCGGACTTGCACCGACGCTGTCCTTCAGGACACCGCCTCGCCATCCCGTCGCACGAAACCCGGTCGCAGCATTTCCTCTGCGCGCCCCTTGTCGCACGATGCGCCAAATCTGTCTACACGTTGTCACTCCAAGATGCTCTGTGGTACACCGAGATCGTGTCGTTTATGCCTCCGGCGGAGGAACCTCTCTTTATACCTCCGTTCGAATCACCAAAAATCGAGATTTTCCGTAATTAATGCCTCCGTCTCGCGAGGGATCTGAAAGGGTAATTAATGCGTCCGTCCCATCGCATCCATGTGTACAAAACTGGATTGATGAACCGCCTCCTGCACAACATGCTCAATGGCTATCCCTGGTACTACTCAGGTACGGTACCAGCGGACCGCGTGATGTCGTTCATCGCGCACCTCGAAGAAGAGTACGCAGTCGACGCCAGCGAGGATCGGCGCCAGTACCGACGGCGCCGACACGGCCAGGCCAACGCCTTCGTGCAGCTGCATCCCAGCTACACCAGTCCCTTCTTTCATTGGTGGTTACAGCTGACGGACGGGACCCACCCCGAACCGGTACCACCATCGCTCCTCGCCGATGCACGCGCCAGGGGGCGGCACCGTCTCGTCGTTCCAGGAGACTTCGAGGCCGTGCTCCGCCCAGCTCCGGGCGGCCTCCCCCGCTGGACCTGGCAACTCACCAGCGCCACCTATCAAAACGACGCCCAGCGAATTCGCACTGTGATCCGACAGCCAGCCGGTACCGACCCGATCAATCACCTCCTCCGTCAGATCCATGGCTACCCTGCATTTCGCGGAATCCGATCGCAGATCGCAGCGCTCAGAGCGCTGGCCTTGGCCGAGTGGCGTCGAACGAAACCTGAAAACGTTCGCCTCGAACTCCCCCCGTTTCCCCCTTATCTGCGCTACAAGCATCACCCCATCGTCGAAATTCAGATAGTCCTGGAGCGGCTGCTCCGAAGCGAACCGCCGATAACGTGGGAAGAACGCATCCGGCCGCTTGGACCGATGCTCGTTCCGCTTAAGGACCACCGGGCCGCGTGCGTCACAGCGGAGGGCAGGGACGATGGTCGGTAACGAAGACCGCGACCTGATCGAGTACTACGGCGGGCCGATCGCTCCATACCTCGCCGACCCGGCCGTGACCGAAATCATGGTCAACACCTACCGCGACGTCTGGATCGAACGAGCGGGCCGCCTGATCCGGACCGACACCGTTTGGCCGCGCGAAGAGGATCTGATCCAGTTCATCCGGATGATCGCCAACCGGCTCGACCAGGAGCGCTCCCTGCAGGAGCGGGGGAACGTCGATGCTCGCCTCGAGGACGGGACCCGCGTCAACGCGACACTCGCACCTACCGCCGTGCTCGGCGCTTGCATGTCGTTCCGGCCCTATCCGAAAACGGTGTTCACCAAGGACGATCTCCTTCGCCGTGGCGCCCTCACGCCAGAGATCGTCGAGCTCATCGAACGCGCGATCAGGGGCCGACTCAACATCCTCATCTCCGGCGGCACCGGCAGCGGCAAGACCACGATCCTGCGCTGCGCTTGCCAGTCGATACCCCATGAGGAACGGGTACTGACGATCGAAGGCACTTGCGAAAATCTCCTGCCCGATCACCCGCACAAGCTATATTTCGAGGCACCCAAGCGTAAGACCGCCGGCCCCGCCGGGGCCATGACCGTCGGCAACCTGATCGAAAACTCGCTCCGCCAGCGGCCCGATCGGATCGTCGTGGGCGAGATCCGCACGCCAGAAGAAGCGGCCGCCCTCATCGATGCCATGAATACCGGGCACGAAGGCACCCTCGGCACGATCCACGCCAACAGCGCCTACGACTCCCTGAGCCGGGTCGAGGTCCTCTATGCCCGCCAGGCGTCGAATTTCAGCATGGACATCGTCCGCGATCTCGTCCGCTCGAACCTCGACCTGGTCATCTACATCAGCCGCGACGTTGTTTCCGGCCGGGCTACCCGGCGCGTCAAGGAGATCTTGTGGCTCGACGAGCGGAAGCCGATCCACCTCATGCGCCATCGCCGCGTCACCGGATACGAGTTCGACCATCCCGCCCTTGACAGCTTCAGAAAACACTTGTCGATTTGATGTGACAAATGTTACCCCGTTTCGGTCGATAGCCAATCGGTGTGTGCTGCCATAGCAATGCACCGATCGGTGCAACGGCACGCACCTCATCATGAGGAGCGGAACATGTTCGGGAACGTAAACAAGGTCACTCTCGTTGGTCGTCTCGGCGCCGATCCGGAAATCCGGACCACGCAGAGCGGCAAAAATGTCGCCACTCTTTCGATCGCCACGTCCACGTTCTGGAAGGACAAGGACACTGGCGAAAAGAAGGACAGAACCGAGTGGCATCGGGTCGTCGTGTTCAATGAGCGGTTCGTCCCCATCATCGAACTCGTCGCCCAGAAAGGCGCGCACGTCATCGTCAAAGGCGCGCTGCAAACTCGGAAATGGAAGGACAACAACAACATCGAACGGTTCACCACCGAGGTTGTTCTGCAGAACTTCCAAGGCGATTTTCAAGTCATCTCTGGCGGCAAAAAGGTTACGCACGGCCAGGACGGTGACCCGGGCTACGAGCCGGGCGAAGAGATCCCCTTCTCATAAGGGCGTCTCACCCAAAGGGCGCGAGGTTCACCCCTCGCGCCCTTTCTTCACCAGCACGTCTACGTCGACGGGCCACACGCTCGCGACCAGATCGCCCGGCGGGTCCGCATCGCACGCTATCGATCCGACGGCTTCTCCCGGTGCTCGAGCGCGTCCAGCATCGTCGCGCAAACAATCCGTTCGATATCGCCGAACGAGAGGACCTCGTTACCCTCCAGCGCGGGGAGGACGCATCGCGCCCAAAACACGCACATCATTCTCTGAGCGTCCGGTATGCCGATCGTAACTCCGTATTTTTCTTCAATCGTGTCGTTCACCCTTTCGACCTGTTGAACCAGATTGAGCGGAATCCAGCCCGTTACACGCTTCTTTGCGGACATAATTTTGTCGCCCCCATGCTGCTCACTCCGACTGCGAACCGCTGACCCGGATCGTGATGCCGTGATAAAACGCAAGCCACCTTACATGCGCTCGGCGCATGACAGCCACGCTGGCTGACCCGCCGAGACGATCGCCGATCCCATCCTACTCCCTGGAGTCTCTGAAATCACTAGGAACGCGTTGCGGGCCAATGGTTTGCCCGCGACTACAAGTGTCTTTCGCCCTGTCCTTACCGGCGAGATGCCTCCACACAACATTCTTCGTACTCAGAATTGTCAATTCGACCCGCTTTGTAGGTACAAAATTGGCTCTTGAAATGACACAATCGGGTGACTAACAATCCGCCTCGGTTATCCGAACGGGGTGCCATGACCGACCAGAACCTCCAGGACCGTGCCAGAGACGTGACCGTGCTGAGCGGCACGGAAATGATGCTCGGCATGCCTCTACAGGTGTTCATGCTGGTCCTGATCGTGGCACTCCCCACAGCCTTCCTCGTCTCGTGGATGGTCGGTGGAGCCTTCGGCCTCATCGGCTTCTACGCCATGTACCAGATCCACAAGAATGATCCTCAGGCCTCGCAGGTCTGGGTCGACCGCATCCGCTCCCAGGTCAGGTGCTGGCGAAGCGGCCACAAGCGCGCGCGCAACATCGTGCTGCTCTAATCGACAGGAGTGACCCTCATCGTGTACGATTCGACACTTCCACTCGACACCAGGAGTCACGCCAAAAGGCGCACGAGTCGTCAGACTTTGCGCGTCCTCGCTCTCGCGACCGCTTCATGCTTCGCGACGGGACGGGCCTCGGCCCAAGCCGGCTACACGCTGCCCACCGGCACCGAAACCGGGTTTCTCCAGCAGGTCGTCACCAAAATGCAGGAGATTGCGAGCTTCGTCTCCTCGCCCCTCGGCGCCATGGTGGTACTGGCCGCTTTCATCATCGCTGCGGCCTCCTGGGTCTTCGCCCCTAAATCCGGCGCTGTCGGCTTGGGCTTGCGCGCTGTGGCCGCAGGCATCGTCGTCTTCAACATCACCGCGCTCATCTCCTATCTCACTCTCGGTTCGTCCAACTGATCATGCCCCATGGCGACCGCGCAGCGGACGAAGCCTTTGCCGTCCTGTGCCCTTTCGACGGCTTGTTCCTGACCGACTCGGGCAGCTTGATCGGTGCCGTCGAGCTCTCCGGCATCGACCCCGACGGCATGACCAGGCCCGACGCAGCGCGGCTCGTCGCCATGACGGCCAATATCGCCAATGGCCTCCCGGCCGACGTGGCAATCACCCAGTTTTACGTCCATGCCGAAGGCACCACGGTCACCTTTCGCGATCGCCCGGCCAATCCGATCGCCAACCGGCTGATCAGGGCGCGTGAGGCTGCTCTCAGCGCCCGTGGCCTCACCACCACCCGTCTCGTCCACTTCTTGGAATACGCCGACCCCGAAGGCTGGAACGGCGGCTTCCTCGTCTCGCTCCTGACCAATCTCCCCAAGGCCGCCTACGACCACGAGGCCCGTATCCGCCTCGAGGCCATGGTTTCTGCACCAGGCGCCTTGATTCTGCGCGAGGCCGAGCTGCGCGACCGAGCCCAGCTTCTGAAGAAGGCGCTCGCCGATTATGCAGCCAAATGGTCGCTCACCATGGACGCGGCAGTGCTGTCCGCGACCCGGACCTGGCGTTTCATGACTTTTCTGGCCCGGCTCGACAACCGCTACCTCGACGACGCCGTGCCGATCCAGGTGCCGCTCGACGATTGCGGCCTGGCACTGCCCGCCGGCGACATCGAGCCGATCCAGAGCGGCCATGTCGACATGCTGAAGCTGACGGGCCCGAGGCCCCGCTACATCCGCTACGCGGCGATCGTTCGCGCCCCCAAGGATCCGATCGGCAGCTGGTCGCTGGGCGCCGATGCTCCCTTGCTCGCGCGCGGCAACTATGTAGTCGAAACCCATTTCGCCCCGCTCAGCCCCTTGCAGCGAACTTTCCGATTCCGCGCCGCCCGCAACCGACTCGAACGCTCCAGAATCGACCTCGCCAAACTCGTCTCCGGAATGACCGGCTCAAAGGCCGCGCCCGCCGCCGAGACCGAAACCTTCGGGTTTCAGCGCAAGCGCCTGGAGCTGGAACAGGCCGAAGATGACGAGGATCGCTACGCCGAACTCTTCTCCCAGCTCTGTGTCTACGATCCGGATCCGGAACAACTCGTTCGATCGTGCGATCGGCTCTGCACTGGCGCGCGAATTTCGAGCCAGCAGGCAGACGATCATGCGTGTCCGTGATTCGCCTGTGATATGAAGCCGGCAACAGAATCGGCGCCACACTTCCAGCGTCGGGACTGCCCATCCTGATCCCATCGGGCGGCTGACGACACTGAGGTTCGTTCTGGGCGCCTGGGCCGGGTCAGTTAGCAGCTTCCACTCGAAGATCCACGACCACGATCGGCTCCCCCCGGGTAATGTTCATAAATTTGCCAACACTGATGCGGCGCGCCCGCCGAGCTTCAACGATGCCGAGATGACCGAGCGTTGGCGGCTGTTCCCCGAGTTCCGGATGTCCAAGCAACATCCGGATGGCCTCGAGGCTCGCCGGATTGCGCCAAATCGGCCAGTAGAACACGAACTCCGCCCGCTCGTATCGCCCGCCCAGGATCTGTAGCCGGACCCGCTCGCCCCGGCGTGCCGGCGCTACGGTCAAGGCCGGAAGGCCGAGCGCCGCCAGGCGATTTGCGCCATGCTGGGTCAGCGACTTGTCGCCGGATGGATTAGCGGCGCGGAGCGCGTAACGCACGTCCTCGGCGGGGTCCCAGCGGAACGAGAAAGTCGGGTCGGAGCGGGTCCAGGGCTCGAACAAGGCCTCGTGCACCGTCTCGGCCGCGGATAGAGCCACGGCATTCCTGCCACGCCCGCGCGGCGGCGGCGCCTCCGTCCGCGGCACCTCGGCCAGGCGATCGAGGAAATGCTGATGACCTTGACCGAACAGCAGGCAGAGCGGGGTTGCCTCGACCGTCCCGTCCTTTTCGGCAGCGTCGGACAGGAGAGCAGACCAGAGGTCGGCAAGCGCGCGATCTCGCCCCTGAACGGCGTCAGCCAGAAGCAGGCGCGCGGTCTCTACCGAGTAGTTCAAATCGCTCTGTCGCGGAGAGTCGGCTTCGGTACTTTGCGGGAAGCGGTAGAGCGCTGCGAGCGCTGCGGCGCCGGCTGCCGCTGCCGAGCAGACGGACTCGCGAGTTTGCGCCTCCGCCAGGACGAGCATCGGCCGGAGCGGGGGATGATCGAGATCCCAAGCTGCCCGCGGCCGCCAGGAAGGCCGCGCCGCCGCCAGCGCGCGGAGGAGCCCGAGCAGTGCCAAGAACGCCAGCAGATTGTCGGCTTCCAAGCCGACGAGGCGATGCCGGTTGTCGGCGGAAGTCATTCTCCGCCCTCCGCGCCGGGGGCCCGACCCGCTCCGGAAGCCCGGTGATCGGCGAGCCGCACGAACGCCTCCAAACGCGCCAGCCCCCAAATTCCGTAGCGCGCCTTCAGCAGTTCGAACGTCTGGGCCCAATCATACCCCTCGAAGGTGAAGGCGAGCGATTGTGGTCCGAAGCCGGGTTCGAGTTCCCGGTCCTGGCCGAAAGCCGCCAGCAAGCCCCGGCGGGCTTGGCTGTCCGCTTCATCGCAATGCGGAAAAAACGGCCGGCCATAGCCGTGATGGCTGCCGACGAGCCAGAGTACCAGAGCGGGATCGGCGGCTCGCCCGAATTCCCTATGGATCATGGCGAGACGAACCGACAAGGCTTCGTGCCGCCAGCGACTTGGCAATCCGGCGCGCTCCCAGGCGTCGCGCGGCAGGCGTCTTTCGCCGGATTTGGCCAGGACCTGATCGGAATCCGGCCCGTACGGATCGCCGCCCGCGTAATAGGCTTGGTATCGAGGATCGGCCTTGCCCAGATCGTGCAGCGCGGCTGCGAGGGCGACATCCTTTGCCGTATCCGCGCTCAATCCCGCCCTCGATGCAAAATCATCCGCCCAATCGCGCACATGCTTGCTGTGTTCACACAAGGTCACGGCGCGCTCGGCGAAGGCGCCGGTTTCGTCGCTCTCGGTCGCCGCGTCGAATTCTTCTTCGGACCCGTTCGGATTGGCGTCGGCCAGTGCTGGTGCGATGCCCCGCGCCGCGAAGAACACGACACCGCGCGTCGGTTCCCCGCCGACGCCATAGGCGAATGCGTGACCGCAGCCCCGGCCATGTTCTTTGAGGGTACCGAGGCTCTTCTTAATACTGTCCGGAAGTTCGAGTTCCAGGACCGCATCGAGCAACCGCGGTGTGCGATCCTCTGCGTGCTCGAGAAGTTTCGCTGCCAGGTCATCCACAGGCGCCTGGTCGCCGGTTCCCTGTGCAGTAAGGCCCTGATCGATGAGTTGGCTGGTCACGCGGACGGCGAAGTACCGGGCGGCATAGGGCCGGGCCGCCTCGTCGGCGACATCGGGCACCGGACCGGTCCAGTCCGGGTTCCAGCCATGTTGGTCGCAACCGCCATAGGCGGCAGGTACGACGATCAGATCGCCGGCCCGCAATCGACCGGAATGGATGGTTTTCGTGTCCGGCGAGTCCGCTCCGGCATAGCGGAACGCCAAGCGGGAGCGCCCGGCGGCAATTCCGGCCGGCTCTCGTTCGGTGGCGTCGGAGAGCGCGTCGAAGCCCGCGATCTCCCGCCGGAGAAAGGCGCGGGCCGCCCAGATCGGCACCTCGATCGCCTCCGCGGCGCGCGGCCGCAGGAGCGCCAGGCGCTGGATCAGTCGCGTGGAACCAGCCGGCCCGAGTTCGTCCTCGTCGATGTCCCCGCGCCAGACGATTTGGACGCTGGCCGGCGAGCGCTCCGCCCCGTGCAGAAAGAGCGCAACCTCGGGATCGCACGCGGGGATCGGCGATGTCTGCGACCAGAGATCGGCATAGGCCGGCGGCAGTACGGGGGCTCTGGCCGTCGGCGCCGCAAGCTCGGCCGCCTCGGCCGGGTCGAGCCGGGCGGCCAGCGCCGCGACGCCGAAATCGACGATCCCGGTCTCGGCCGCGATCCGCTCGAGGACATTCCAGGTCGCGGCGATCCGCGTGCCATAGACGGGATCGTCCGCCTTGGCACCGACATCGTCCTTATGCGCGAGCACGACGGCCGCCGGCGCGATCGGTCGCCCGGCACGATTGAGCCGGCCGAAACGCTGGCGCAGCGCGTCGAGCGCCGCTACCTCGGTGACGAGCCCGTCGAAGTCGATGTCGACCCCGGCCTCGATCGTCTGAGTCGCGACGATGACGAGCGGACGCTCCAGGCGGCGCAACGCGTCCGGCGCCGCGGTGCGAATCGGGTCGAGCGAGGCCGCGATCCGGTCGCGGTCGACCGAGCGCGCCAAGCCGATGATCAACCTCACATCGACTTCCGGCGCTCGTGCGCCGTCAGATCCGGCGACCGGAGGGAATTGGCTCTCGAGCCGTTCGAAGACGGCTCGTGCCCGCGCGACCCGGTTCACGACGACGGCCACGGCCGGATTGACCATCGCAGTGCGCAACGCGGCGAGCATCTCGATCGCTTCGGCAGCAATGGCATCCGCGCGCGCCGCCTCGCGGTCGAGACCCTGCCTGCCGGAAAATTCGACCAGGCGGGCTGGTTTCGCCGCGTTGATCCGGGCGGACAGAACCGGATGCGCCCGATCCGCTGGCGAGAGAGCGAAGCCCCGCGCGGCCGTGACGGCCGGAGTCGCGGTGAGCAGGGCGACGCCGAACGGTGCCGTGTCCGGTCGGCGCAACCGAGCGATCGATTCCAGCGTCTCCCGGAACGGCGCCGACAGATGCGCCTCGTCGAGCAGGACCAGGCAATCCGAGCCGAGAAGCCCGGCGTGGATCGGCTTCATCGCATCGCTGACGCCATAGCCGCGGAACAGCAAGCGGGAGCCGACCTGGTCGACCGTCGAGCAGAGGATGGTCGGCTGCGCCGGCGTCCGCGCCCAATCATCTTCTCGCGGCACGCCACCGCGGAGCGACCGCGCGATCAGCGGCGGTTGGCCATGACCGGCGAGACGACCAAGGCGAAGAGCCGTCCGCCGGACGGCTGGTTCCGCCCGCACGCGGGTAATTTCCGCCTCCCGCTCCGGCGTTTTCTTCAGTTCGTCGTTGGCAGCCTCGCCGTCGAGCAGCGACCAGCGCAGCGCGCGGCAGAACTGCCGGGCGCGTGCGAACGCATCGTCGACGATGAGCCGCCGATCGACGACGAAGGCGATGCGGACCGGCGCCAGCCGGTCGCGTCCCCGGACCGCCTCCAGCGCCAGATGGAAGACCGCGATGTCGAGCGCCGCCGTCTTGCCCGCTCCGGTCGGCAGGTCGAGGACGTCCGGCCAGATCGCCGGCTCCGTCCCGGTTTCGCGGCGCTGCCGATCGCCGTCGGCTGCGAGACGCTGCACCAGATCCGCCTGCCACGGGAATGGCTCGTAGCCCCAGAGCGCCCGAAAGAAGGCGGGGAAGTCTTCGGGCTCGAGGGTATCTTCCATAGTCAGCGCCGATCGCGCTCGAGCGCCCGGCAGAGCCCGAGGCCGACGAAGCGGCCGGCGCCGAGAATGACCGGACCGGCTACCGCCTCGTCGAACTCCAGGACGGCGTGGGTCAACCGGCGGCTCGCTATGCTCTTCGGCAGGCGCCACCCGGTCCAGGTCGGCGCACGGCCTGAGGGATAGGCCGAGGGTGCCGCATCGAAGGCGGAATGCTTGCTCGGGGCGATCGCCGGCCCACCGTCACCGATGGCGACCCGCGCCGGCTCCGGCAGGCCGATATTGCCACAGGCGCGGGCGATCAGGGCGCGGATCTCTTGGTCACGCTCGCCATTGGTGGCGGCTTTCAGATGGCGATCGAGCACGATCGGCGTACAGGTCGCCCAAATCTCGGCTGCCCCGACATAGGGAGAGGGGGCGAGCGACTTGCGCCGAGCCTCGCCCGCGAGCGCAAGGGTCAGGGCGAAGCCCGGGCCGGCGAGCTCGATTTCTCGGCGCGCCCGGTCAGGCTGCCACGGCGCGATCGCTTTGACCGCACGCTGGAAAGTATCGTCGTCGAGCAATTCCCCGGCACCGGGCGGGACGAGCGCGAAGCCGAGCACACGCCCATCGGCATGGGGCCAACCGAGAAACGCCAGCGGCACGACGGCGAGATGCGGTTCGGCCAGCGGCGCTCCGTCTGCAGTATGGCCCGACACCACGGCCGGAATCTCCGCCCCGAGGCCGATCTTCTTGTAGCCGGCCATGAGCGTGTCGCGGACCGCCTTGGCGACCAGAGCCGATGCTCGCAGATCCGGCATCTGACCGGCAACCGGCCCGATCTCATCCGCGTCTTCCGGATATTCCAGCACGAGCCAACGCTTCGAAAAGACGCTGTGAGGGGGTTCGGCTTGAGCGGGCGCGCTCGGGCGCACCGTCTCGCCGGCACCGGGTCGGCGGCCGGCGCGATAATTCCGTTCCAGTTCGGCCAAGCGGCCGGGATAGATCTGCCGGCGCGGGCTCGCGGTTTCGGCTGCGGCGCCATCGGCCGAAAAGCGGCATCGAACCAGGCTGGCGGAATGGCCGAGACAAGCCGTATCGGCAGCGAGCGCGTTCAAGGCGGCCATGAGTTCCGGCTCCGGCGCGGCCGAACTCCAGATCAGTCGCACGATCGGATCATCCGGGCGAAACGCGGGAAAGCGCCGCGGCTGCCGGCGGCGCGTGGCCGGCAGCACGGCGAGGTCGCCGACCCTTCCGGTCTGAGGATCGTTCGGCGGCACGAACACGGTCGCCGCACTCCGGGCCCGCCCGCCGCTCGCGGCCACGGCCGGGACCGGCTGTGCCTCCAGCCACTCCAGGGCGCGCCGCTCCTCTGGCTGCTCGCCGCGGGCACCCCAAGAGGCAACCAGAGCCGAGAACACCCGGTCCGGCTGCGGCGGCCAATCGGGCTGGACACTGGCCGGGGTTCGGGCGGCGAAGGCGATTCCGAGCAGATGCTCGATCTCCAGGACCAGCGTCATCCCTGCGGCTCGGCTTCGCCGCCCTCGCCTTCGAGCGCCAATTTCTGGCTACGCTGCACGATCTCGACCAGCTTAGGCTGCGGCGCCAGCCGGACCGGCTCGGCCGAGAGGCGGAAACCCGCCTTCACGGCCGCTTCGAACGAAGCCGCATAAAGCGCCCGCGCCGCGACGCCATCGATCTCGACCCGGTCGACGGTGCCATCCGGATGCACCAGCTCGAGCGGCGCGCGGCCATCGCAGACCAGATCGCAGCGCGAGCGCAGGGCATAACCGCACTCATCCTGCTCGCTCAGCGCCAGGAGGCCGAGTGCTGCGAGGTAAGCCCGGCCCGCCCCGTCCCGCTCGCCGCCGCCGAACCGCAGCCGGCGCAGGCCGGCGAAGCTCAGCACGGCCATATGCTCGGCGTAATCGCAGGTGATGCCCAGCGGTTCGACGCTCGGCGCGATATTGCCGTGATTGATCTCGGAAGGCCGCACCAGCTTCGCCCCTTTGCCGGCGCGGTCCTTGTTGGTATCCCACCCGTCTTGGCCCTTGAACACCTCGACCCGCCGCAAGATACCCAGCGGGTCGATCCGGCTGCCGGTGCGCCGGCCCGCCGTCCGCACCTCGATCTCGCCGCTGCGGGGGTCGGCCGGGCCGTCCTCGACCGGTACTTCGACGGCGATGATTTCCGACACCAGGCAGCGCGGAAATTTGGCGCCGAGCCCGCCGCCTTCGCCGGTCGAATGCCAGGCGCCGAACAGCAGCGCGTTGGGCGACGCCTCCAGCAGCGCCGTGGCGTCGCCCGGCTTGGCCTCGGCCAGACGAAGCCCGAGCGGGCTCTTCATGAAGGGTGTGCCGTCGAGCAGGCTGTCGCGCAATATCGCGTCATAGACGCGGTGCGGCGCCTCGAGCGAGGTGATTTCCGCCAGCCCGGACAGGCCAGCATCCCTGAAATCGACGGTGACATGAGGCAGCGAGACCGCGCCCTGCCTGAGTGCTGCCAGCAGCGACTCTTCGAGCCGGTTGGCCTGGCTCTGGACGCTGTCGACGAGGACGCACCAGACTTCCCGCCCGTCGATGCGCCGGCGCTCGAACACATGCCGCGGCCCCTGTCCGCGCCGCTCCTCCGGGTATGTCGGGGGAAAGATCTTGTCGCCCTTGCCGCCGATCGGTTGAAGCACTTGCCGCCGGCGCAGCGCCGCGTCCTGTTGGACAGCGCGCGCGAATGTCTCGTATTCCATTCCCCCCTCCGCGGTTGGGGCAACATATCGATTGCAACTCCGGACGTGTCAAGCGAGAATTCTCGCAGAACTTGTCTTAAATCGCCGGGGTCCGAGATATGTCGGTTGAATTGACCGGCTGGCGGTCTCCGGGGGCGCCGCGGCGCCCCCGGATATGTCCGGCCCTGGTGGAGGGGGCCGAACCGACCAAATTCACGCTTATCATGTCATTCGGCGGCGAGCAACTGAAATGCCAAAAAAACTTTTTGAAGCTCTCCATACAGTCAACGCCAATTGACCTGAGACAAGCTGGCGTGCCAATATCCGTTCGCGCCGCGGCCTCATTGAAGCACGGTCCGGAGCGCTTCGTCGGAGCAAGTGACCGAACGTCCCGCGGCGCAATTCCCTACCGAGGAGGTTGAATGATGCCCTCCGATGACCAGCTCGAATTCCATCTCCCCGCCCCGCCGATCTCCGGCGATACGCCGCTGGTCCCGGCGCGGATGGTGAACGAGTTCGTCTATTGCCCGCGGCTGGCCTATCTCATGTGGACGCAGGGCGAATGGTCGGAAACGGGGGATACGGTCGAGGGCAAGCGGGTGCACGCGCGGGTCGATCGGCCGGGGGCACCGCTGCCGGCGCCGGAGGCGCTGGAGGCGGACGATTCCGCGAGCACCGACAAGATCGTCAGCCGGTCGCTGACCCTCTCCTCGCCCACGCTCGGCGTCATCGCCAAGCTCGATATCGCCGAATCCCAGGATGGCGTGGTGACACCGGTCGATTACAAGCGCGGTCGCCGCCCGCATATCGCCCAAGGCGTCTACGAGCCGGAGCGGATCCAGGTCTGCCTCCAGGCGCTGCTGCTCGAAGAGAACGGCTACCGGGTCGAGGAAGGGGCAATCTATTACGCCGAGAGCCGCGAGCGAGTCCGCATCGTCCTCGACGAGCAGCTCCGTACCGCGGCACGGGCCGCGGTCAGCGAGCTGCGGCTGACCGTATCGCAAAGCCGCATTCCGCCGCCGCTGCGCGACAGTCCGAAATGTCCGCGCTGCGCTTTGGTGACCGTCTGCATGCCGGACGAGATTCGCTCGCTCGGCGGCTCCTCCCTGGCGCCTCGGCCGATCGCGGTGCCGCCGGACGACGCCCTGCCGCTCATCGTCCAGTCGCAGTATGCGCGCATCGGCAAGGACGGCGAGACGCTCAAGATCACCGACGAGGAACAGGGCGAGACGCAGGTCCGGTTCATCGATATTTCGGATCTGGCGGTGTTCGGCAACGTGTCGATCACGACACCGGCGCTCTCGGCCCTGTTGGAGCGCGAGATCCCGGTGACGTTCCACAGCTATGCCGGCTGGTTCCGTGGCGTCGCCCATGGCCTCGGCCACCGCAATGTCGAGGTCCGGACGGCGCAGTACCGCCTGAGTTTCGACGAGGTCGCCTGTCTCCGGTTCGCACGCGAGCTGGTGGCGGCCAAGATCACCAATCAGCGTACGATGCTCAGGCGCAATTGGCGAGGACCGGAGGAGGAACGCCGGGCCGCGCTCGACCGCCTCGCCGCGGCGCGCAAGTCCGCCGGCGGGGCGGCTACGCCAGCAGCGCTTCTCGGGCTCGAGGGTGATGCGGCGGCCACCTATTTTCGGGCCTTCGCCGGGCTGATCAAGCCGCCTGACGACAAGCCGGCCAACCCAGGCGGTCTCGCCCCGTTCCGGTTCGAGACCCGCAACCGCCGGCCGCCGACAGATCCGGTGAACGCTCTGCTGTCTCTGGCCTATGCCATGCTGACCCGGCATCTGACGATCGCGCTGAGTTCGGTCGGGCTCGATCCCTATCGCGGCTTCTTCCACGCGCCGCGCTACGGCCGGCCGGCCTTGGCGCTCGACCTCATGGAGCCGTTTCGGTCGATCATTGCCGATTCGGTGGTGTTGTCGGCAATCAATACCGGTGAGGTCGGGCCGAGTGATTTCGTCGTGGGGGCAACCGGAACCGCGCTGACGCAATCGGGGCGCCGCCGCTTCCTGGCCGCATTCGAGCGCCGCCTCGCCCAGGAGACGACTCATCCGGTCTTCGGCTATCAGCTCAGCATGCGCCGGATCCTGCTGGTCCAGGCACGGCTCCTCTCGCGGTATCTGCTCGGCGAACTGCCGAGCTATCCGCATTACCTGCCGCGCTGAAAGCGATCGGATGACCGACGAGCGTCTTTTCATCGTCACCTACGACATTGCCGACCAGAAGCGCTGGCGCCGCGTCTTCAAGACCATGCAGGGTTACGGCGACTGGCTTCAGCTCTCCGTCTTCCAATGCCGGCTCTCCGGGCGGCGGCGTGCCGAGCTCGAGACGCGGTTGCGCGAACTGGTGAAGAACGGGGAGGACCACGTGCTCCTGATCGATGTCGGCCCGGCCGACAAGATCGAGCTGGCCATGGAGAGCATCGGCAAGACCGTCTCGAAAATCGAACGACAAGCCACCGTCATATAGTAAGCTCTAGTTGGGCTACCTGTTCTCGGACTATCCCGCTCGAAACCAGACCGTGCCCGCCGGGCGATTTCGAGCGGTCCGGGTGGCGTTCAAAACCCGGCACCCGCTCGAATTTCTTTATCTGCTTGAAATAGCGGTGCTTTTTGACATGGTGAAGAAGATGTCGTCTAGATCTGGGTCGATTCCGGCGGCCCGGTCCATTAGCCGCTCGAAACCAGGGCGAGATTGCCGTTCTCCCCAAGTGCTTGTAAGGTGCCTCCATCCGGGGCGTTCGCGCCCCGGCCTCATTGAAGCGAGCCGCTCAGATTGGAGCCGCGCAAATCGGAGCCGCCATCCGGGGCGTTCGCGCCCCGGCCTCATTGAAGCGGGTTATATTATCCGGGGGGGGAACCTTAGTGATTGTAAGGCCATCCGGGGCGTTCGCGCCCCGGCCTCATTGAAGCGGTATCGACGCCGGAAATTATGCGGCCTATGATCTCACCCCATCCGGGGCGTTCGCGCCCCGGCCTCATTGAAGCAGGATGACCGGTGCTCTTCAGCCGCAATCCAGTTGGCCCCATCCGGGGCGTTCGCGCCCCGGCCTCATTGAAGCGGACAAGGAGTACGTCACTCGCACGAAGGGGAGTGAACCCATCCGGGGCGTTCGCGCCCCGGCCTCATTGAAGCTAGAGCCTCAGCACGGTGAGGCCGGCGGGCAGCTGCTCCATCCGGGGCGTTCGCGCCCCGGCCTCATTGAAGCAGAAGATACGCTGCTGACAGATCCATCTGCGGCAGTACCATCCGGGGCGTTCGCGCCCCGGCCTCATTGAAGCGGGGCGAGGGTGCCGTTTGCCCCGCGCTTTCGCGTGGGACCCATCCGGGGCGTTCGCGCCCCGGCCTCATTGAAGCTTGAAGCCGATGGTAATGGTGCCTGGCGTGCCAACAGGGCCATCCGGGGCGTTCGCGCCCCGGCCTCATTGAAGCTGATTTCGCCCAGTAGCTTCTCCGCCGTCTCGATCTCCATCCGGGGCGTTCGCGCCCCGGCCTCATTGAAGCCGCACGACTCACGATGCCAACAGTTGGGCACTCATGCCATCCGGGGCGTTCGCGCCCCGGCCTCATTGAAGCCGGGCGGAAGTTCGAATCGCTTGCCGTCATCTCCGGCCATCCGGGGCGTTCGCGCCCCGGCCTCATTGAAGCCACGTCCCACACGAACCACTGCACCGCGTCGAACCGCCCATCCGGGGCGTTCGCGCCCCGGCCTCATTGAAGCTTGAAGAGGATCTGGACTGTATCGTTGCACAGATGATCCATCCGGGGCGTTCGCGCCCCGGCCTCATTGAAGCTAGAGGTAGACCTGCCCGAGGCTGGCAAAGAGCGCTTTCCATCCGGGGCGTTCGCGCCCCGGCCTCATTGAAGCCCGGGACTTTCTCGCCTATCTTCAGATCGGCGTGCGGCCATCCGGGGCGTTCGCGCCCCGGCCTCATTGAAGCTGGCGTGACGCGCCGAGGAGAGCGTCCGGTTGAGCTTCCATCCGGGGCGTTCGCGCCCCGGCCTCATTGAAGCACCACACCGCCAGGCGCCACGCGCCCAAGTCTGCACTCCCCATCCGGGGCGTTCGCGCCCCGGCCTCATTGAAGCACCGTCCGGCGTAACCCCAGGCGTCATGTCCGCGTCGTACCATCCGGGGCGTTCGCGCCCCGGCCTCATTGAAGCACTGTAATAACCCAGACAACATTTTCAATAGGCATTGCCATCCGGGGCGTTCGCGCCCCGGCCTCATTGAAGCCAGGACGGTCATACGCATTATAAAGCATGTACCAAGGTCCATCCGGGGCGTTCGCGCCCCGGCCTCATTGAAGCCGCACTCCGCCCTTAGCAGGCGCGTGCCTTGCTTCTCCATCCGGGGCGTTCGCGCCCCGGCCTCATTGAAGCCAATAACACGACGAAGTACATCGAGTGCCTCCGATGTACCATCCGGGGCGTTCGCGCCCCGGCCTCATTGAAGCGCGAATTCCCCGCTCAACAGCATGCCGATTACTGTTGCCCATCCGGGGCGTTCGCGCCCCGGCCTCATTGAAGCGAGGATGCGGACTCTCATCTCGCCGGCATGCGCGGCCCATCCGGGGCGTTCGCGCCCCGGCCTCATTGAAGCTGGACAAATTTCTGCCAGGGCGCCAGCTCCAAACGCCCATCCGGGGCGTTCGCGCCCCGGCCTCATTGAAGCTTCCCTCCAATTTTCCTTGCTGAAGCCGCGTCTCGGCCCATCCGGGGCGTTCGCGCCCCGGCCTCATTGAAGCCCGGCGACGGCGGATACAACACGCCGACGGATAAGGCGCCATCCGGGGCGTTCGCGCCCCGGCCTCATTGAAGCATAGGTCTGAGGCAGATCTCATCGGCCGATGCGGCGCAACCATCCGGGGCGTTCGCGCCCCGGCCTCATTGAAGCCTCGTGGTGTGGCCGTGATCGAGCTGGAAATCCCGATTCCATCCGGGGCGTTCGCGCCCCGGCCTCATTGAAGCTAATGGGCAGAATCTTACCAACAATGTTGCCGTGACCCCATCCGGGGCGTTCGCGCCCCGGCCTCATTGAAGCATGGTTCCGGTCAGTAAAGTCTGCCACGGAGGAGCAACCATCCGGGGCGTTCGCGCCCCGGCCTCATTGAAGCCGCGATAGATCGTCATTTTCCGTCTCCGTGCGCCGGGCTCCATCCGGGGCGTTCGCGCCCCGGCCTCATTGAAGCGAGTACGTCATGGACCCGAGCCCGCCGCTCGCCGGGCTCATCCGGGGCGTTCGCGCCCCGGCCTCATTGAAGCGCCCAGGACCCGGACCTTTTCCGCGACCTGCAGTCCCGCCATCCGGGGCGTTCGCGCCCCGGCCTCATTGAAGCGATCGCCAACGGCGCCCGCCCCTCGGTCGTGCTGAAAACCGCCATCCGGGGCGTTCGCGCCCCGGCCTCATTGAAGCGTCGCAGACAGGACCGTCGACCACGCGATGGTGAACACCATCCGGGGCGTTCGCGCCCCGGCCTCATTGAAGCCCTTCAAAATTGAACATATCACCCTCCCGGGTTCAGGCCCATCCGGGGCGTTCGCGCCCCGGCCTCATTGAAGCGACCGGACGAAGGCGGGCGCGCGCGCGATGCTGGCCCATCCGGGGCGTTCGCGCCCCGGCCTCATTGAAGCTCGTTGGAAAAGGCGAACGTGTATCCCAGGAAAGTGACCATCCGGGGCGTTCGCGCCCCGGCCTCATTGAAGCGGAACGGTGACCAAGCACGGGGCGTTCATGACGCCCACCATCCGGGGCGTTCGCGCCCCGGCCTCATTGAAGCAAGCTATTCGGTTGCCCTACATTGACCGGCATGGCTGACCATCCGGGGCGTTCGCGCCCCGGCCTCATTGAAGCCCGGAGACGGGACCCTCTGAAGGCCGATTGACGACCATCCGGGGCGTTCGCGCCCCGGCCTCATTGAAGCGTAAAGCTGCTGAGAGGTGAGCCTGCGGCGAGCGGCGCCATCCGGGGCGTTCGCGCCCCGGCCTCATTGAAGCGAGCGATCGTGAAATCGCGCATGATGCCATCCTCTCGCCATCCGGGGCGTTCGCGCCCCGGCCTCATTGAAGCCCTAGACCATTGAGATTGAGTGTTGACGCTCCGGTGCCATCCGGGGCGTTCGCGCCCCGGCCTCATTGAAGCCCGGTACGTTGATTGGGGCTGGGCATCGGTCACTCCGGCCCATCCGGGGCGTTCGCGCCCCGGCCTCATTGAAGCCCCAGATACCCGTCGATCAGCGCGCAGGTATCCGAGATCCATCCGGGGCGTTCGCGCCCCGGCCTCATTGAAGCCGCCCGGTGTGGAGGCGGTTCGCGCGGCCATCGAGGGGCCATCCGGGGCGTTCGCGCCCCGGCCTCATTGAAGCCTCGAAGGAGGTACCACTGGCCGCCGCAACCACCCGCCCATCCGGGGCGTTCGCGCCCCGGCCTCATTGAAGCTTGTCGACGAAGATCATTGAAGCAGCAGCTGTTGCGATCGCCGGCGCTGGCTGCGTCGCGGCCATCCGGGGCGTTCGCGCCCCGGCCTCATTGAAGCGCGAAAATCAGTGATACGCGTCACCTGATCCTCCTCATCCATCCGGGGCGTTCGCGCCCCGGCCTCATTGAAGCATCGGAGATGCATCCTTGAGTCAGTTACGGGCTCTTCCATCCGGGGCGTTCGCGCCCCGGCCTCATTGAAGCGAAATCATCATGGGACTCGTCCCGGAAGATTGGCGCCGCCCATCCGGGGCGTTCGCGCCCCGGCCTCATTGAAGCGAGCTGATCCCCGCGTGATAGAACATCCAGTACGAGAGACCCATCCGGGGCGTTCGCGCCCCGGCCTCATTGAAGCAGCGCCACCGCGATCTTCTGGACGATGCCACGGACAAGGGCCCATCCGGGGCGTTCGCGCCCCGGCCTCATTGAAGCACCGAGCGCAGCGCCAATTTCGAAACCCCGGGCAATGTCCCCATCCGGGGCGTTCGCGCCCCGGCCTCATTGAAGCGATCGTGCTGACGCGGCGGTTAAAAACGTCGGCGGTGACCCATCCGGGGCGTTCGCGCCCCGGCCTCATTGAAGCCGCCGGCGTTGGCCGGTTGTGATGCCCTCAACACCTACCCATCCGGGGCGTTCGCGCCCCGGCCTCATTGAAGCTGCTATGAAGTCACTCGGCAGCGATCCGAGTATCATCCCATCCGGGGCGTTCGCGCCCCGGCCTCATTGAAGCTTCCACCCAAGCCGAAGTTGATGCTATTCGATCCCTGCCCATCCGGGGCGTTCGCGCCCCGGCCTCATTGAAGCATTCGCACGAAGCGCTGTGCCGCGAGCAAATCCACGGCCATCCGGGGCGTTCGCGCCCCGGCCTCATTGAAGCAAGCTGAGTCATGCTGGCCGGAAACGGCACCGCGTCGCCCATCCGGGGCGTTCGCGCCCCGGCCTCATTGAAGCCACGAACACCACGAGCTTCGTCCGCAGCGCTTCGAGCCCATCCGGGGCGTTCGCGCCCCGGCCTCATTGAAGCGCTCCTGGTGGTGAAGAGGATGGCTAAGAGGGACAACCATCCGGGGCGTTCGCGCCCTGGCCTCATTGAAGCTGGGCCGCCGACAGGATGCAATTCTTGACTCCGGTCACCATCCGGGGCGTTCGCGCCCCGGCCTCATTGAAGCAATGCTCAGAGCAAGGGCTTGACCGAGCTGCGCGCCGATCCCCATCCGGGGCGTTCGCGCCCCGGCCTCATTGAAGCACCGCCTCGACCGGCGCCGACGTGGTCGATATCGCGCTGATCCATCCGGGGCGTTCGCGCCCCGGCCTCATTGAAGCTCGGGCTGCGGTAGGGTGGGAAGTTCCTCCCGCCAAACCATCCGGGGCGTTCGCGCCCCGGCCTCATTGAAGCAAGCGATTATCAAGCAGGCACTCGCCACACTGCAGCCCATCCGGGGCGTTCGCGCCCCGGCCTCATTGAAGCGGTCGATCATAGAGTGGTGGATCACTTGCTGCAGGTCCCCATCCGGGGCGTTCGCGCCCCGGCCTCATTGAAGCGCCAACTGCTATGCCGCCACCTGCCACATGACGGGCCCCCATCCGGGGCGTTCGCGCCCCGGCCTCATTGAAGCATCGCCTTCATGATCCGAGGGTGCCTGCGCAACGCCGACCCATCCGGGGCGTTCGCGCCCCGGCCTCATTGAAGCGCAGCGGTGACGGCCGCCGATGCGCAGATGCGGGCGATCCATCCGGGGCGTTCGCGCCCCGGCCTCATTGAAGCCGGACGCGCATGTCTGGGCATCCTCCGTCCATCCGGGGCGTTCGCGCCCCGGCCTCATTGAAGCCTTGATGGTCGCAAGCGCAAGCGTCTGGCCGGGGCGGCCATCCGGGGCGTTCGCGCCCCGGCATCATTGGAGCCGGGGCCGAGAATTTAATCCTCCGGCGGGCGTCTATCAGCCAAGCTGGAAACGTCCGAAACCCTCGGTGGCCCCCTTCCCGACATGGGTGATCGAGCCGATCAGGAGCAGGACCCAGAGCGGGGGCGGCAAGTCTGCAATCTGGAGGCTGCCGTCGATTGCATCGACCGTGAAGTGCCTTCGGGCACGCCCGGAATGTCGATCGCGGCTGCGGCGGCGGAGCATCGTAGCGTCGTAGGACAAGGACTGAGAGACCCGTGAGAGCGCCTGCCAATCCTCGTCGAGCGCCGCATCCTGCCAGGCCGCCAAGCCCTCGATCCGCCGGGCGAGGCGGGCGAAAACCGTAGCCGGCCGGTCGATCGGGTCATCGCCTTCGGCATTCATCGGTGTCAGAAACTCGATCAGGGCGACCGTTGGCGGCCGTGGCACCGCGAGGCCCTCGCCCGAAGTGACGGTGAGTTCGGCAAGCTGCGCCGCCGGCAGGAAGAGCTCGCTGCGTTGACCGCGCCAATCGATCCCATGCTGCACGGCGGTGGCGAACACATGCTGCGCAACACCGGCCCAATCCGACGCAAACCCGAAGAGGGTCATCGACAGAACGAGATCTGCACCCGAGCGATCTGCCTTCAGCACATAGGGCTTGGGGATGCCATGGCCGCCGCGGCGCCCCTGTTCGCGAAACAGGATGTCGAGCCCACAGGGCGGCTGCCAGGAGCACGGATGGCCGGCGATCGCTTCGGGCGACGCGCCGGCCAACAGCAGATCGCCGATCGCGCCGCGAAGCCGGCGCAGCAGGTCGAGGTCGTGCGCGAGCACGCCGTAGCCCGGGATGCGCGCCGAGACCACCGACTGGTACCAACCCGCAGCCAGCTCCTGCAGGTTCAGCCGGCGCGCCGGTGCCGCGAGCCGGCGGGCGGGCGATTGCATCTCGGGCTCAGACCAGCCAGAACGCGCCGTCTTCGGCGATCGGTGCGCCGCCATGCGCCCGGCTCCGCTCGAGGCCCGCGGCTGACACGGCATACATCCGCAGCGTATCGCCCTCGTCGAGCAGCCCGACCAGGCGCCGATAAAGCCGTTCGGCCGCCTTCTCGCCCAGCCTCACCTCGAACACGCTGTCCTGCACGCGGACGGCCTGCTGCTCCAGCGCCGCCGCGACGCGGGCGCGGGTCTTCGCCAGGACGATGTCGTAGCAATAGACCATCAGCATTACCCGATCCGCCATGGCCATGCCCTCAATAATCGAGCAGATAGGGCTCGTAGCGGCCGCACCCCTCGACATGGGCGGCCAGCGCCAGCGCCTGATCGACCATGATGCCGCGCCAGGTGCGTCTCTTGCCGTCGCGCCGGCTCGCCACCTCGCGCGCCGCACTGCGCTCGTAAACGCGCAACAGAGCGGCGTAGCCGGCAGATTTGAGTCGCAGGCCGCCATCGTTCCGTGGTTCGAAATCGGCTGCGGACAGGGTTCGGCCGTTGATCGCCTGGGCCACGACGCTCTCGCACAAGGGCGCCCGGAATTCTTCCATCAGATCGTAGACGGCAGCATCGGATCCGTCATCCGAAGCATGCAGCTGGCCGAAGCCCGGATGCAGCCCCGCGCGCTCCAGTGCGATGGTGATGTCGCGGGTGAGCAGGCTCGCCGTGACATTGAGCATGATGTTGACGGCATCGACCGGCGGGTCCCGCCGGCGGACGGTAAAGGTGAAGCCCCGGCCCAACACGCGGCCGAACGCCGGCCAGAACAGCGCGGCGGCATGCCCCTCGTGGCCCATCAGCTCGGCCAGCGTCGCCGGCACGCCCAGGCGCCGGATCGACGCGTTCAGTCCGGTCAGGCATTCGAGCACCAGCGGATCGCCGCGATCGCGATTGAGCCGGCGGAGCAGTGCCCGGTGATTGCGGATCCGGCCCTCGACGAATTTCCGGGCCAGCGCCAGCCGGAGCGCCGGATCGAGCGCGTGGCGTGCCTGCGCCAGATGCCGCCCGGCGCGCGGTCCGAAGCGCGGCGCGAGCCAGCCCAGGGTTTCCCCATGCCCGTTGACGAAGGCGATCGGCGTGTCGGTCGCCAGCGCGTGGCGCAGGGCTGCCGGTTCGGCCATGGCGTGCGGGCCCAGCTCGATGCGGTCGACGGCGTCGTGCGGCAAGGCGAGGATCTCGCGCCAAGTGACACCGCCGGCACCCGCATGGCCGATCTCGCCGGCGCCGGCTTCGACCGAAAACGCCTGATTGCGGATCGACAGCCGCCGATCGGCCGACACCACGTAGAGGATGCGCTGCTCCGGATCGAGCCCGTGCCGACGCTGCGTCGCTTCCGCTTCGGCGGCCTCGGCCGCTTCGGCCTCCTTGCGCCGATCGGCGTCGGCCAGATCGCGCAAGTTCCGCTCGGCCTCGCTCAGATCGTCGTCGCGCTCGCCCGCGATCACCATCGAGCGGACGAAGAGATGGCCGAGAAATCGAAAGCCCTGGTCGAACGAGGTGACGCGGGTCTTGTCGCGATTGAGCGAAACTCCGTGTTCCGCCGCCAATTTTTCGACTTTGGTCAAGGCCGCTTCGGCGCCGGCCCGGCTTTCGCACAAGATGACGAAATCATCGGCGAAGCGGACGATGCGGGCACCGCGGGCGGCGAAGGCTTCGTCGAGCCGGTCGAGATGCAGATTGGCGAGCAGGGGCGAGATCGGGCTGCCCTGCGGCAAGCCGCGGCCGCCGGTAGCGGCGTGTTCGAGCCATAGACCGATCAACTGGGTGGTCGGCCCGTCGGTCATGGATTCGCCCAGCCGCTGAATCAGCTGGTCATGGGGAACATTCTCGAAAAAGCGTTCGAGATCGGCATCGACCAGGAAGACATGGCCGGCCGCCCGCAGCGCGCGCACCCGTTCGACGGCATTGCGAACCGATCGGCCGGCGCGATAGGCGAAGCTCGACTCCTCGAACTCCTCGTCGAGCAGCGGGGCGAGGATGAGCGCCACCGCAGTCTGCTCCACTCGATCGACGACGGAGGGAATGGCCAGCGGGCGCATCCCTCCGCTTCGCTTGGGAATATCGACATGGCGCAGCGGGTGCGGCCGATAGGTGCCCCCCATCAGCGCCTCGCGCAATCGGACGAGCCGGGTCGGACAATCGACCTGAAAGCGAGCCAAGGTCATTCCATCGCCGCCGCCGGCACCGCCATTGGCGAGCACTTTCGACCAGGCCGATTCGAGCGTCGGCAGGGCGACGACACGCTCGAACACGGCGGCATCGTCGATCAACTCCCGGCGCGGACCGTGAATTGCCTCGGGCTTGGGCATGACAGCTCCGAAAAGGGTCTTGGAAATGATTGCAAACCCCGGGAAGAAAAGCAATAATCGGCGTGGGACCGGTTCGATTCGGCGGAAAAGGAGCGGCAGTGGCCGGGATACCGCACTTCGCTTGGAAATCGTTCCAAATTGCCGCGCTTGCTGAATGAGATAGAACGGGGTACCTTGCCGATCGGTCCCGCGACGAGAGCGGATTGAGACCGGACGCGATCGCCGATCTCGAAGTCATGTTCTTGCCGATCGGTCCCGCGACGAGAGCGGATTGAGACCTCGCCAGTGCATCACAAGCAGTGTGGCGAACCTTGCCGATCGGTCCCGCGACGAGAGCGGATTGAGACTACACTCATGGGTACCATCGGGGAGATACTTGCGTTGCCGATCGGTCCCGCGACGAGAGCGGATTGAGACGTTGCCAGATCGAAACTAAGTGCGGGTTGTTGTTGCCGATCGGTCCCGCGACGAGAGCGGATTGAGACTCGGCGTCACCGTACTCGGTGCTATCGAGCCGTTGCCGATCGGTCCCGCGACGAGAGCGGATTGAGACTTCAAGAGATCAGTTGGTCTCGATTGCCACACTCTTGCCGATCCGTCCCGCGACGAGAGCGGATTGAGACCTGGTCGACGTAATTGGTGATAACTTGGTTGTGTTGCCGATCGGTCCCGCGACGAGAGCGGATTGAGACTCGAAGCGCTGACCAAGACTCCACATCATCTCACTACCGACCGATGCCGCGACAAGAGCGGGTTGAAACTCGCGCGTCATCCCGGAGGCCGAGACGTGCCGCTTGCCGATCGATCCCGCGACCAGAGCGGATTGAGACTGCTGGTTCATCTGCGCGACATCATCGTTTGCTTGCCGATCGGTCCCGCGACGAGAGCGACGACGAGGGTGGATTGTGATGTGTACGGATGTCGGGTAGAGTTGGATCGCCACTTGCCGATCCGTCCCGCGACGAGAGCGGATTGAGACCGATACTGGAGCCTGGGTTGGGCTTAAGTGAACTTGCCGATCCGTCCCGCGACGAGAGCGGATTGAGACGCCGAGCTGGGCTGGTGAAACATGTGCATGGACTTGCCGATCCGTCCCACGACGAGGGCGGATTGAGACAGGGAAAGACCAAGCTCCCGCAGATAACCCGGCGAGGTTGCCGATCGGTCCCGCGACGAGAGCGGATTGAGACCGTGTAGACGCCGTTGTCGGCACCGCTGGTCTGTTGCCGATCGGTCCCGCGACGAGAGCGGATTGAGACTCGACTGCGGCGCGCATCCGAAACCGCTCTTCGGTTGCCGATCGGTCCCGCGACGAGAGCGGATTGAGACTTTTCACCGTCCCCAACAAACCGAGTCCGAAGTGTTGCCGATCGGTCCCGCGACGAGAGCGGATTGAGACTCGGCGTCGTGCGGGTCGATTGCGAAGGCGACTTGCCGATCGGTCCCGCGACGAGAGCGGATTGAGACATTATGCACGCGCCGTGTGCTGGCCCGCGGTGCTTGCCGATCGGTCCCGCGACGAGAGCGGATTGAGACACATCTTGCCGGTAGACCGTGAAGGTATAGCCTTGCCGATCCGTCCCGCGACGACACCGCTTTGAGACCGATTCGATCGGTATCTGGGGTGAGCCGAGCATTGGCGCGCGGTCCCGCGACGAGGGCAAGATGAAACGGCGCGGCGAAGCCGTCTATCGTCTACATTGCCGTCAGCCGCCGTAACTCCTAGCGACGATCGACTCTCGGCGACTTATGGTCTGGATGCCGAGGAGTGGTCGGCGCACCCTTATTCTCGTCCCCGGAGCACCGGGGCTTTCGGGAGCGGCAACCACCGAGGCGGGCCATGATCGGCGGCGTCGGGTTGACCGAGATCGCGGCGCAGCGCGCGGCGCAGGTCCGTATGCGCGCGCGGGCCGTTGGCCATGTCCATGCCACGTAACCCCTCGCGCACGGCCGCCATCGCCCCTGGATAGTGGGCATGTTTCAGGGACCGCTCCGCGGCGCCCCATGCCGGGTCGCTCAAGCCCAGGAACTCCGCGATTTGTGGTTGCGCCCGCCAGCCGCCGCGCAAGCCGGCTGCTTTGGCCCCTGCCTCCATAGCGGCCTCGAAGCAGGCGATAAAGCGCGACAGGGGTGCAGGATCCGCGATCAGGCTGTCGGCCTCGGCATCATGGCCCTGGAGTGCCAGCATCAGCTTGTCGACCCGAATCTGCCCGGCGCCAAACGCCTTGGCGCGCCCGATCATGTGGCGATACGGGCCGGGCAGCGCGCCGCCGTGGGTCACCACCCAGAGCAGGGCGCCGAGTTCTTCGGGCAAGAGATTATGGACCCGGATCGTGCCGACGAAGCGGAGCGGCCCGGCGCCGGCGCCTGGGACGAGGAAGCGCAGTCGGCTCACGGTAGCCTCGCCGCCCTTCTCCGGCGGCAGAGTGTGATCCTGCGTCAGTAAATCCGACGCCTGGGCGGTCCCGCCCGGAAAGCGTGGGAAATAGCGCTTGCGCCCGGCGAGGCCGGCGGCTCGATCGGACCAGTGCTTGCGTGCGCCGACCAGATAGTGCGGCGCGAATGACGCGCGTGGCCCCATCATTGTGGTCTCGAGCGGTCCCCCGGGCGGAAACAGAGCCGCGCTCGTCGCGGGGGTTCGGGCGAAGCCGACGGCGATCCTCCCTCTTCGCGCGAGCGCCTTCGGTGCCACCGCTTCGCGTGGCTGCCGTCGCGCGGCTGGATCGTCCGGCGCGGCTAAATCCTCGGGCTCGATCACCCTACCGAACATCGCCTCGGCCCAGTCGAGCGGCTGATCCCCGCGCAGGCGGTGTTGCTGCCCGGTCTGGCGATCGAGCACTTCGCCGACGCTCTGGTCATGGGCGACCTTGAAGCTGCGGGTCAGTCCGAAATCGAAACGCGGAGCCTCGAGATCGCCCAGGATGAAGACGGGTATGCGTTTGCCGGCATCGAGTGTCGGGCGAAGCTCCTTCCAGCTGCCGGATGGTTCGAGGCCGCGGCCGCTGGGCGTGCTGTTGATCAGCTCGAAGGCGTCGAACACGGCCTGGCTGAGACGCACAGGCTCGGCCCCCGCCCGGTCGAAGAACACATATTCGCGTTTCTTCTTGAAACCAGGTCCGGTCTGCCTATCCTCTTCATCGAGCTTCGCTGCCAGCTTCGTATGATCAGTTCGCGGCAGTGGCAGCGGGCCGGAGAAGACATAGACGCCCTCCTCGCCGGCACCTGCCGCGGCTGGCCTAACCGTGCCATTCGGCGCCACAGCGAAGTGATCGGTCTGCGAGAAATCGTAGTATTGCCCATGCATCCCGGCGCGTTGGTACTTCTTCTCCAGGTCCGATTGCAGCCACTTCAGATGCTCGTACCCGTTCGCGCCTCTCTCCGCGACCCAGGGCAGGTCCCGGATCCGGATAGTGCGTTTGTCGCAGGGCGTGATCTGATAGTCGCTGAAGCCCCTGGCCCGGTCATCCGGGCCCGCCTCGTACTTTTCTAGCCAGCCCGACCCGATCGCCTCCCAGGCCAAGCGCGAGCGGCCTCGCTCGCCATCGCGGTAGCGCGGATCGGCGAAATCGCGCAGACCGAAACGGTGTTGGCGATTGAGCTGAGAGAGACGGCCGAGCGTGATGATCTCGAGACCGACGCGCAGCATGCCCTTCAATGTGGCGCCCGGGATCGCGTAATCGCCCTCGGGGCCGAGCCGCAGCGGGACGATTTCAGGGTCCTCGGCCGTGCCTCCCTCTGTGCCGATCAGCAGGGGCGTTTCCGCGACCCAATCGACCGTGATCCTGCCCGAGACGCCGCCGGCGAGCGGCAGATCGAGGCCGGTCCCGCCCTCTACCTTCTCGGCGAGTTGCACCGCCTCGGGTGCCGGAATGACCTGAGTATTGAGCTCGACGAACCGATAAGGTGAGGTCGGCTCTGGCAAGTCTGTGGGCGCCGCCGGCCGCCGCTGGCCCTGGCCCCCCCGCGGCGCCCCCGGCTGGGGCGGGGCCGGTCGGGGCGGAGGCGGCCGATGATCACTCTGCCGCGCCATCACGAGCCTGGCGATCTCCTCGGCCGGCTCCTCGTCGAACTGCTCCAAAAGTTCTTCCAGAAGCCTGTCATAGGTGATCCCCGGAAACCTCTGGGCAAAATTGAACCAGGTGACGATCGTCGATTCACGAGGCGGCATCGGTCTGCTCCTTCGTCACCGCAAACCAGCCGAAGCCCTTATTGGAGCCGTGTCCGAGCATGATGCCATTGGTGCACAGATCCTCGATAAGCCGTTCTGCGAGCGCGACATCGGCCTCGGTCGGCACGTCGCCGCTCGGCACGCGACGCAGCCGCAGGACCAGAAGCGCCTGCACCCCCAGGAACGCAGCAGTCTCGAACAGTCCGCCCGACATCGGTCCGCCGCTGAAGCGGTCGAGCTTGACCGAGGATACCTGCCACGGGGCCGCCGGGCGCAGCATCTTCAGCACCTCGATCTCGAGCAGCCCGCGCCAACCGGATAAGCCGAACAGCCGTTCGACGGAGGAATAGTTGAGCCGCTTGGCGCGTTCATAGGTCTTGCTGGGATCGTCGCGCACCGGCTCCTTGCCAGCCCGGCGCGCGTCGCAGGCAGCGAGCCAGGCGGCGCGGGCGCGCAAGGCGCCGGCGACGCTGGCGCCGGGGAGCACCGGCTCCTTCTCGCCGATCCGCTGGGCGCTCAGAGCGGCGGACTGGTCGCCGCTCTGCCGCTGCTGCGCCCAGGACGGATCCAGCACGGCGAATGGCCCCTCGCAGTCGAGCCGCAGCGCCCAGCGCCGAATGGCGGGATCGGGTGCCGGCAGGGTTGGCAGGCCCACCTTGCAGGGGCGCGATTGCATACGCCCATCCTCGCCGAGCACGGTTTTGGCGATGCTCACCTTTCCGTTCCGGAGCTGCACCCTGCCGTCCCCATCCGCCTGGCCGGCGCCGATCGGCCATCCCGCCTCTCGGCCGAGCGTAGCGAGCAGCTCGAGCAGAACTTGCAGCTGCTCATCGCACTTTCGTTCAGCGTCGACGCCGCGCATCTCGATCGTCAGTGTCAGCGGGAAAACGGCGCCCGGTGCCACAGACTCGTCATGCCGCAACGAGCTGGCATCGGCGACTCCGGTCGAACGATCGATTCGCGTTCCGGCGGCAACGAATACGCCGGGGCCGAGCGCGCCGCGGCCGGCGTCCGCGTCTCGATCGGCATAGGGTAGCGACGTGGCGTGGCTGGGCTGGTGCAGGGAGGCGCCAGAGACGATCAGCGCGCCGCGCCGAAAGACGGGCAACCCGTTAACCAGGGTCTCCGCGCCGACCAGCGTGTCGATCTCTTCGCCGCGGCCCAGCCGCCGCAACAGGCCCTTGATCGTCGAGCCCGGCAGCCAGGGCCGGTTGTCGGCATCGCGCTGAATGGCGGCGACGCGCGACGGCTTGTTCTCGCCTGCGGCGCCGAGGACTTCGTCGACAGTCCGGTCCATGCCGGATCCGATATGAAGCGGCGACAGCACCCGCAGCTCCGCCGTGACCTCGATTCGCACTCTAGACATAGCTTGCCCCGCTCAGATGGGCAATTCGATCGAAATGATCGGCGACAAAGGCTCCATAGCCATTCTGCGACACGAACGGACAGGTCTCCCAACTCGGCACAGTGCCGCCGAGCGGGGGCACCGGCAGCCCGGTTCGCATCAACTCCAGCAATTCGCACGGCTCGACGCCGTCGAGCAGGAAGACGGCGCCGGGCTCGGTCAGGATGAAAGGCACATAGCCCTTAGAATACGCGCGGTGGCGCTGCGCCGCATAGCCACCGGCCAGACGCTGCTGCGCGACATGGTCGACCAGTGTACTTCGGGGCAGGACGGACGCCCAATAGGCGGCATAGGCGTCCTTGGCACTCTCCCCCTTCTTGGCATCGCACAGAACAGCCGGGGTCGTGAGCATGATGGCGATGCGGCCGGCAGAGTCGGCGATTATCTTGGACTCTGCCAATGGCGGGGCTGCTGCCTCGAACCGGACCGATGCGCCAGTGCGGCCGAGACCGTCGAGCCCCTCCGCGAGTAAGGCCAGCAGCGCCGCCCAATCGGTAGGATCGGCATCTGCGGGCGGGACCAGAACGAGCCGCCAAGCGCGTTGCTCGCCGGTGGCGGCGCCCGTTGTCGGATCGATCCGGCAATGCGATACTGCGACTGTCGTGAACAGAAACCCACTATCCGCCGTCCCCGTCTCGCCGCTGATCTTCGTATGCACGCGAGTCACCTGAGTGATAGCATCGCCATCCGATAGGCTCGGCAAACCGAGGCGAGCGCGCACTGCGCCGTGCCAATCAGGCTTCCAATCGGGGGCGTAGAGGGCGGACTGACCGTCGAGAAGTGCCCCGCGGGCGCCATGGCCGAGCGCGTCAGCGACCAGGAGCTGCGAGCCACTTTTAGCCGCGATCAGTGACAAGGGCAACGGCAGGCCGGTTGGCTCGGCCCCGTCGTTTTCAGGCCAGGCGTGGCTCACCATCGTCGCGGCCAGTAAGGCTGCGAACCGTCCTTTCGTCGGCTCCTCGCCACCAAGGACCAGACGGCGGGCTAGCGCACCTTTGATCACGGCGCCGGGCACGATCTCGCTACCGACAAAAAGGTTATCGGCGGCACGCCGGGCGTCGACGAGGAACGGCCGATCGAAGTACATCCGAAACGACTTCGTCTCCGGCTCGACCGCTGCTGCCGTGGGGATAGCCAGGGCCCTGGAGTTGACTCGTTTGATCGAGCTCGATGGGGCGACGACGGTGCCGAAGCCGACCGATTTCTGTGCCCCGATCGGCCCGAGCAGAGCCCAAGCCCGTTCGAGGGCGGTCGTGATCTTCTGCTCTTCGCCCGCGCGCGCGAATACCACGAGGCGGCCTTTGAAGGTGACTTCGGCACCTGGCCGCGCCACCAGCTCCACCACCTGCAGGAACCCCGGCCGTGCCGCGCCGGTATCCGCGTCGATCTGCACGCGGACGGATTGAGATCGCGACGCCGACGAGGCCGCTCCGACAAGATCACTGCACAGGATATGGGCCCGGATCGGCGCAAAGGGGTCGCTGAGGGCGACATTCGGCTGAGACGCACGCACATCCTGGGTGGGGCTCCCGAACAGGTCCTGGCACTCCGCGGGCGAGAGCACGTTTGGCGCTACGGCGGCGATATCCGTCAGGACTTCGAGCAGCACACCCCTCAGCTGATCAGCGGGGATGAGTGGCGACCCGTCCGCATCGCGCAGCGGTGCCGCATCGATGCCGAACAGCGCGCCGCCGGGATCGCGAAACAGGAACGGGCTCCGTAGCACGAGCGTCAGATCAAAGACGAGCCGTGTCCTCACGTCACACGCTCCGAGAGGGATGGCTGCGGCCCATCCCAGGGCGAGACACAATAGTCGCGCAGCATCGCAATGAGACACAAATCGAGCACGAGGCCGCGCTCGCCAAACCCCGCGATCGTTGCCGTCGGCATCACCTGCCCGAACCGCTCGAACGCCGCCTGGAGTACACCTTTGGCGGCAGCTTCGCCGTCCGGCGACAGGAGGCCGCCGGGGCTCGTCCGGGCCGCCATGATCGCGGCGTGGAGCAGGCTTGCGGAGAGAGCGCCTTGGGCGGCGCCTTCATCGGTGAGACGACCAACATCCGACGCGAGACCGGGCAGAGCTTCGGCCGCGATCACCAGCTTGGCGTCGAGTGCGTCGATCTGCCCACGCGGCAAGGCGAAGGCCAAGCTTCGCTGAGTCGCCAGCGGCGCGTCGATCAGGCTCTGGCTTTCATATACCTGGATCGCCGCGCCCGAGCGTGGCTCCTTGCCCATCGCCTCCTTCACGGTCTCCGCCAGAGCATGCGCCGTGTCGCGCGCCTGGCGCACCGGCGCCTTCACATCACAGATCACGAGCCCGAATGCGAAGGTCAGGGCCCGGCCGCCGATCTTCCAGCCGGTCATCGCCGTCACCAGCTCGCCCAGGACGGGTAGTGCGAGCCAGGCCGGTATCACGAACAGGAACTCGTCACCGCCCCAGAGCAACGTCTCAAAGCGCGCGTGACTCGTCTCCTTGATCGGCGCGGCGCGCGCCCGGTCGTTGTCCGTCAGTCCCTGCCGCAGCCACGCCGTGATCCGCTGCAGCAGCGGAGTCTGCAACTCCTCCAGCCGAGCGGCGAATTCCTTCGTCCCAATCTCGGCCCGGATCGACCCGAACCGGTTCCCGTCGGCATAGAGATAAGCGAGCTTGCCCTTGACCGAGGCAGGCAAGTTCGGCGGCGGGTGGTCGACGATCTCCTGCAGGCTGGCGCAGGTGAGGAGCGCTTCGCCATCGGCGCGCTCGTAGAACTTCTGCCGCTGCTTCCGGCCGAATTCATGCCGGTCGATCACACTCGACGCGCGCTTCCGCGTCTCCCCGTCCTGCATCGAATAGTCGTGGGTCGCCTGGCTGACATGGTCGAACGGGTCCGGTCCAGGCGATTCAATCTCACCATCGGGTAATTTTACCGTGTAGCAGCGGAACTGGCCGGCCCGGTTCCGAGCCTCGGCTGCGCGCAGCGCAGCCTCGACAGCATACGTCCCGAAATCTGCCAATGGCGCCAGGTCCGCCACGAACATCAGGTGGCGGAGCGGCGGATGGCGGGTCTCGGCCAACGCCTTGCGGACCTTGGCGAGCGCCGCCGCGGCAACCTTTGCATCGGCACTGAAGACAAACGCCGCCTGGGAGGCACCGACGAAGATCTGGTTCAAATTGGCGAGCCCGGTGAGGGTGTTCCGGACTGTCGCGCCCGCTTCCAGGAGCGCCAACCCGGCGCCGCGGATCGTGGAGATGTCGTTGGTGTCGTAGAGCGTCGCGGCGAAATTGATGCCCTCGATACGCAGCAAATGCCCTGTCACTTCCTCCATGAATCGCAACTCCTGCTCCCCGCCGTGGACCGGACGCCCGAGACGCCGCTGACAGCGCCGAGTATGACGCTACTTCAAGAATTGCGTGTTTGACGCGCGCGAGCAAGCGGTTTTTCGGCGTCCTCACGGTACGTACGGAGGGCATTTAACTTTGAAAACCTGAATAGAAACGAATATGCTGCCAGTGACGCTGATGTTACTGCAAATTATTGACCAGTATCTTGCTTTCATGGCTACAATGGCGCCGTCATGCTTGCTGCAGGGTCCGCCTTAAAGGCTGCCCAAGACTGAATTCCCAGCGTCCGGATTTACCGGATCGGAGATAGTGCCTACGCGGTGACCGTCTAGCGGCGCGATGGCATCGAGCACCACTCCAAGTGTTGCCTTGCAAGAAGCGCTTCGTCTTGTCACTGTGACCCCGCGCTCGAGCGGGCATCGGGAGCCCGGCGGCGCATGGAGTTCGACAACCAGCGATCGGTCGGGCGTTCTATCGGCTCGCCGGTGACGCAAAATTGGCGGCGCGACATGAACGGGTGGCCCTATCTCTCCGCCGAAGCGATCCCTGTATCCCAGTTCCGGGAGATCCTGATCTGGCCGCTCGCGCTACATCTTCGCGGCGTGCATGGGGCAGCGGCGAGCTTAGGGGCGATCAATGAAGCGGCGCGCAGCATGGCGGGCACATGCTGGACCGAGGTCGCCGATCCGAGCGAGCATATCGCGCCCCCGGAGTGCGGCTCGCGCGCCGAATGGGACGCGAATCGCTACGCCGAAGCGGTTTATTTTCACGAGTTCGTGCAGCACTTCCTGGTTGCCCGGAGCATCGCGGGCGAAGCCGGGGGGACCAGGGCCGCCCCGTTCCGCCTGTTTCGCCGCGCCGACATCGAATCTGTCGAGGTCACCCTCGCCGGCGGCAACCCCACGGCGAAACGCAGGGTCTCCTTGATCGTCGACCGGTTCAACCTCTATCTATTCTGCACGGGCGCTGCGGCTCTGGTCGTAGAGCTGCACTGGATGCGGGACGCTCAGCTCAAGGCCACGAACGGTAGGTTTCTTAGCTTGGCCGATGTGCAGGATTTTCATGAACAGTTTCGCCGAACCTATGTCCCGTACGCTAATGGGCTCAATTTCGCCGCCGCCACGGGCGTCGAGCACAATCCGCCCGACCTTGTCGTCCGCCACGTAACATGGCGCTTCCGGGACGGGAGTTTGGCGGAGTACCCGATCGATAGTGCCGCGTTGACGAACATGATTCGGGAGTATCTAGATCGCATGGTCGCCGATCCGAGTACTGGCTTGGAACGGCGGCTGCCGCCCGTCTTTACCCATTGGCGGGATCTGCTGCCGGAGCAACTGCTGATTGGCTGGGGTTCCGCGTCGCCCGATCGGCCGCGCTGGCACCCGGTCATGGATGAACGAATGCCGACGTTATTGACCGTGTCGGTCACGCCGGCGGAATCGGGCGAGCACCCGTACAAGTTCATGCGCGCAACGACCGATGACGATCTTGTGAAATTGTGCTACGCCGATAGCGCCGGTAAAGAGCAGGCGGTCCTCTACGACGCTCCGAACATTGATGCTTTCTTCGCGCAACACGTCTATTCTGCCTATCGGGCGCTTGGAACGCTATATCTCGTCTCTGGTTACGCCTTCGTTGCTTATGGCGCGGGCTGGTTCTTCGATAAGATCGTCGCTGATGTTCATGTGCGTCGGCATTACTTCCAGATTGGGTTGCTTCAGCATCTGGAACTGGCCAGTCTGCTCAGCTTCTCATCGCGTATCACGCGTGCCGTGGCGGAGCATGATCCGGCGAAAGCGCCGGTGGAGGAGTTCGAAACGGCGATGCATGCAATCGAGGATGAATATCTGCAATTCCTCCATCGCTTCCGCTTTACGCACAGCTCGAACCACCTTCAGGCGCGCGAGTTGACCGAATTATGGCGCCGCAATCTGCGCCTCCCCGAGCTGTTCGCAGATCTCCACACCGAGATAACCTCTGCCACGCAATACCTCTTCAACCGGGCCGCGTCGCGCAGCGCTGCCACGGTCGAGCGGCTCACGGTAATCGGCACATTAGGCTTGGTCGTAACTCTGACGTTGACCTTCCTCGGCATGAGCATCATCATTCAGCCGGTCGAGCTTGCCGACCTATTTCACTATTCGTTCACATTGCTCCGGGTTACACCGAGCATGCACGCGGCGGAGCTGCACCCCGTGCGGAGGATCTTTGGCGAAATAGGCGTCGCCGCGCTTGCGACATCGGCATCGACCTGTTTAGCCCTCCAAGTCTGGAATTGGGTTTGGCGCGATCGCAGGACAGAACTCAATCGAATGCACGCCAAGATCGTTCATCTTTTGAAATATGCGACCTCTCTCGACCTGGGCCTCGGCTTGGCTCTTGTCGCCGGTGCATACATCCTTTACGTGCTCTGACCGATGCCCTACCGCTTCTTCCTCGGCGGCGCCGACCTCGAAATGGCCGAGCTTCGGAAGCTCCTCGACGAGCATGCGCCCGGCGCCGTCGAGGACGCGCGGCAACAGTGGGGCGCGGCGCTGTCGGCCTACCGCGAGGCCCTGCTGACGGCGCTGGCCAGGGGCGAGACGCCGGTCGCGATCGAGCTTGCCGACGATTTGCCGGCCGAGCTGTTCGACCGCCGGCGCATGATCTTCGTCGACCACCATGGCGAGCGGGCCGGCGTGGATAGTCCGAGCTCGATCGAGCAGGTGTTCGGGCTGCTGGCGCTGCCGCCCGAGCATTGGACGCGCTGGCTGGCGCTGGTGGCCGCCAATGACAAGGCGCATCTTGAGGGGCTGCGCGCGCTCGGCGCGTCCGGCGAGGAGATGGCCTCCATTCGCGCCGCGGATCGGCATGCGCAGGGACTAGATGCCGCGGACGAGGCAGAGGCGTGGCGGGCGATTGCTACCGCGCGACGCGACGGCCGTCTCACCATTGTTCACACCCGCCGCTCTAGATCGAGCGCGATCGTTGATTTCCTCCAGCCGGAGCTTGGCGGACCTGGCTACGATCGTCTTTTTGTCGCGATGCCAGGCGAAGTCGCCGTGTTCGCCGATGGGCAAGCAATACATGAATTGGCTCGACACTACCCGAGTTCGTGGTGGGGCGGCGGCTTGCCGAAATCCGGTTTCTGGGGAATGCGGGTCAATTCGGATGAGCAAGGTACAGAACAACAATTGACCGGGATCCTTCGGTAGCAGGTAGGAGATCTCGTGCCGGCCCGCCGATAATCTCGAGCGGCTGGTCATACCATTCTGAAGTCGGGAAGATTCTATAACTGGGTCTGCATCCGAGCTGACTGAACGCCGGCCAGCATTCTCGCAAGCCAATGCGGAGACTCGTATGGCCCGTTCCCGTCATCCCTGCTCTGTCTAGCAAGGGCCTGGATCCGGCGCCGTCCCGCCACTCCCGGTCGCTGTATCGAGGGTTCGGATCTCGCGTTTCCTCGCCATTCGTTGAGCGGCGGACGTTTTGAACTGAGTTTTGCTTGATCCCCGAACTCTGCCAGACCCGTTGCCTGAGTTGGCGTGGGGCAGAGCAACGATTCTGCCGGCGGCATGTCCTTCTATCCGGCCGCCCTACCGCCTCGTCATCGTTGTTGCCTTCGCCCGTTTCCGGCTCTTTCTAATCAACCCAGCTGATCCATGCGCCTCGACGAGGCGAGATTGCAGGGGTCCAGGGTGTCGACGACCTCCTTCCGATCCGAAGCCCTCGCCAGTGGCGCACGTATGGACGTGATGTTCTGTCCCAAAGCGGCCCGCAGCCGCAAAACTTCCCTGATCCGCCGCATCTCCGACCTCGGTCTCGGCATCGCCGACCCCTCCACGAAAAAGGAAGCAACGATACTTGCGATTACTTCGATGTCAGCAGCGGCCCACACGCCCCCAGGGGTGGCGAAATCATCGGCCTCGGGTGGCGCTTTCGTCGGCCTCAGGTGGCGGTTTGGATCGGCCCGGTCAGATTGGAAGATACCGGCTGCCGCGTCACCCCAGCCGACGCCGAGCGGATCGTCCGCCTCGTCGCCCACCATGTCGACGTCGAGGTCCACGCCGCCCGCCCGCGCGTCTCGGCGCAGCCTGTGGCGATCCCCGACGCGGTTCGCCAGCGGCGCCCGGTCGGATTGGTCGCTCTTGCCCGGTGCAGAGCCGGGCTGCAAGAAGCCATCAAGCAACACCTTCGGGGATCGCGCGCGCTGTCGCGCCGCCCGGCCGTCACGCGCTGGCCTTTGGCCGGGGGTCGTGGCCTTCGCCGCGCTCGCGATCGCTCGCCCGCCGGAGTCCGGCACCGGCTCTAGTCCTCGGCCCTCACCTCGGGCCTCATGCGACCCATCTACACTGGCCATTGGGACGCTGCCGGCGTCTCCATAGTCTGGTCGCAGGCGATCGGGCAGGCGTCGGCACCCCCATGAGCGCCGCGGGGTCGAGGCCGCGCAGTCTTGTCCGCTCCGCCGGTCAAGCCTCCCCGTTGTGGAGCCAGCGAGAACCCGTGGCGCAAGAACGCTGGGACGACGTGCTGGCACTTCGTAAGCCCAATCCGGATTGCCGCGGCGGTCCTTTGTTGAAAGCGAGCCCTGTCTCGCCGCCGGTGGTGGTCACAATCCTCCGAAATATGCTGGCGACTTGCAGCAGCCGGCGTCCATGCGTTCGACGGCGAGATCCGGGTGTGACAACTTCGATGCCGAGACCATAAGCAGCTGCGGATCGATGCGGATCCTGACCGGCATTTCGACCCTCGGCCTGCCCGAGGGAGATGCTGCGAGGCCGCGAAGGCGAAATCCTCCTTCTCGCCATGGACGACATCCGTGTCCGACGAGCCCAGTCGCGACCAGGCCGGTGTCCGGGTCCCGTCGCTGACGATCGACACCGCGCGAAGCATTTCGGCGGGGTCGCACGCGAACCCATGCCTGCGTGAGTTCAGACGATCTTTCCGACGAGCTCCTCAGTGAATGGCCAAGGGCTGCGGTCATCGCGTTGCCGGGTCGCTCGGATCTTTCCCGAGCCCCATGGGTATCGAATGACCCTCCTCGCAATGGGCAAGGTCCCGCTCGCCATCAATCCCGGCCAGCTGCCGGCAGGTCGGAGCGGCCGTATTGGAGGCCGACGGCTGGAAACTCCTCGACCAGTCTGCCCGACCGGGCCGGGCCGTGCAGATCGTCTAGCACAGGTCCTCCGATGTCGCTAGCGCGACCGGCAGGCGTCGTGCTGTCGGCGGACCAACCGAGTGGTGAACACAAATTGGCGTTTTGAAGAGCCCCATGGGGACAATTCAGATGATCGAAATGGCCTCTCGGATTTACGCCATTTCAGTCATCGAAAGGTGTTCTACGCAGATCCCGAATTCTCCCATACCGCTCTACGCCGGCGTCAAGGATCCCCGGTCCCCCCAAAACCCTGGGGGTTTTGGCTCCCCCGGCGCCCGCCTCAGGCGGCGCTACGCGTCCTCGACCCCTCTCGAGCGGCATGCATTCGGGCCGGGTCTGCGACAGTGCAGTCGACACGAAACGGCGAGCGAGGCTCGAATGTGCAAGGTTCTCAACAAACATGCGACTGGCGAGCAAGCGGGAGCGATATACATCGGCCGCGGCAGCAAGTGGGGAAATCCGTTTCGGATCGGCAACGACGGAAATCGAGCGACCGTCATCGCGAAACACGATATCTGGCTGCGTGATCAGCATCATCTGCTGCGCGCGCTCGACGAGCTGCGCGGCCGAGATCTCCTCTGCTTCTGTGCGCCGACACCATGTCACGGCGACCTGCTGCTACGGCTCGCGAACGCGTCGCGGGCAGAGCGCGTCTCATGGTGGCGTTCACCAGCGTGACCGCCGCTCTCCGATCGCGCGATCGCCGCGACATTGGACACGTTGAATGGCAGCCGAACGGCCTCCCAGCTGCCGATCGCATCCCTTTGAGGAGCACTTGTCATGTCAATTTGAAGCGTATAATATGGCTCTCCAATTGCGCTCACGGGGATCCAAAGTCCGGCGCTCAGAGTTCCAAGCAAGTGCGTCACCTGGCCGCTGCACTGTCTCCGAACTGCAGGTACCCCACCACCAACGGAGTTGATACATGGGCCTCTATATGAGCTATCCCGGTCTCAAAGGCGACGCGACCGAGCAGGGCTTCAAGGATTGGATCACCTTGGAGTCGGTGCATTTCGGCACCAGCCGAAGCGTCGCGGCCAGTGTCGGCTCGACCACCGGCCGTGAAGCCAGCGTGCCCGACATCAGCGAGATCACCGTCACCAAACGGCTCGACGCCGCCAGCGCCGGACTGTTCCGCGCCTCGGTCACTTTGAGCAAGGGCCAGTCCGTCCAGATCGCCTTCACCCGCACCGGCGCCCAGGGCGAGGCCTACCTCGAGTACCAGCTCGATGACGTACTGATCACGTCCTACAACATTTCGACTGGCGGCGATCGCCCGACCGAGCAGGTCAGCATCAGTTGTGCCAAGTTCGAGATGACGGTGACGACGACCGATTCCTCCAACAACCCGTTGTCGCCGATGACGACCGGGTACGATCTGGCGCAGAACGCACCGGTATAGCGACTTCCTCGACAAGGCTGTGGTCGGACCGCCCCGCTACCGGAAAGCACGGGGCGCCGGCTATCGCCTGTTTCCCCACGACTGTCGCCAAGCGCAGCGAAGTCGAACGCGCCGAAACGGGTGTTCTCCATGACTATCACCGTCGTCCCAAACTCGGCCGCGATCAGTGTCGTTACGCGGCCAACCGTCCAGGCCCCCCAACTCGACGCCCAACGCTTCAGCATGGTGTTGGCTTCGACGCCGATCAAGCTTCGAGGCCAATGCACTCTCACGGGGGAACTTGGAGAGGACCCGACCGGATGGATGTTCGGGTTCATCCAAGTCGAGTTGTTCGAGACCAATTGGGCCTATTATCAGGGCAAATCGAACACCGACGGCTCGACACTCATGCAGTATGGGCATCTGCCGGCAAGGGTCCGGCGAAGCTGTAGAGATACTCTGCGCCCAACCTCAGTTTTCTATGATTTCCCCGAGGGCTTTAGTCCCACGGTCCTTGGGCGGAGTGCCAAGCTCCCACAGCAGATCGGCGCAACTCTCTACGACTACCCGTACATGTCTCATCCAATGACGGTCCTCAACTCGCTCACTGGCAAACCAAATTACTTGCATGAAGCACAAATGGAATGGCCTTTCTGTGATGTGTTGTGCGCAAAGGATCCGGCCGGTAGTTATCAACACCTCCTGCACATCTACTGGAACCTTCGTTGGCAGGTGCGGATACAGCCGTCCAGCTTTTCCAACGTCACTAAGCCCTGGAATTACTTACAGATCGCCGGGACGGCCGGTAACGCCGCCAATGTCGGTCTGCCTTCTAAAGGCGGCCCGAGCGATCATCGGTTCACGGCCTTGCTCACCGCGCCTTTCGTGCCGACCTGCAATGATGTCGGAAATCAGGCATATGCGAACCCAAAAATAGAGGAGCGCCGGACATGGTACGAATTCGACGTACGCCATTGAGTTTGGGAGCCGGCTTCCTCCTGCTGCTCCCAATGCTGCTTCCGACAATGTCGACCTCGAGTGCTTGGGCAGCCTCGGTCTCGATCGAGGTGGGTCCCAAATTCGGGGAATTTTCCGTCGTGACCGACGACTCCCCGATTTCCCTCCGCTCCGCCGTCGATGTCGAACGTCTTGTCGATGGGGTTTGGCAAACTGTCTTCGTCGCAAATCTCTATGTCATCGACACCTGCGGCGGCCCGATCGGACCCCACAAGCCGCCACCGCCTTGCCGGAGCATCGCGCGCAGCCAAAGAGTCGTCGCCGTGCCCTGGACAGGACGGCTCTGCGGATCCCAGTGCCCCACCGGCTGCCATGGCGAAGGAATCGCCCCTCCGGGGACATACCGCTTCGTCATAAAGACCTGTGACGGGAGTGAGATATTCGTATCCCCCCAGTTCGAGAAGCCATGACGCTCCTTCCGCTTCCCTCAGGTGGGAAGGATCGGCCTCTCGATCGGCAGTCCCCCCTCAGGCCGGGGTATCCGGTCCGGAGCGCCGGCACGGCGATCCGGAAGCCATTCAGCGCCGGGGGCCGGAGCAGCAACGGGTCCGCCCGGCGAAGCTGGAGCGGCCCCGCCGTTGAGAGGAAGAGGTAGGACGAGTCGGCCGTGACGGAGTGCCGACCGCGAGAGAGGCTCGCGGCCCCCGTCGCGGAGGCTCTCATGAAACCATCCGAAATCGCGTCCTCGCTGCGGCTGCTGGCCCGGATCCAGAAGCCCGCCTTCCTCTGGGGCGCCCCCGGGGTCGGCAAGTCCCAGATCGTCGCCCAGGCCGCCCGAGCCGCGGGGCTGCGACTGATCGACATCCGTGCCGTCCTGCTCGATCCAGTCGATCTGCGCGGTTTGCCGACGGTCGAGGCCGGCAAGGCCGCTTGGGCGATCCCGGCCTTCCTGCCCGATGACGGCACCGGCATCTTGTTCCTGGACGAGCTCAACGCTGCCCCGCCGCTGGTCCAGGCCGCCTGCTACCAGCTCGTCCTCGATCGCGCGCTCGGCGAATATCGGCTGCCCGACGGCTGGACCGTCTTCGCCGCCGGCAATCGCGAAACCGACCGCGCCGTCACCTCGCGCATGTCGAGCGCGCTGGCCAATCGCTTCGTCCATCTCAGCTTCGAGCCCGATCTCGACGATTGGTCGCGCTGGGCCATGGGCCCGGGCGATCTCCGGCCCGAGGTGGTCGCTTTCCTGCGCTGGCGACCCGAGCTGCTCCACAAGTTCGATCCGGCCGAGAAGGCCTTTCCGACCCCCAGGGCCTGGGCCTCGGCCTCGCAGATTCTGGACGCAGCACCCGGGCCCGACATCGAATTCGCGCTCTATGAGGGCACGGTCGGAAAGGGTGCCGCCATCGAGTTCACCGGCTTCCTGCGCGTCTATCGCTCGCTCCCCTCCCTCGACGGCATCCTCCTCAACCCGGCCAGCGCGCCGATCCCGGACGAGCCCTCTGCACTCTGTGCCGTGGCGACCGGCCTCGCCCGGCGGGCGACCGACCAGAATTTCGCGGCCGTGATCCAGTATGCCGGGCGCCTCGCCCGCGAATACGGCACGCTCCTGGTCAAATCTGCGACGGCGCGCCTGCCCGCTCTCGCGCACCACCCGGCCTTCACCCGCTGGGCCGTCGCCAACGGTGCCGCACTGGCCTGATCCCTTCCTGGCCCTTCTCTCTTCTCGGCATTTCGCTGAAGGAATTCCATCATGACCACCCTCGCGACCGCGCTCGGCGAGCGCGCGATGCTCGTCAACCTCTCGGTTTCGATCTGGTCCGCCCGCAAGCACGATACTCGGATCAGCGACCAGGTCGCGGCCGATCACGGCGCCGACCGCTCCATGGGTCGCTATGCCAAACTCCTGATCCCCCGTGACGCGCTCGCCGCGGTCAACGCCGCCAATGTGGCGCTCCGCAACCATCACAACCAAAACACTCTCGCCTGGGGCGATGACGGCACCCGCATCCTGCCGGCGGCCAATTATCTGACCTATCAAGAACAGCAGCAGAGATTGGCGGACAGCTTCGACCGCGCGGTCCGCGAGTTCGTGGCGGGCTATCCCGGCTATGTCGAGGCAGCACGCCGCTCGCTCAACGGGCTCTTCGATCCGCGCGACTATCCCTCTGCCAACCGGATTACCGACAAATTCGGGGTCCGCCGGCATTTCATGCCGGTGGCTGAGCCCGATGATTTCCGGGTGCAGCTGGGCGAAGCCCAGCTCGCGCGCATCCGCGCCGAGATCGAAGCGCGCAACGCCGAGCTGGTCGAAAACGCAACCCGCGATCTCTGGCAGCGGCTCCAGGACGTGACCCGCCGTCTGGTCGACAGGCTGAGCGCGTTCGAGGTCGATCCGGAGACCGGCGCTCGCCAGCATCCGTTTCGTGACAGCCTCATCGAAAATGTCCGGGATCTCCTCGAGCTGATGCCGCGCCTCGACATCACCGGCGACGCCCGGATCGAGCAGGTCCGCCAGGACCTCGCCGCCGAAGTCGCCTGCCACGACCCCGAAGCCTTGCGCCGCGATCCGCTGCTGCGGGTCCAGGTGGTCGACACCGCCGGAGCCATTCTAACCCGGATGGAGGGATATTGCTGATGACCCGCCCCGCCGACCTCTTCGCCAATGCCCGCTCCGCCCTCCTGATCGCTTCCCCGTTCTGGGGTGTCCTGTCGCTGCGCCTGGCCCCGGTCGAAGACGCCTCGATCAAGACCATGGAAACCGATGGGGTGTCGATCCGCTACAATCCGGATTTCGTTGCCGACCTTCCGCCGGCGCAGCTCCGCACCCTCGTCGCCCATGAAACCATGCACTGCGCGGCTCTGCATCATACGCGGCGCGGCAGCCGCGATCCGCGCCGCTGGAACCATGCCTGCGACTACGCGATCAACCCGCTTCTGGTCGACGCCGGTTTCGAACTCTGGGACGGTGCGTTCATCGATCAGGCCTATGCCGGAATGTCGGCCGAGGAGATCTATGCCAAGCTCCCCGACGATGCCGGCGGCGGCGGAGGTTTCGATCCCGGCGGCATCGGCGGGGTCACAGATCCTCCGCCCGCCGGCGGCGATGACGGCGATCCCGGTCAGCCGGGCCGACCCGGCACCGGCGCCCCGTCCGCCGCCGACCTCGCCCGCCAAGAAGAGAACTGGACGATCGCGACGGCGCAGGCCGAGGCGACCGCCCGGGCCATGGGCATCGGCGCCGGCGACGCCGCCCGTGCCATCCGAGCCCACCTTGCCCCCAAACTCGATTGGCGTGACATACTCCGGCGCTATCTTTCTGCCGCGGCCAAGTCGGATTTCAGCTGGAGCCTGCCGAACCGGCGCCATGTTGCCCGGGGCCTCTATCTGCCCTCGCTGCGGAGCGAGACTCTCGGCCCCGTCGTCATAGCCGTCGACACGAGCGGCAGCATCGACGATGTCACCCTTGCCGGTTTCTCGGCCGAGATCGGCGCCATTCTCGACGAGGCGGCGCCCGAGCGCATCCATGTCGTCTATTGCGACCACACCGTCGGCGGCACCGAGACCTTCGAGCCGGGCGACATCCTCAGCCTCAGCCCGAAGGGCGGCGGCGGCACGGCCTTCCGGCCAGTGTTCGACTGGATCGCCGCATCCGACATCCAGCCGGTCTGCGCGGTCTATCTGACCGACCTGGACGGCGACGAGTTCGGGGCGCCGCCGGACTATCCGGTCCTCTGGGTCAGCACAGGGAAGACGCGAGCACCGTTCGGCGAGGTCATTCCGCTGCGATAGCACGAGCGGCCGACGGGGAAGGGGCCGGCGCTTCCCGGCGGCGCGTGAAGGCCTTCCCTCGAGGGGGGCCCGGGGCGTGTCTGTCGAAGCTACGGTACTCCACTCCTGTCGGCGCCATGCTGTTCCACCTTCTCGCCCTGGTGCAAGACCACAACCATAGGGAATGTTGAATAATATGCTTCGCCAGATCGAAAAGGAAAGTCTCGGGTTTGAGCTTGATACCCAGCGGCAGCAGCCCCAGACAGGAGCGTTCGATCCAACTGCCGAGGAGCGCGGCACGGCGCGTTCCCGGCACGAGCGCGACAGAGGTGAAATAGGGGGAGCGGAGATTGCCGCCAAGCGTTCCCTCGCCCACCGCGCCCTTCGGTTCGAGTCGAACTCAGTTTCAGTCGCCAGAGATCGCGGGGCGAGACCGTTACTCGCCGCCGGCGTCCAGAGCGAGAGGAGGGGAGGGGTCGGTAGACGGGTTTCAAGCCGAGAGAGAGGCTTTCGGCCGCCCGTCGCGGAGCAAGCGACATGCCGACATCGACCAAGAAGCTCACCCTCAGCCGTTCCCTCGACGTTCCGTTCAACAAGCTGGTGCTCAGCCAGAGCAATGTCCGGCGCGTCAAGGCCGGGATCTCGATCGAAGACCTGGCCGAGGACATCGCGCGGCGCACCTTGCTGCAAGGCCTCGCTGTCCGTCTGCAGCTCGACGGCGAAGGCCAGCACACCGGAATGTACGAGGTACCGGCCGGCGGCCGCCGGTACCGAGCCTTGGAACTCCTGGTGAACCAGAAGCGCCTGGCCAAGACCGCGCCGATCCCGTGCATTCTGCGCACGGAAGGCTTGGCCGAAGAGGATTCCCTCGCCGAGAACCTGCAGCGTGCGCCGCTCCACCCCCTCGACCAGTTCCGCGCCTTCCGGGCCCTGCGCGACAAGGGCCGCTCGGAAGAGGACATCGCCGCGGCCTTCTTCATCGGGGTCAATGTCGTCAAGCAGCGGCTGCGCCTGGCCACCGTCGCGGAAGCCCTCCTCGAGGTCTATGCCGAGGACGGCATGACGCTCGAACAGTTGACGGCCTTCACGGTGTCCGCCGATCACGCTCGCCAGGAACAAGTCTGGCAGGCGGTTCAGCACTCCCCCGTCAAAGACCCGTATTACATCCGCCGAGCCCTCACCGAAACCAGCGTCCGTGCGTTCGACCGGCGCGCTCTATTCGTCGGCCTCCAGGCCTATGAGCAGGCCGGCGGCTACATCCAGCGCGACCTCTTCGAACAGGATCAGGGCGGCTGGCTCCAAGATGTCGGCTTGCTCGACCGGCTCGTGGCGGACCGGCTCGAGGCGGAATCAGCAACCGTCGGCACCGAAGGTTGGAAATGGGTCGAGGCCGCGGTCGGATTTCCGCATGGACATGCCCATCACTTGCGGGCTCTGGTCGGCACGCCGATCCCATTGACCGACGAGGAGCGGACGCGTCACGAGGGCTTGATCGCGGAGTTCGACGCGCTCGCCGCAGCCTATGCCGATGTCCAGGAGCTGCCCGACGACATCGATCAGCGCTTCGGCGAATTGGAAGCGGCGCTGGAGCCGTTTCAGCGGCGACCAGTCTACTACGATCCCGCCGAGATCGCCCGGGCCGGGGTTTTCGTCAGCGTCGGGCCCGAGGGCGACCTGGTCATCGACCGAGGCTACGTCCGGCCCGAGGATGAGCCGGCACTTGTCGTCGACGCCGAAGCCGGGGACCAGGCTGCGCCCGCTCTCGATGCTACTGAAGGCGCCGAGCCCGCCGACCCGCCGATCCAGCGCGCAGCCGTCACCCTCGCCGGCCGGCCGGAACCGGCGGAAGGCGATGACGACGGTACTGTCAACCCCTTGCCCGACCGGCTGCACAGCGAACTCACGGCATATCGCACCTTGGCGCTGCGCGACGCGGTCGCCAACAATCCCCATGTCGCCATGACCGCATTGCTCCACAAGCTCTGTCTCGAGGCCTT
>Ga0209274_10000193_pt1 | contig 48945 bp, 38 predicted proteins | sample HubBroMetageREF1_FD_188343 | JGI IMG/M metagenome (GOLD analysis project Ga0209274, IMG submission 188343) | Reference soil microbial communities from the Hubbard Brook experimental Forest, New Hampshire, USA - Hubbard Brook CCASE Soil... | ecosystem: Environmental > Terrestrial > Soil >...
ATTCCTTGGCCGGCTTGGTCACGACCGTGTAGCCGTTGTAGTCGAGCCAATCGACCAGCGGCCGGAGTGCGGAATATTCGGCCTCGCCGAGCACGGCCGTATAGTAGAAGATCCGGAGCAGCCGGCCCTGAACCCGGAAGAAGTCGATCAATTTCTGGTAGTCGATGTCGAAGCCGAGCGCCCGCGTCGCCGCGTAGAGGTTGGGGCCGTCGATGAACACGCCGAGGCGTTCGGAGGACGGGGTCGAAGGGAAGTTCCTGTTGCCGGCGGCAGCGCGATGATCCATGGAAGCGGGCCTTGGTATGGAGTGGGATTCGGGATGCAAAGGGAGCGATAGCGCTGCCGCCAAGCCCGGTCCGGCCGGGGCGGCAACGGGAAAAACCTAAGCGGAACCGCTCGAAAGGCGGTTTTAAAACTCGTTAAAGTCGGCACTGGACAGGATTGGTCCGTGATATCCGACCGGGAGGACCGGTCCGCACCCGGCGGGTGCCGCCGGCCCGCCAACCCGGCTCTACCGACTGCACGAGCGGGGGAAATCGGCCCCCCGACCGACTCGCCGAGACATGTGAATTGTGTTCTTGCAACCAATCGGAGGCAGCGTTAGGGTTGGTTCTGGGTGAGCGAATGCGTAGTTTGCGGCGGGGCGGCGGATGGCCGGAGGTGACGGGGACAACGGCGGCAAGCCGACCGGCTATCGCTTCGGCGAGTTTCGGCTCTACCCGGCGCAGCGCCTGCTCGTCCGCGGCGACGACCGGGTTCCGATCCGGTCGACCGATTTCAGCCTGCTTCAGCATCTGGTCGAAAATCCGGGCCGCCCGATCGATAAGGACGAGTTGCGCACCGAGGTTTGGCGGCGGGCCGTCGTCGTATCCGGGGCCATCGCCGCGCATATTACGGCCGTGCGCGACTTCATCGGACCCGGGTTCATCGGCACCCTGATCGGGGTCGGCTATCAGTTCATCGGCAAGGTCGAGCCGATCTATTCGCCGCCGCCGCCCTTCGCCGCCCCGGCGCCGGCGATCACTCTGCCGCCCCGGTCGCCGACCGCCAGCGGCCGGGCGAACGAACTGGCTGAGCTCGCCGAACTCGCCGCCCAGAGCCGGATCGTCACCATCACCGGCCCGGGCGGGATCGGCAAATCCTGGCTCGCCGGCCAGCTCGCCTGGCAGGAAATCGCCGAGTACCGGGACGGGGCGCATTGGATCGATCTGGCGCCGGTCAAGGACGAGGCCGGCGTGGCCAGCGCCGCCGCCAAGGTTCTGGGCGTGGCGCTCCGCGGCAGCGTGCCGCCGATGGTCGCCATCGCCACTTCGCTCGGCAAGCGGCCGCAGAGCCTGCTGATCTTCGACGGCTGCGAATATGTCGCCGCACCGGCCGCGAGTTTCATCGAGCAGCTCCTGGTGCGCGTGCCCCTTCTCTCCATCCTGGCGACGAGCCAGGAGGTCTTGCGCGTCACCGGCGAGAAGGTCTTTCGCCTCGAACCGCTGACCCCGGCGGATGCCGAGGCGCTGCTGGGCGACCTCATTCGCGCCCGCGGCCGCGGGTTCGAGCGCAACGCCGAGACTGCGGCGAGCCTGGCCGAGATCTGCCGGCGCGTCGGCTGCATTCCCCATGCGCTGGAATTGGTCGCCGCCCGGGTCCCGGCACTCGGGATCGAAGGGGTGCGCACCCGGCTCGAAGGCGATGCCCGGTTCCGGCTGCTGACCACGGGCCTCAACACGGCTGCCGCCCGCCAGCGGACCCTGCTGGCAGCGATGGAGTGGAGCCGGGGGCTGCTCGATCCGGCCGACCAGATCGTGTTTCGCCGGCTCAGCCGATTCTCCGGCAGCTTCACCGGCGACGCCGCTGCCGCCATCGCCGGAGTGGACGAGATCGATCCCTCGAGCGTCGAGGACGCCCTCGCCCGGCTGGTCGACAAATCCCTGCTGATCTTCGAAGACGGCAAGCCGGCGCGCTACCGCCTCTTGGAAACGGTGCAGTATTTCGGCCGGAAAAAGCTGAAGGAGGCCGGCGAGAGCGACCGGATCGCCGACCTCCATCTGGGTTATTTCCAGGCGCTGTTCGACCCGGCCGACGAGGCCTGGGAGACGATGCTCGACGCCGACTGGCTGAAGCCGCGCGCCCCGGACATCGACAATATCCGCGTGGCCCTGGATCGGTCGCTGGAGAAGCGGGAGCTCAATTCGGGCGGAATTGCGCTCTTCGGCACCAGCGGGCGCTTGTGGTACATGCTCGATCTCGTCCCGGAAGGGCGGGCCTATGGCGAGAAATTCGTAGCATTGATCAACGACGACACGCCCCCTGCCGCTGCCGCGGGGGCTCTCAGATACAATGGCATTCTGTGGCGGAACGCCGATCGCGGTAAATCCGTGGCACTGAAGGAGCGATCGGCCGCGCTCTATCGGCAGATCGGAGACCGGCTGAACCTCGGCTCCACGCTCAGCGTGCTCGGCGGCGATTTCGTCTATCTCGGCCGTCATGCCGAAGCGAAGGAAGCTCTCGACGAGGCGCGGGATCTCCTGACGGGCAGCTATCGCCTCAAATCTCTGCAGAACGTCATGAACGAACTCGGCGTTCTTGCCCAACTAACGAACGACATCGACGAGGCCGTGCGTTGTTTCGGCCTTGCCCGCGAACTGGCCCGGACGCTGAAGGACGCCGTTCGGGAAAGCATCGTTCTTGTCAACCTGGGCGAAGTCGAATTTCGATTGGGCGCGATCGACCGGGCGATCGTTCGCGTGCGGGAAACGGTGGCGATCCGGCAAGCCGGCGGGCAGTCTTCGTATCTCGCACAATCCCTGGTCAATCTTGCCTCGTTCCTGACCCTTCGGGACGATCTCGCCGAAGCCCGCACCCATGCCGAAGCGGCTTTGCCGCGTCTGATCCAGGATGGCGGGCATTGGCTGAGGCTCGGTTTGCAGATCTTGGCTCTGCAGGCCGCCCACGACCGGCGCCCTGTCGAAGCAGGCCAGCTCATCGGCTGGGTCGATGCGGAGTATGGCCGCACCGGCGAAATCCGGGAACCGGCCGAGCAGGCCATTCGCGATCGCCTCGCCGAAATCCTGGAGGCGAACCTCACGGCCGACGATATCCGGGTCTGGGCCGCCGAGGGTGCCCGATGGAGCCAGGAATATGCCGTCGAATTTACCTTGAAGCGGATCGTTTCGCCCGCAAAACCGGTGACATGACGGGCAATTCTGTTAAATTTGGTCAAATCCGTGGTGTAGGTTTGCAGGAAAACTCCGGCCAATAGCAAAAACACTGCCGGAACCATTCCTATAGAGCACGGGAGGCACGAACCTTATGCCCGTCATCATTCCGCCTGCAGCCTTCGACGTCCCGGCCGTCGTCAGGACCGCCGCGCATTCGCCCGGGAATCCCGCTGCTGCCCGCGTCCCGGCCAGCCCCGCTCGGGGGGCCCCGGCGCCTCGGCCGGGGCCGCAGCCGCTCGGTAGTGAACAAAACCCCCAAATCGTCGGCCCGTCACCATCTCCGCCGCCGCCCACGGCATCGGATGCTGCCGGCCGCAGCCCGCGTTGATCGGCGCCGGCCGGAACCATTCTTTTGGAGCACAGGAGGCACGAACCTTATGCCCGTCATCATTCCGCCTGCAGCCTTCGACGTCCCGGCCATCGTCAGGACGGCCACGCATTCGCCCGGGAATCCCGCTGCTGCCCGCGTCCCGGCGAGCCCCACTCGCAGCGCCCCGTCGGCCCCGGCGCCTCGGCCCGGGCCGCAGCCGCTCGGTAATGAGCAAGGACCCCAGATCGTCGGCCCGTCACCATCTCCGCCGCCGCCCACGGCATCGGATGCTGCCGGCCGCAGCCCGCGTTGATCGGCGCCGGCCGGAACCATTCTTTTGGAGCACAGGAGGCACGAACCTTATGCCCGTCATCATTCCGCCTGCAGCCTTCGACGTCCCGGCCATCGTCAGGACCGCCGCGCATTCGCCCGGGAATCCCGCTGCTGCCCGCGTCCCGGCGAGCCCCACTCGCAGCGCCCCGTCGGCCCCGGCGCCTCGGCCCGGGCCGCAGCCGCTAGGTAATGAACAAAACCCCGCAATCGTCGGCCCGTCACCATCTCCGCCGCCGCCCACGGCATCGGATGCTGCCGGCCGCAGCCCGCGTTGATCGGCGCCGGCCCGAGCCGATCGCTCGGCGCGGACGCAGAGATACCTGCGACACCTGTCACACCTGAATGATCGGAACTCGAGTGTGGGGCGGGCCGCCGCCCCCGCCTCGACGCGCAGCGGCGATCATGGGTGGACGGGTCGCCAACCAGATCCCGATCGGAGCGGCGAGGGGAAGAGTCGGCGAGCACGGCGGATACCGTCATCCTGAAAATTGCCGGGGATGCGGGAACCGGCTGGAACAAAATTGCCGGGGATGCGGGAACCCGCTGGAACTTCATCGCGGAATGCGGCACTCTCGCCCATTCGTTGTCGCGCATGGTCTGCGGAGCACCCTCTGCTCCGGAGATCGCGCGAAGGGAGGCATCATTGAGCAAGCAGATCCCTTTGCCCGACCGCTCGCTCCCCGGCCATCGGCTGCGGACGGTCACCGGGCCGGCCGGCGCCGGCAAGAGCTCCTACGCCAAGGCTATGGGCCTCGACCCCAAATACAATTATGGCTGCTTCTACATCGATCTGGCGGCGGTGACCGATCCGGCACTCGTCGCCCGGATGACGGCGATGATGCTGGACGTGCCGCTATACCCCGGCGAGGACCCGGTCGAGCTCATAGCCGCGGCGATGCGCGAGCGAAAGCTGAGCGCGGTCTTCGACAATATCGACCATGTGCGCCCGGCCGTCGCGGCGATGCTCGAAACCTTGCTGACGCGGGTGCCCGGTTTCGAAGCCAACGTCGCCACCCGGGCCGCCTTGGGGATTCCGGGGGAAAGACTCGAATATCTGCCCGGTTACGGAGTGCCGCCGCCGGATTCGTACGATGTCCGCCGTTTCGGAGATTTCGAATCCGAAGCAATCTACGAGCTGGTCGTCGTGGCCTACGAAGTCGGTGTGCGCATCAAGCTCGATGCCCGCCATGCGCCCAGGGTGTGCCGGCTGTCGCGCGCGCTCGATGGCGGCCGGCTGCCCATCGAATTGGCAGGGTCGCTCACGGCGAAAATCAAGCTCGAGACCCTGTCCGACGAAATCGAGACAATCGCGTCTCGAGCCGAGAACGGTCCCCGCCCCTCGGCAAAACGCGAGATGGTGATGTCCCGCTTGCTGGACTGGCATTACGACCTGCTCTCGCCCGGCGACCAGAAGATCTTGCGCCGGCTCGCGATCTTTCCCGGCGCCTTCACCGCCGACGCTGCCATCCACGTGGTCAGAGAGCAGCCTCCGGGCCCCCTGGAGGAGTTCGGGCAGCCTCTGGAGAGCATCGTGCGGGATCTGAAGAGCGACCCGACGGAAGAGCCCGGCGCGGACGAATCTCGGATGATCCAGTATGCTCTGCTTCGACTCCTGCGCATGAACTTGATTGTCCCCGGTGCCGGCACTCGCGTCCTCGGCAAAGACGGAAAGGTGGCCGCATTCGCCCGCGTGCAGCGCTATTGCCTGCCGGCTCCCCTGCGGCGCTATGCCTCAGAGTTGCTGGAGGCGAGCGGCGAGCGTGACCTGCTCGCCGAGCGATTCGCCGAGCATTTCGATCTGTTCTACCAGATCGCCCGAACGGCCTGGGAGGAGACTGACACCGGCGACTGGATCGGGGTATTCTCGCGGGATATCGACAATCTGTACCTGGCGCATGAGTGGGCACTGGCCAACCGCCCGGGCAGCGAGCTCTGTGAACGCCTGGCAGCCGAAATCGATCGCACATGGCTCCGCGTGAACCAGGTTGCCGAGGCCATCCAGGGACCTCTATCGGGAAAGCGACAACGACCCCAATAAGGGCAGCCGCAGATTGCCCGACATCGTCAGCAGGTTGCAGGTGCTGCCGCGGAACTTTCAAATGATCGGTCTCTGGTTTCCAGAACCCGCCGAAGATTGGAGAGCAGCGCCTCGCAATGCCCGGGGGAGCGATCGCCCTCAGCCGGCAAGCTTCTGCCGGAGCAGATCGTTGAGCAGGCCCGGATTGGCCTTGCCCGCGGTCGCCTTCATGACCTGGCCGACGAAGAAGCCGAAGAGCTTGTCCTTGCCCGAGCGGTACTCGGCGACCTTCTCGGCCTGAGCCGCCAGGACCGCGTCGATGGCAGCCTCGATCGCCCCGGTATCGGTCACCTGGCGCAGCCCCTTGGCTTCGACGATGGCGCCGGGCGAACGGCCGGTCTCGACCATTTCGGCGAAGACGTCCTTGGCGATCTTGCCCGAAATCGTGTTGTCGGCGATGAGATCGACCAGAGCGCCCAGCATCGCCGCCGAAACCGGCGACGCCTCGATGCCGAGGCCGCGCTTGTTGAGCGCGCCGAACAAATCGCCGGTCACCCAATTGGCCGCGAACTTGGCATCGCGGCCGCGCGCCACCGCCTCGAAGAAAGCAGCGACGGTCTTTTCCGCGACCAGTACGCCGGCATCATAGGGGCTGAGCTTGTAGTCGGCGATGAAGCGCGCCTTCTTGGCGTCGGGCAGTTCCGGCAAGCCGGCTGCGAGGGCCTCGACGAAGCCCCGGTCGAGCACCAGCGGCAACAGATCGGGATCCGGGAAATAGCGGTAATCATGCGCCTCTTCCTTCGAGCGCATGGTCCGGGTGACGCCGCGGCCCGAATCGAAGAGCCGCGTTTCCTGGCGGATCGTACCACCTTCTTCCAGGAGATCGACCTGGCGCCGCGCCTCGAACTCGATCGCCTGCATGACGAACCGGATCGAATTCACGTTCTTGATCTCGCAGCGCGTGCCGAGATCGGCACCGGGCCGGCGGACCGAGACATTGACGTCGCAGCGCATGGAGCCTTCCTCCATATTGCCGTCGCAAGTCTCGAGATAGCGCAGGATCGAGCGCAGCTTCTTCAGATAGGCGCCGGCCTCCTCGCCCGAGCGCATGTCCGGTTCCGACACGATCTCCATCAGCGCCACGCCGGAGCGGTTCAAATCGATGTAGCTCAGACTCGGATGCTGGTCGTGCAGGCTCTTGCCGGCATCCTGCTCCAGATGGAGCCGGGTGATCCCGACCAGCCGGGTCGAGCCGTCCGGCATATCGAGCCGGATCTTGCCCTTGCCCACGATCGGTCGGCCGAACTGCGAAATCTGATAGCCCTGAGGCAGATCGGCGTAGAAATAATTCTTGCGGTCGAAGACCGAGACCAGATTGATCTCGGCTTCGAGCCCGAGCCCGGTCTTGACCGCCTGCTCGACGCAATGGCGGTTCAGCACCGGCAGCATCCCGGGAAATCCGGCATCGACGGGCGAGACCTGGGCATTGGGCTCGGCGCCGAAATCGGCCGCGGCCCCGCTGAACAGCTTGGCCTTGGAGATCACCTGGGCATGGACTTCGAGCCCGAGCACGATTTCCCACTTGCCGGTACGGCCTTCGATCAGCAGGTCGGACATGTCAGTCTCCTTTCCCGGCCGGCGCCGGCCGCGCCGTGAACGCAGCCGCGGTCTCCAGGACACCGGCGATGCGCAGCATGGTCGCCTCGTCGAACGCCCGGCCGATCACCTGCAGCCCGAGGGGCAAGCCCTCTTCGCTCAATCCGGCCGGGACCGAAATGCCGGGCAGGCCCGCCAGATTCACCGGCACGGTGAAGACGTCGTTCAGATACATGGCGAGGGGATCGTCCATCTTTTCGCCGATGGCGAAAGCAGCCGAAGGTGCCGTCGGCGTCAGGATCGCATCGACCCGCTCGAAGGCTTCGTCGAAATCGCGGGCGATCAGGGTCCGGATGCGCTGCGCCTTCAGATAATAGGCGTCGTAATATCCCGCCGAGAGCACGTAAGTCCCGATCAGCACACGCCGCTTGACCTCGGCGCCGAAGCCTTCGGCCCGGGTCTTCTCATACATTTCGTCGAGCGTCGCCCCGGGCACGCGCAGCCCGAACCGCACCCCGTCATAGCGGGCGAGATTGGCCGAGGCTTCGGCCGGGGCGATGATGTAATAGGTCGGCAGCGCATATTTGGTCATCTTCAGGCTGATCTCGACCGGCTCGGCTCCCGCTGCCTTCAGCCAGTCGATCCCGCGCTGCCAGAGGAGATCGATTTCCGCCGGCATGTCGGGGACCCGGTATTCACGCGGAATGCCGATCCGCAAGCCGCGGACATCGCCGGTCAGCGCTGCTTCGAAATCGGGCACGGCCAAAGGGGCCGAGGTCGAATCCTGCGGGTCGTGACCGGACATCACGCTCAGCATCAAGGCGGCGTCGCGCACGCTCCGAGTCATCGGACCGGCCTGGTCGAGCGACGAGGCGAAGGCGACGATGCCCCAGCGCGAGCATCGTCCATAGGTCGGCTTGACGCCGACGATGCCGCAGAACCCGGCCGGCTGGCGGATCGATCCTCCCGTATCGGTGCCGATCGCGGCCAGCGCCAGCCGGGCGGCGACGGCCGCAGCCGAGCCGCCCGACGAGCCGCCCGGAACCAGCTGCCGATTTTCGCCGGGTCTGGACCAGGGATTGACGACCGGCCCCCAATAGCTGGTCATGTTCGACGAACCCATGGCGAATTCGTCGAGATTGACCTTGCCCAGGCACACCGCCCCGGCCTGCCAGAGTTTCGCCGTCACGGTCGATTCATAAGGCGGCTTGAATCCGTCCAGAATATGCGAGCCGGCGGTGGTCAGTATGTTCTTGGTGCAGAACAGATCCTTGATCGCGATCGGCAGCCCTTCGAGCGCACCGGCGTCGCCCTGTGCCCGGCGCGCATCGCTGGCATGAGCCTGGCCGAGTGCCTTTTCCGGCGTCTCGGTGATGAAGGCGTTGAGATGCCGCGCCTTCTCCATCGCCGCCAGATGCGCTTCGGCGAGTTCGACTGCCGAGAACGCCCGCTGCCGAAGCCCGTCGCGGGCATCGGCGAGGCTGAGTTCGGTGAGCTCGGCCATTACTCGACCACCTTGGGCACGGTGAAGAAGCCATGGGCACGGCCGGGAGCATTGCGCAGAATCTCGTCGGCGCGGGCGCCGTCGGTGACGACATCCTCGCGCAGCGGCTGCGTCAGGTGGGCGACGCAGGTCATCGGCTCGACTCCCGCCGTGTCGACCTCGGCCAATTGTTCGACCCAATGCAGGATCTGGTCGAGCTCGCCGCCGATCGCCTCGAGATCGGCTTCGGGAAGTTTGATCCGTGCCAGAGTGGCGATCCTCGCCACCGTGGCCTTGTCCAACGACATGGGGTAAACCTCTGATCATCCAGGACGCGGGGCCCCGGCCGGCCGGGATCCATGCCCAGCCGTTTGACGCGCAACCCAGGCCGGAAGCGCCCGGAAGCTAACACCCGAGATGCCCCTCCGCAACCCCACCGACCTCAAAGCCGTTCTGGCCCCGGGCGCCCGGCTGATGGGCATCGATCTGGGCACCAAGACCATCGGATTGGCCTTGAGCGACACGCGCCTTTCAATCGCAACTCCGCTGGAGACGCTCGCCCGCGGCAAGTTCGGCCGGGATGCGGGTCTGCTCCGGCAACGGCGGCACGACCACGGAGTGGGTGGGCTCGTCATCGGATTGCCGATCAACATGGACGGCAGCGAAGGCCCGCGCGCCCAGGCGACGCGCGCCTTCGCCCGCAATCTCATCGAATTCGACGATCCGGAGATCTGCTTCTGGGACGAGCGCCTCAGCACGGCGGCGGTGACCCGCGGCATGATCGAAGCCGACCTTTCTCGCAAGCGCCGCGCCGAATTGGTCGATCGCGCGGCGGCTGCGTATATTCTGCAGGGGTTGCTCGATCGGCTGGGGCATCTCGCACGGGGTTCGACACCCGAATAACTGCACCGGCAATGATCCTCGGATGGCCACGGAGAAATCTGGGCCCTGCGTTTTCCGGCCCGGAGACCTGCTTGCGGACATGCGACGATGACAAAGGCCTCATATCCCCTCACACTCCCTGCGTCGGTCAAGACGGCGGCGCAGCGATTGGCCCGGGAAGACGGGGTGTCTCTCAACCAGTGGATCGCGGTGGCGGTCGCGGAGAAGATCGGCGCGGTCGAGACGTCCGCCCTGTTTCTGCGCCAGCGCGCCGGCGACGCGAAGCCGGCGGATTTGTTGCGGTTCCTCGAAGAGGCGAAGGACGAGCCGCCGCCGCCCGGGGACGAGCCGGCCCGCTGACTCCACGGGCCCACCCTCGACAGGGGCGGCGGTCGCTAAAATACCGAGCAAACCTTGCTTGACTCGCGTCCACCATAGAGCGAGATAGGACGGTAACCCAGTATCACAGGCTCGAAGCCATGGTCGATTCGATCGGCAATCCCACGGATATCGCGATCAGCGGCGTGCTCGCGGCGCAGACGCAGCTCTATGCGGCGGCGGACAATATCGCCAACGCTTCGGACGGAACGCCGATCCAGCCGACGGCCATCGGTTCCTCCAATGTAGCACCGCCGCTGAACGGTCTGGCACCGACCGGTCTCCCCGGCCAGGTGTTCGATGCGCTGCAGGCGACCGACACCGCGCAGGCGGGCGGCGGGGTCGGCTCGTCGCTCGGGCCGAAGGGCGGCGCCATCGATCTTGCGACCCAGGCGATCGACTTCACCCAGGCGAGCCTCAGCTACCAGGCCAATCTGGCGACGCTCAGGGTCGCCGACCAGACCAACCAGACGGCGATCGATCTGGTCGCCTGAGGCGGGCCGGCTCGACGGCTTGTCTCCGCTTCGCCGGGGGCCTATAGTCTTCGGCTGATGGACATCTTTCCGGCCCGGCCGTTTCCGCATCGCGATCTGCTCACCATCGACCGTCTTTCGGCCGCCGATATCGATCTGGTGCTCGATCTGGCCCAGACCTATGTCGAACAGAATCGCCAAGACGACAAGAAGCGCTCGCTGCTGCGCGGCCGGACCATCGTCAATCTGTTCTTCGAGACCTCGACCCGCACCCGCACCAGCTTCGAGCTCGCCGGCAAGCGCCTCGGCGCCGATGTCATCAACATGCCGACCGACGGCACGTCGGTCAAAAAAGGCGAGACGCTGCTCGACACGGCGACGACGCTGAACGCCATGCATCTGGATGCCCTGGTCGTGCGCCACCCGGAGAGCGGTGCCGTCCAGCTCTTGGCCGAGAAGGTCAATTGCGCGGTCATCAACGGCGGCGACGGCACCCACGAGCACCCGACCCAGGCGCTGCTCGACGCGCTCGCCATCCGGCGGCGCAAGGGTCGCTTGGGCGGCCTGATCGTCGCGATCTGCGGCGACATCCTGCACAGCCGGGTCGCGCGGTCCAACATCGCGCTGCTCAACATCATGGGTGCCCGCGTCCGGGTCGTCGCTCCGCGCACCTTGTTGCCGGCGGAGATCGAGCGCCTGGGCGTCGAGGTCTTCCACGATATGAGGCGCGGCCTGGCCGATGCCGACATCGTCATGATGCTGCGGCTGCAGACGGAGCGGATGAACAGCAATTTCTTTCCGTCGATCCGCGAGTATTTCCATTATTTCGGCCTCGATGCCGAGAAGATGGCGCGGGCCAAGCCCGATGCCCTGATCATGCATCCGGGGCCGATCAATCGCGGGGTCGAAATCGACAGTGCCGTCGCCGACGATCTCGACCGCAGCCTGATCCGCGAGCAGGTCGAGATGGGGGTCGCCATCCGCATGGCCTGTCTCGACCTGCTGCTGCACGACCCCGGCCGACGGAACGCGATCTGAATGCCCTCGACCCTGCTGAAGAACGCTCGGCTGCTCGACCCCTGGACCAGCCTGGACCAGCCGGGCGATCTGCTGGCGATCGACGGCAGGATCGCAGCACTGGGGCCCGACGCCGCCGCGTCGGCACCCGCGGGCGCCGTCGTCATCGACTGTGCCGGAGATTGCCTGGCGCCGGGCCTGGTCGACATGCGGGTGGGTTTGAGCGAGCCCGGGCACGAATATCTGGAAAGTCTGGCGATCTCGAGCCAGGCGGCTGCGGCCGGCGGAATCACCTCGCTGGTCGGGCTGCCCGGAACCGACCCGGTGCTCGACGATGTGGCACTGGTCGAATTCATCACCCGGCGCGCCGCCAAGGTCGGGCTGGTCAACATCTATGCCTTCGCCGCCGCGACCAGAGGCTTGCGCGGCGAGGAACTGACTGAAATGGGGCTGATGGCCGCGGCCGGCGCGCTCGGATTTACCGACGGCACGCGCGCCATCGCCGATGCGCTGGTCATGCGCCGGGCACTCAGCTACGCCCGGACCTTCGATCTGCTGATCGTCCAGCATCCGGAAGAGCCCCGTCTGGCCGCGGGCGGAGCCGCGACCGAGGGCGAGATCGCGACCCGGCTCGGCCTCCCCGGCATCCCGGCTGCAGCCGAGCTGATCATGATCGAGCGCGATCTGCGGCTGGTCGAGTTGACCGGCGGGCGCTACCACGCCGCCCATGTCTCGACTGCCGGTGCCATCGACGCCCTCCGCCGGGGCAAGAAGCGCGGCTTGCCGGTCACTTGCGACACGGCACCGCCCTATTTCGCGCTCAACGAAACCGCGATCGGCGAGTATCGCAGCTTCGCCAAGCTGTCACCGCCGCTGCGCGCCGAATCGGACCGGCTCGCCGTCGTCGAAGGCATCCGCGACGGCACCATCGACGCCGTCGCCTCCGACCATCGGCCCCGGGACCAGGACGCCAAGCGCCAGCCTTACGCCTCGGCCGCATGCGGCATGGTCGGCCTCGAGACGCTGCTGCCGCTGTGCCTGGCGCTGCATCACGATGCCGGCTTGCCCCTGCTCAAGGTGTTGCGCCTGCTGACTCAGGGTCCGGCCGACATCTTGCGCCTGCCGGTCGGGCGGCTCGCGGTCGGCGCGCCCGCGGATCTGGTCCTGTTCGATCTCGACCTGCCCTGGCGGATCGACGCCAAGAGTTTCAAATCCAAGGCCCGCAACACGCTGTTCGACGGCCATCCGGTCCAGGGCAAGGTCCGCCGGACCTTCGTCGCCGGCCGCATCGCCTTTTCGGAAAACGGGGAGTCCGCCCTATGACGCAAGTATCGCCTATGTTTCTGGCGCTCTCGGCGGCGCTGGCGTATCTCTTCGGCTCGATCCCGTTCGGGCTGCTCCTCACCCGGTTCGCCGGCGCCGGCGATCTGCGCAAGATCGGCTCCGGCAATATCGGTGCGACCAACGTGCTGCGCACCGGCCGGCGCGGCCTCGCCGCCGCCACCTTGCTGCTCGATGGCGGCAAGGGGGCCGCTTCCGTGCTCCTCGCCGGTCAATTCGGCCCCGAAGCGGCTCTCGTCGCGGCCGGGTTGGCCGTGATCGGGCATCTCTTCCCGGTGTGGCTGGGATTTCGCGGCGGGAAGGGTGTCGCGACGACGCTGGGCGTGCTGCTGGCGCTGGCGCCGTTCGCCGGGATCCTCGCCTGTCTGGTCTGGCTGGCGGTAGCCGCCCTCGGCCGCTACTCTTCACTGGCCGCCCTGGTCGCCATCGGCACCAGTCCGGTCTCGGTCTGGCTGCTCTACGATCCGGCGCGTGCCGTCTTGGTGCTCGGCCTCGCCCTTCTCGTCTTGCTCCGCCACCACGAGAACATCGCCCGGCTGCTGGCCGGCACCGAAAGCACGATCCGGCTCCGCCGCACCGCCGGCGGTTGACCGACCGCCTCGGTTGCAGGCAACGTGGCGCTCATGGCGCGTTCGACGACCCTCAACCCGCAGGAGCGGCTCGACTGGCTGCGGCTGATCCGGACCGACAATGTCGGACCGGTGACGTTCTACCATCTGCTCCAGCGTTTCGGCTCGGCTGCGGCGGCGCTGGCGGGCTTGCCCGATCTCGCGCGCCAGGGCGGCAAGCCGGGCCTCAAGCCCTGGCCGCGGGCCGAGGCCGAGCGGGAGATGGCGGCAGTCGCCCGACTCGGCGCCCGCCTCGTCGCCTGGGGCGAAGAGGAGTATCCGGCCCTCCTGGAGGCACTCGAAGACGCGCCGCCGCTGATCACGATTCTCGGCCGGCCGGAACTCCTCGCCCGGCGGGTGGTCGCGATCGTCGGTGCCCGCAACGCCTCGGCTGCGGGCCAGCGTTTCGCCCGGGAGCTCGCCTGGGATCTGGGCCGGAACGGCTTCGTCGTCGCCTCCGGCCTCGCCCGCGGTATCGATGCCGCGGCCCATGGCGGAGCGCTGGACAGCGGCACGATCGCCGTCGTGGCCGGCGGCGCCGACATCGTCTATCCGGAGGAGAACCGTGATCTCTACGACGAGATCGTGGGCCGCGGCACGGTCGTGGCGGAGTTGCCGGTCGGGACCGTGCCGCAGGCCCGGCATTTCCCGCGGCGCAACCGGATCATCTCGGGCCTCTCGGCGGGAATCGTCGTGGTTGAAGCCGCGCTCAAATCGGGCTCGCTGATCACGGCGCGCTTTGCCGCCGAACAGGGCCGCGAAGTCTTCGCCGTCCCCGGCTCGCCGCTCGATCCGCGCTGCCGGGGTGCCAACGACCTGATCCGGCACGGCGCCACCCTGGTCGAAACCGTCGACGACATCATCGGCGCTCTCGGCCCTCCGCGCGGCCCCGGGCTGGCCGAGGATCGCCGCCGCCGCTTCGGCCCCGCGCCACCGGGCGACCCGAGCGAGGCCGAGCTGGACGAAGCGCGCCGCCGGATCCTCGAACTGCTCGGCCCGACTGCGGTCAGCGCCGACGAACTCCTTCGCTCATGCCGGTCCTCGGCTGCCGTCCTGGCCCTGATCCTGGTCGAACTCGAGCTCGCCGGGAGGATCGAGCGCCACCCGGGCGGCGGGATCTCGCTGCGGTGAGACGGTCCCAGACTTTTCTCTCCGGCCTGCCCCGGCGCGAAATTGGAGCCGTCGGCCATCCGGGAGAGGGCGTTCATGCCTGAGTCGATCGATACTTGGCCGCGAAACGCGTTGGCGCACGGGACCGCGCTCCACGGCTATGCGATCGAAGCGATCCTCGGCAGCGGAGGCTTCGGGATCACGTACCGGGCCCGCGACAAGATCGATCAGATCGTCGCTATCAAGGAATGCTTTCCAAGGCAGTTCGCCGTGCGTCACGGGCTCGAGGTGCAGGCCGCGGGGGCGAACGACCTCGTCGCATTGGCCGATTGCCTGGACCGCTTCCTGCGCGAGGCCAAGGCGCTGGCCCGGCTGTCGAGGATGGGGGCCGCGAGCGACGGCGTCGTCAAGGTCGTGACCTTCTTCGAGGCGAACAGCACGGCCTATCTGGTCATGGAATACCTGGCCGGACCCAGCCTCGAGCGGCTGATCGCCGCCAACCCGACGGGGCTCGACGCCGCGGTGATCGCGAGCCTGCTGCGCGGGCTGCTGAACGCCTTGGCAAGCGTCCATCGAGCCGGGCTGCTCCACCGCGACATCAAGCCCGGCAACGTCATCCTTCGCGAGGATGGCAGGCCTGTGCTGATCGACTTCGGGGCGATACGGGCCGCGGATATCGGGCATGCCGACTATACCCAGATCTATTCGCGGCGATACGCCCCGATCGAACAGTTCGATGGCGACAAACAGGGGCCGTTTTCCGATATTTACGCGTTGGGGATGACCTGCTACTACGCGATCGGCGGAACGGCGATGGATGCTGGCGGGCGCGAGCCGATCGATGCCCGGTGGCGCATGCGGGCCCTGCGCGCGGGTCGACCCGACCCGCTGCCGGGAGCGGCCCGGATCGGAGCCGGCCGTTATCCGCCCCGGCTCTTGGCCGCGATCGATGCCGCCTTGGCCGTAGCACCCGACCAGCGCCCGCAGAGCGTCGTCGAGGTGCTGGCGCAGTTGGACGGCGACGACCGAGCGACAATCGTTGTTCCGCCGGCCGGGCCACAGCCCGCTGGGGAGCCAGCAGCCGTGGACGGCGGGGAACGGCCGCATTCCCCGAAGAGGAGCGAGCCGGGGAGACCGTCGGCGCGGGCCGCGGTGAGCCCCACTTCTCGCCCGGACGAGACGACGCTGCTCCTGCCCCGGCGCGCCCGGAGGCCGCGCCGCGCGCTCGTGGCGGTCGCCGTGATCGTCGCCGCCGCCGTCCCGAGCCTCGGCACCATATTGATTTTGCGACAGGACCGGGAGAGGCTGGCGGTGACCGGCAACCCGCTTGCCCCTGAACGCTCGACATCCGGGTCACCTTCCGACTCGTCACCCGGTAACGCTTCTCCAAGATCGGACGCGGCCTCGGCGACCGGCCGAATTCCGGAACCGCGTCCAGCGCAGCAGCCACCGGCCGATAAGCTGCCGCTGCAGCCCATACCCCCGCCCCCAGTCACCGGCCCAGCAGAGGAAAGCCGCTCGAATGCACAGCCGGCGCCCCCGGCAAGCGATAAACCGGCGGTGGAGCCGCCGCCATCACCGGGACCGAGGCCGAACGACGCGGTGCCATCGTCTCCTGGGAGACCCTCGTCCGATCGGGCGAACGCAGCCCAAATCAAACCGGTTAGGCCGCTGGCGCGGCCGCCGAAGGAAGATCTCGCGGTCTCGCCGCCGCCGCGGCCTGCTCAATTGCCGCCCGAGACGACGAAACCGGCCACGGCGCCGGCGCCAGCGCCAGTCTTCCCCAACCCCACTTTGCCTCCGGGCCAAGTTCGTTGTATCATGCCGGCGGATGATCATGACCGACACCCTCACGAAGTCGTTACGACTGTTGCGGGTTGCCGTGCGGTCCCCGGGGGATCTATCCTCCCGCCATAGTCGAGGGATAAAGCGATGGCGCCCCTGAAGTTACTGTGCTTGTCAGGCGGTTTGTCTACAGCCATCGTCGCCGGAGGCTGTAGTCCATTGACCCACCTGCCGGATGGGCAGCTGTCGGGGATGAATGCGGACAGCAACCGGCTGCGCTCGAGCATTCGGATCGAACCGGCCACCTCGCCTGTAGAGATAAAATACAAACCAACAAAATCTTGCCATTATTCGTCGGACTCTGACGTAATTGGATTAGGCATATCACATGAGACGGAATATATATCTCTGGAGGCGATCGGAGATAAACTGTACGTTCTCGACGAAAATCGAGAGACGGGGCAAAAAGCGAGCCACATCATTGATCGATCAGGGCATGTATATGATATGCATGTCCCCAGTCGGTACGAAGGCAACAGAAGTGATTTTACTTCCGAAAACAAAAGCGACCAATCTGCCCGCATCTTGGAACCGGTCAAGAATGAAGGAAAGGTTGTAAATCCAAGAATGATAGACAATTTTACTTTGGATATCCCTGAAATTACGAACGTCAACCTAAATCAAGTTTCAGCATATATTTATACGTTGAGCGGAGCAAAGACTGCAGCATATTTATTTAAGGGGTTGACGACTTTTACCGGAAGGAAAGCGGCCGTCTTTGATCTACAGCAAACTTTTCCGGATGCGGGACTAGTCCTGGTTGGATTTAACGTGATTGAGCTTGCTACGTCCATGCCGTTGCTAGCAGTTAACAGCTTTGATGGTCAGCATTACTCCAAAATTGAACAATTATCCTGCGAGTCGTGAAGTGCCGTGCGTAAATGGTATTACCTCTATTAATTAGTCAACGAAACCATAGATGTTACTGCCAGAAATTCCTAAGAAAACGGGATGGCCATCCGAATATCTGTCATATCTCGTGATTGCTCAAAAGGAATATGGAGATGGTTTGCCACTTTTATCGGCTTGCACTTTTTAGCGTCTTCCTCCTTGTGACGATCCAGCCGCTTCGAGCCGCTTCTGGCGAGACACTTGCACGCGACTTCGTCCAGGCCAATCCGCCGCAACAGATGCCGTCGCTCACATTCAGCGACGCGAACGGCCGCGTCGTGAGCCTCGACGCGTTTCGTGGTCATTTTCTCTTGCTCAATTTCTGGGCGACCTGGTGCCCGCCCTGCGTCAGTGAAATGCCGTCCCTCGCTGCTTTGCCGCAAAAGATTGATCCGGCCCAACTGATCGTGCTGACGCTCGACGAAGATCGCGACGGCCAAACGGCGGCGCCGCACTTTTTCAACCGCCACGGCATCACCTCCTTGCCGCTTTACATCGACGAATCCCGCCGCGCTCTCTCGCGCCTCGATTTGCACCATATCCCGACTACCTTTCTGATTGATCCCGGCGGCCGCGAAATCGGTCGCGTCTCGGGCGATATCGATTGGACGGCAGCTGAGTCCGTAGCCTTTCTGAGAGCCGCAATCGGGTCGGGAAAGTAAGCTCGGGACGTCGGGCTGTGACGTTTCTCGCAGCACGCCGAAGCGGCGCCGGCTCGGCGAATGGCCCGTTGCGGCGCGAGCGAGCTCTCCCGGCCGGCTTCGACTCGCGCCGGGGTCGGCTCCACCCTTCTCGATCGGGGCACCTTCAATGGGAAATCTACTCGCTAAATCAAGGTAGCCGCGTCCCGCCGCCGACTGACAGCGATCCCGGAACTGCCGGCTGCCCCGGACCAGGAGGTCTCGGCTGCGTCGAAGCTTCATTTCTGCGCGCGATCATCGGGCAATGCTCACAACGTTGTGAACCGTGCTGCGGAGTGGTTGTGTCGGCAAATGGCACCCACAGCCGTACATAGAATGAGACCGAACTCCGAGCCGACGCGGCCGCCGCGACGCCGCCCTCACATCGGCAAATGACCAGGAGGACACACGATGTCGCTATTTCCGGTGCTCGGCCGGCTGGCCGCGATCGCCCTGGCGCTCGCCGGGGCCGAGGCCCGAGCCCAGACCGCCAACACCATCTTGCAAAGCCCGCTGAACACGCCCGAGGGGATCGCCTTCGACAAGAGCGGCAATCTCATCGTCGCGAACAACGCCGGCAATTCGATCGACATCGTCGCCCCCGACGGCAGCGTCAACCTGCTCGCCGCGCGCTTCGTCGGCGGGGTCGAGACCGACAACATCGTCGCCCCCGACGGCGTGGCGCTCGACGCCGCCGGCAATATCTACGTCGCCAATACCGGCAACAACTCGGTCGTGCGGATTGCGCCGGACGGGACGATCACCAATATCGCCGGCGGGGGGAACGGGCTCACCACGCCGCTGGGCCTCGCCGTCGACAGCGCCGGCAACCTCTTCGTCACCAACGCCGGTGCGCACACGGTCTCCGAAATCACGCCCGCCGGCGTCGTCAGCACCTTCGTGGCGACCGGCTTGACCAGGCCGACGGCACTCGCGATCGACGCCGCCGACAATCTCTATGTCGCCGATGACGGTGCCGGCACGATCGACAAGGTGACGCCGGCGGGCGCGCTCACGATCCTGGCGAGCGGCCCGTTCACCGACAATGGCGGCATCGCCGTCGACGCCAGCGGCGACCTGCTGGTCACCGACAACGCCAACAGTGTCATCCGCAAGATCTCGCAAGCGGGCGTCGTCACCACCGTCGCCTCCGGCTTCGCCGCCTGGGGTGTCGCAGTCGACGGCACCGGCGACATCTTCTTCGCCAGCCGGCAGGGCAACACGATCAACGAGGTGACGCCGGCCGGCGTCGTCTCGCAATTCGTCCAGGCGCCGATCAACGGCCCGCAAGGGATCGTATCGGACAGGCAAGGCAACCTCTTCTTCACCAACAGCCCGACCAACGGTTCGAGCAACGCCGTCCAGAAGATCGACGCCAACGGCACGATCACGCGTTTCGCCACCGGCCTCGACCAGCCGACGACGCTCGCGATCGATTCGAACGGCAATCTCTATGTCGAAAACAGCGGCAACGGCACGATCAGCAAGATCGCGCCCGACGCGACCATCTCGCTCTTCGCGACCGGGCTCGGCGGCCCGATGGCAGTCGACGCCGACGGCAATCTGTTCGCGGCCCCGCCGCAATTGGTCGCGAGCCAGATCCCGATCATGGAGGTGACGCAAAGCGGCGCGGTCAGCACCTTCGCGACCGTGACCGGGATGATTCCGACGGGCCTGGCCTTCGATCCCGCGGGCAATCTCTATCTCGCGATCGGGAGCATCGACACGGGCGACACGAACAGCCTCATCTACAAGATCACGCCGGCCGCCGTGGTCAGCACCTTCGTCACCGGCACGGACTTCCCCAGTTTTCTCGATGTCGGTTTCCCGATCACGTTCGATGCCGCCGGCAATCTGCTGGTGGCCGCCGATGTCGACTCGCTCCACGGCAACGTCTTGAAGATCGCGCCCGACGGCACGGTCGGCACGGTGCTCACGACCGGCGAATTCGACACCGTCAGCGGATTGACCATCGACGAAGCCGGCAATCTCTATGCGACGGCGAGCGACCGGAACGCGATCGTGCAGATTGCCCTGGCGCCCTCGCCGCTGGCCGCCGCCACCCTGCCCGACTCGCGCTCGGTCCAGGTCGGCACGGCGGCCGGTGTGTATGCGACGATGCTCAACACCGGCGGCACCGATCTGGCCGGGTGCGCGCCGCGCCTGCCGGGCATGGTTTCGAACGCGCTCACCCTCGATTACCAGACGACCGATCCGGCCACCAACCTGGTCGTGGGCACGTTCGACCAACCGGTGACGATTCCGGCCCATGGCTCGCAGAGCTTCGTGCTCGGCTTCGACTCGCCGCTGCCGCTGACGGCGCCGGGGCAACCGGTGCTGTTCGGCTGTGCCGGCGCCAGTCCGGCCCCGATCGTCACCGGCCTCGACACCGTCGATCTGCTGTTCTCGGCCACACCGGTACCGGACATCATCGCCGAGTCCGTGACCGCGTCGGGCAACGGCATCGTGACCGTACCGGTGGGCAAAGACGCCGCCTTCGCCGCCGCCACCTTCGACAACGGCACCGCGGGGACGCTCGCCGCCTCGGTCGACACGGGTGCTGCGACCCTGCCGGTGACGGTGACGGTGTGCCAGACCAATCCCCAGACCGGGCAATGCCTGGCCACGGCGGCCTCATCGATCCAGGTGGCCTTCACGGCAAACGCGACGCCGACCTTCTCGGTGTTCGTGACCGCCAGCGCAGCGATACCGCTCGACCCCGCGAATTCCCGGATATTCCTGCGGTTCGAGGACGTGGCGGGCGGGATCCACGGCTCGACCAGCGTCGCCGTGCAGGCGATGTGATCGGGCCGCCGGTGTAGAGGGCGAACGCCCTGTCACGGGAATTCCGGCAGCGATGGCGAGCGCCCGGCTGCCCCGGCGCCGGGTACTGCACCCGATCTAACCCTGGGCGCCGAGCAGCTCGGCCACCACGCGTTCCAACCGCTTGAGCGTGTTGCATTGCGTCACCAGCGTGCAATAGGGCGCATAGCGCAGCATGTCCGAATCACCGGTGCCCCACGAGGCCCGGGCTTCGGGGTTGAGCCAGATCACCCGCTTGGCCCGCTCGCCGATCCGCTTCAGGATATCGGTGCGGGGATCGGTGAAATTGCCGCGGCCGTCGCCCAGGATCAGGACGCTGGTGCGCCTCGTCACCGACGCCATCCAGCCCGTCTCGAAATCGGCCAGCGCCCTGCCGTAATTGGACGAGCCGAAACCGATCCGGCGCAGGACCTCGCCGATCGCGGCATCGATTTCCAGCGTCTCCAGGACTTGGCTCACCTCGATCAAGGAACCCGAAAAGGCAAAGGCGCGGATGTCGGACAGCGCCTCGTTGAGCGCATAGAGAAACAGCAGCAGGAACTCGGCCGCGGCCGCGACCGAGCCGCTGACATCGCACAGCACCATCAGCCGCGGCTTTTCGACATGGCGCTGCTTCCAATGGGTGATGAAGGGGATACCGCCCCAGCCGGCATTGCCCCGGATCGTCCGCCGCGCGTCGAGCTGGCCCCGGCGCCGGCGCCGGCGCGGCCGGGCATAGCGATCGCGCAGGCGCTTGGCCATGGCGCGGACGATGACCCGCATGCGTGCGAGGTCGCGCCGGTCGAGCGCAGTCAGACGGGCATTGCGCAAGGCCTCTTCGCGAAGAGACTCGGTCTCGCCCCGGCTGAACAGCACGAGATTGCGGTCGACCAGCTCGCGCACCTGTTCGCCCAAGGCTTCGCGCGCCCGCTGCAGCGTGCGCGCCGTCTCCGGTGCCGTGGCGGCGAGAGCGGCGATGTCGCGCTCCAGCCGGTCGAGCCCCATCCCTTCCAGAATCCGCCGAGCGAATTGATTGACCTGCGTAAAGAGCCTGATCTCGGCCAAGCCGGCGGCCTCGGCCGCCTCGGCCATGGCAGTGCCGAGTGCCGCCCGATCGCCGGTCGAGAGCATTTGGGTGAGATCGCCTCGGTCGCTCTCGGGCGCCGCCTGCTCCGCGGCCGGCCCCGGCGGTGTTCCGGCGCTGAAGTAGAGGTCGAAACAGGCCTCCAGCGCCTGCTTTTCGTCCAGCGTCTTGGCCAGCGACAGGGCCAGGGCGTCGCGCAACGCCGTCCGGTCGGCATAGCCTACGATTTCGACGGCGCGCAAGGCGTCGATACTTTCCGCCGGCGAGATCCGCACGCCGGCGCCGCGCGCGGCCCGGAAGAAGCGGATCAGCGGCTCCTGCACCGCCTCAACTCCGGCAGGAAGCGGCCCGGGCGACCAGATCCGGAACCTGGATCCGGGCGGCTTCGACATCGGCCTCGTATTTGAGCAGCAGATTGAGCGTGTCGCGGACCATGTCCACGTCGAGGGATGCCACATGCAGGAGCAGCAAGGCTCGCGCCCAGTCGATGGTCTCGCTGACCGAAGGCAGCTTCTTCAGGTCGAGCTTGCGCAGCAGCTGGACGAAACCCACGATCTGCTGGCGCAACACGAGTTCGATACCGGGCACGCGTGTCTCGATGATCCGCGATTCGAGCCGCGGCTCGGGAAACCCGATATGAAGATGCAGGCAGCGCCGCTTCAGCGCATCGCCCAGATCGCGCCCGGCATTCGAGGTGAGGATCACGATCGGCGGGATCTCGGCCACGATGGCGCCGATCTCTGGAATCGTCGCCTGGTAATCCGACAGCAATTCGAGCAGGAACGCCTCGAATTCCTGCTCGGATTTGTCGATTTCGTCGATCAGCAGGACGCATCCCGTCGGTTGCTGCAGTGCCTGGAGCAGCGGGCGCGGCTCGAGAAAGTCCGGAGAATAGAAAATGTCACCGAAACGGTGCAGCCGATCGAGTGCTGCGGGGAGCGTGTCGGCATGGCCCAGCACCTCGGCCAGCTTGTCTTTCAGGATCTGGGTGTAGAGCAGCTGCTTGCCGTATTTCCACTCGTAGAGCGCCTTGGCTTCGTCGAGCCCTTCGTAGCATTGCAGGCGGATGAGCTTCAGGCCGAGCCAGGTCGCGAGCGCCTTGGCCAGCTCGGTCTTGCCGACGCCGGCGGGACCTTCGACCAAAATCGGCTTTTCCAGCCGTTCGGCCAGGAACACCGCGGTCGCGATCTGCCGGCTGGCGATGTAGCCCGCGGCACCCAAACCCTGCTCGACGGCCTCGATCGAGGTGACGAGCGTGTCGGTGGCGGCGGTCACGAGGCGACAGCAGGGAGATGCGCGCACGGCGATCCGGGGTTTCGGGCAGGTCGGATCCGGATCATGACGCAATATCCTCGCTGTCCTCGCGGGCCGAGTGGCCCCTTGTTCGCCGACGATACTCCAGGGACGCCGAAGCTTGGAAGCCCCCGAACCGCCGTCTCAACCTCAATAATCGACCGCAGGGGGGCGAGGGGCGGCACCGTTCCCGCTCACGTCACGGCAACGAAACGAGTACCGTCCAGGCGCGACAGCACGCCGGTATGGACATCGAAGCTGCAGCCGTGGAGCGCCAGCTCGCCGGCGGCGACGCTCGCCGCGATCCAGGGGAAGGTGCGCAGATTGGTCAGCGACAAGCGGACGATTTCGGCTTCGTAATGACCGAGGAGATCGGTGCCCGGAGCCGGTTCGGGAATCGGCGCCAAGGCCGATTTGGCGATCGCCATCCAGGGTTCGACGAAGTCGCGCGCTTCCTCGGGGGCCCCCTCGACCATCGCCTTGACGCCGCCACAGCGCGCATGCCCGAGGACCACGATGCGCCGTACTTTCAGCACGCGCACGCCGAATTCGAGGGCTGCGCTCGAGCCATGGGCCTGGCCGTCGGGCCGGTAGGGCGGGACGAGGCCGGCGACGTTGCGCAAGACGAACAACTCGCCCGGAACGGCGCCGAAAACGGTCTGAGGATCGACCCGCGAATCCGAGCAGGCGACAACCAGCGTCTCCGGCCGCTGGCCCATCAGGGCCAGCGCCTCGTAGCGCGCCCGCTCGCTCGGCCAGATCTCGGACCGGAACCGGCGATAGCCTTCGATGAGACGGTCCATTGCCTCCTTCCGCCCTGGCAGTCCCGCACTCCGGCAGAGTCGGGATCGGCTCCGGGGAGCGCTCCGTGCGACCGAGCCCGCCCCGCCGCCTGTGTGAGTAGCGGGACGAGCCGCAGACGTCAACGGTGCCGGCGTCCGCGATTTCTGCCGCACCGCAACGGTACGACTCCGCGCAGCCCTTCCAGCCCCGGCTCCAGTACAAAATTCGGCGTGACTATAGATATATGCAAACTCAGCGGCTTCGGCCCTCAGCATAAGAATATTTCACCAAGGCATAAAGACAAAATATAATTCCAAGAGAGATTTACCAATTTTCATCTATTCGGTCTCTTTGTAAGGATTCTGTAAGCTTCCATGAGCAAACAGCATAGCTCGAACCCTGGCGAATTGATCGGGAAGGCGGCCCACAAATCGGTGGGCGCGCGACGCTGGCCATGTGGCTGAGGAAGCACCATGATCGAGTCTCCGGGTACGCATTTCGGCACCGCAGCATCGCAGCTGCACAGAATACGGCCGGGATTTTCGAGGCTTTCGGCCGCGCCGGCCGGGTCCGGTCGCCCGGCGGCGAGCGCGACCGAGCGGACGAGTATCGGCGGCGACATGTCCGACAGATCGCAAATTTCGGTCGATCGGCATCGGGCATCCTTCCGCCGGAACCGCGCCTCGTGATCGGCATGGTTGCCTCGACGCTCCGGGCGCCTGTCCACGGCATGTTCCTGGTGAGCATTCTCTTTGCGCTGGGGGCCATTGGCGTCGTCGATTACGGTGTCGGCGCGGATCGCGGTCCGATGCCGCCCCTGGTCGAGATCGTCACCCGCAATCCCGGTCGTTCGGCCGCCGAGATCGAGCGCACGATCACGGTTCCGATCGAAATCCGAATGGCGGGGATCGAGAATGTCACGGCCGTGGAGACGATCTCGCTGGCCGGGCGGTCCTATGTCCGGGTCCGGTTCGCCGAGGACGATCCCCATGAGCCGGCCCGACAGAAGGTCTCGAACCGGTTGCCTCGCCTGGCGAATGGGGTGCAGCCGCGGATCTCGGTGGAAAGCCCGCCCGGCGAGATCTACCGCTATCAGGTCGTCGGCCCGAAGGGCTATTCGCTGACCGATCTGGAGACGATTCGGAATTGGATTTTGGACCGGCGGTTCAAGGCGGTACCGGGCGTCGCCGACGCCGATGGCTGGTCCTGCAAGATCAAAACCCACCAAGTCACGGTCGACCGGAAGAAATTGCTCGATTACGATCTGACCCTGCCGCAGGTCCTGCAACAGCTCGATGACGGCACGATGAATGTCGGCGGCCAGAGCGTCGATATCGGCGAGGAGTCGATCGTGATTCGCGGCGTCGGCCTGTTCCGCCCCATCGATGATCTGCGCGGCACCTTGCTGACCACGAGCAACGGCGCGCCGGTCTTCCTCACCGAGATCGCGACCGTGGATGTCGTCTTCCAACCGAGCCTCGGCGCCGTCGGGACGGATGGTGAAGACGACATCGTTCAAGGAATGGTGGTGATGGCCGCGGGCGAAGACGGCCCGTCGACTCTTCGCCGGGTCGAAGCAGAAGTCAGAAGACTCAACAACTCGGGAATCCTGCCGCCGGGCGTGGAGATCCGCCGGCTCGGCCCGCACGACGCGCTGATCGGCGGCGCCGAGCAAGCCGGTCTCGGGGAATTGGGGCCGGAGTAGCGGGAGATCCGGGCGGGTGCGTTCGATGGCGCGGACAGCACCGCGGCACCTGGACTCCGCGGCCCGTCCCTCCCGCACCCTCACCAAAATTTGCGGATCGATGCCGGCAAATTCGCGAGCTAACGGGCCCCCTCGCTCCTAGAGTAGTGCCGCCCGACGCCGCGACGAGTCGGCGTGCCGCAACAGGGAGGAAACCGATGAAACTTCATATCGTCACGGCGATGCTGGTCACCGCCGCATTGCTCCACGCCCAGACCGGGCATGCCCAGAACCCACCAGCACCGCCGGCGAACCCGCTCGACGTCGTCCCCGACAAGATGCCGTTCGCCACGCCCTATGGCGCTCCGATCTCGCTGCCGCGGGCCCAGGCCCTGGTTCAGGCCGCCATCGCGGAAGCGACCAAGCGCGGCTGGCCGCTGAATATCGCCGTCGTCGATTCCGGCGCCAATCTCGTCACCTTCGCCCGGATGGATGGTGCGTTGCTCGCCTCGGTCGCCGTTTCCCAGCACAAGGCGCGCGTCGCGGTGAAATTTCGACGGCCGACCAAGGCATTCGAAGAGGGCATCCAGAAAGGCAACACCTACCTCCTGACGATCGACGACGTGATCGGCTCGCGCGGCGGGATTCCGCTGATCGAGGACGGCAAGCTCATCGGCGGCATCGGCTGTTCGGGCGGAACCGGCTCGCAGGACGAGGTCGTCTGCCAGGCCGCCGCCGCCACGATCAACAAATAGGACAGGGTTCCGGAGCGCGGCGATCGGGGGATCCGGATCGCCGCCTTCACCCCGCGCCGATCATCACCCAGCGCAGCCGCATCGACTCGATCCGGCAAGCCGTAGCCGGCGGCACCGGCAACTCGCGCACGATCACCCATTCGATGGCGCGCCCGAGGAGGAGACAAGCAGGCAGCTCGACGGCGAGGAGATTGCTGCCGGTTCGGGCCGCGCCCTTGCCCTTTGCCGGGCTGTACCATTGCTTCAGCACCAGCCCCGGCGCCCGTAATTCGAGGGCCAGCCGACCACCGGCCGGCACGGCGCCGAGACGGACGTCCAGCTCGATCCGGAGCACCGCCCAGAGCGAGAGGCCGGCCGGCACTGGATTGACTACTTCCCGGCCTTCCGGCATCGCCGGGAAATCCTGCCCGTCCAGCACTTGCCGCTCCCGCTTTCCCACCGGTGCCTCGGCCCGACGCTCCAGCGTTGCGACGGCGCGGCGGCCGGCGGCCTCGCGCACGGCATCGACCAGCGCCGGCCGGTCCGGATCGATCGCCGTGGCATGGGCCTCGAAATCCTTGATGAACGGGTCGCGGAGGCGAGCCGCCAGGCGCTTGCCGACACCGGGCGGCACCGGCAGACCGATCCGCTCGGCGAGCAGCAGCAGGCCGGAGAGCGCATAGGCTTCGAGCGCGCGCGCAACCGCCTCGGCCTCGAACAGGTTCCAGTCGATCCTGCCGGCGCCGATCAGAGCGCCGGCATCCAGCACCCAATCGGCGACCGGCTCGAGGCTGAACAGCGCGCCGTGGCAGAGCGCCAGCAGCAATTCGTCGGCCGGACTCGGGACCAGGACCGGCACGGCCTGGAGCATCGCCGGCCGAGCCCGCTGCCAGAGCGCGTCGTCGGCGCCGGGATGGCGGCACATGTAGAGTGCGGCATGATGCAGATCGACCTCGCCCTCGCCCAGGCGGAAGCCCAGCGCATGATGCTTCGGCAGGATCTGGCGCGCCGTCTTCGGCCCGAGACTGCCGCGGTATCCGGGTTCCGTCACGGGAATCCAGCCCAGCCGGTCGGCGATTTCGAGGGCCCGCGGCCACTCGGCCGGCGGAACCAGCAGATCGAGATCGCGCAGCAGCCGGCCCGAAGCGGCCCCCGGGTCCTGTGCCAGCCTGGCGCCGCCTTTGAGCACCAGGAGCGGCAGACCCGCCTCGTGCAACGCCGCCAGCAGGGGTCTTCCCGCGGCCAGGGTCATCTGGCTGCGAGTCCACACGAACCGGCTGATCCCCTTGATCCGTGACAGGTAGGGCGAACAGGGATCGAGATTGGCCAGACGCGGCGCCAAGGCTGCGAGCAACCGGACCTCGGCCCAGGCGGCCGTATCGAGATCGCGCAGGCTCGTCCAGCGCCGCCACGCCGCCGCGGCTGCCTCCGGTTCGGCCAGCACGGCGATCAGCAGCAGGATCTGGCTCTCCGGCGGCCGGTAGCGCCGCAGTGCCGGGTGACTCATGCGGTCTCGGCGGCACGTCGCCGGCGCGCGATCGCCGCCAGCGCCATTTTCGTATAGCCGGCATCGCGCTCGGCACTGCGGTGCGACAGGCTGCCGGGCCGGATCCGACGATGAAGCACGATCTGCCTCGGCAGCGCGAAGCACAGCCCGGCTCGACGGGCGCGGTCGCACCAATCGATGAAGAAACCGCCAGCCATCTCGGGGTCGAAATTTCCGACTGCGGCGAAGCGCGCGCGGCGCACCAGCAGGGCGCCCGAGAGCCAGGCCGCCATCGGCGCCGGCGCGATGGCATAGCGCCCAGCCTCCGACTTCGGCACCGAGGGGCAGAGGAAGCAGTCGACCAGCCCCAATACGCCGTCCAGGGTCGGATCCTCGGTCAGAATCCGGGTCTGCAGCGCGAGCTTGTCCGGCGGCCAGAGATCGTCGGCATCGAGGAAGGCGAGCAGATCGCCGCGACTGGCGGCGATGCCGGCGTTGAGTGCTGCTGCGGGCCCGTGCCGAGCCTGGCGGAGCACGCGAGCGCCCCCGGCGGCGGCAATCTCGGCCGTGGCGTCGGCCGAGCCGTCATCGACCACGATGATCTCGTCCACCGATAATCTCTGGGCGGCGACGCTGCCAAGGGTGTCGGCCAGCGTCGCCTCGGCATTCCAGGCCGGACAGATGAGGCTGATCACGGCGCCGGCTCCACGAAGCGCTCGAACGCCGGCAGATCGCCCGCCAGCCCGAGTGCTCGCCGGCGCCCGAGCGACAGGGCCACGGCCCGGCGGAAATCGAGCTGCTTGCGCGGGTTCGGCTGGACCATCATCGAGCCGGCATGGCGTCGATAATAGAGCGTGACGGCACGCAGGATCGTGAACGGGATCGCCTGCTCGCGGATCCGCAGCAACAGATCGACATCCTCGCTATAGAGCAGGCTTTCGTCGAAGCCCCCGATCCGATCGAACAGACGGCGGCGGTAGAGGCAGGCGCCGAGGTGGACGTGAAACAGCGTCTCGCTGCGAGAGTCCGCGGCCGGCGCCAGGGTGTCGGGGTCGAGCCGGTCGAAATAGCGCACGAAGCCCGAGACCATCTCGAGCGCGGGAGCGGCCTCGAGCCTGGCATATTGGCGCTCCAGCTTGTCCGCCGGCCAGAGATCGTCGGCATCGAGGAAGGCGATGATCTCGCCGCGCGCCTGGGCCAAGCCGATATTGCGCGCCTGGCCGGGGCCGGCGCAACCGGCTTCGATCCGGCGGATCGGCAGGCCGGCCTCGACATGGGCGGCGACCACGGCAGCAGTCCCGTCGGTCGAGCCCGAATCGACCACCAGGATCTCCGCCACCGGTAGACCCTGCCGGCGGATCGAGGCGATCGCGTCGGGTAGGAACTGCGCCATGTTCATCGTCGGGACGATGACCGAGAATCCGGGGCCGCTCATGGCCGCGTCCGAGCCATGAACGCATCGATGACGGCGACCGCCTCCTGCGGCTCGCGCCCGAGTTCGAGCCGGAAGCTCGGCAGGCGACGCAGCAGGTCGGTGCTCTTGGCCAGTACCGCCCGGGCGGCACCGCGCAGCAGGAAGACGGTCGAAGGGACCAGCGCCCGCATCGCCTCCCCGGCCCCGGCCGGTACAACCCTCGTCTGCGCCGCACCGGTGACGACCGGCAACAGGACCGCGTCGAGCCCCAAGGATCGAGCCCAGGTCTCCGGTCGGGCCGCAGCGAGATGAATGCGCGCCTTCTGCCCGCTCCTCCGGCTCGGATTGGCGATCGCCGCCTGGAATTGCGGGACCAATTCCAGACTCGCGGCATCGAGCTTGACCGTGTCATAGAGCGCCCAGGCCCGCTTCGGCACCGGGTCGACCAGGACGAAATCATCCCCCCCGGTCGAGAATCCAGCCAGCACGGCGGCAGCGACCGTCGTCGATTTGCCCGATCCGCCCGGCCCGGCCAGCAGCACTCCCCTGCCCTCGCGCCCGATCACCGCGGCGTGGAGCAGCAGCGCCGGGCCGGACGCCGCGTGCCAATGGAGGACATCCCGCAACGGCGCCGAATCCTCCCATTCCGGCAGGGCCGCCGCGTCCGCGGTCCAGATCACCGCGAGCCGCCGCGGCGCCGACCATACCCGCCACGTCCGGGTATCCGGATCCCAGCGCGCCGTCAGATCGGGCCGTTCATGGAGCCGCTCCCGATGGCTCGGCAGAGTGATCGGAAAATGCCAGCCAGGCGGCGGGCCGAGCCCGCTCGCGACACCGTCGAGGGCGACGACGCCCAAGGCCGCCGGACCGATCTGCGCCGCCGCGAACCCGATCGCCCGCGTCAGCCGCGCCGCGTAGAGCTCGCCGGCAACCTGCAGCGTCAGGCGCAGCGGGCCGAACTCGAAGCCGCGCCCGGGCAGGCCCGCCGCCGCGACAAGGCCCTCGGCCCGGTCGAGCAAGGATTCGGCAAAGGCTGCAATCGGATCCAGCGGCACCGGCGGAAAGCCTGACCAAATCCGCTCAGCTCAGCGCAAAAGGCGGCGGCCGATGCGGCCAGCCGTCGAATTCATGGACCTCGTGCACCGGATCGATCACGATCAGTTCCTGCAGATCGTGGAAGGACTGCACGATCGGGGCGGTCAGCACGCCGCCGAGGCGGGCGATCGCCGTCGAATCGGCCGAGAGCGCCGGGACCGCCTCGAATTTCAGGACGCAGCCCTCGGCATGGAGTGTTTCCAGCATCGCCGTGATCATCTCTGTGGCGTCTGGAGGGAGCTCAAGCAATTCCCGAGCCAACACCAGGAGCAACGCCTCGACCGAAGCCGGTTGCTGGATCAGCAGCCACAAGGAAGGCGCCGATTGGCGCAAGCTGAAATAGGTGCCACGCTCGAGATTGATCAGAACGGTTTCCTCATCGAACGCCTCGTGCGCGACGCACGCCGTATTGGCAACGTAACAGATGGACATTCCGCCTCTCGCCCTCGTGTGTCGGAAAAGCGGTTAAGCTAGCGGAATTGCCCACGAACGGCCTAACCAAATATAGAACGGCTCACGCGCTCCCGAGGCTCGTCCGCCGGCCGACGCGCCGTGGCGGCACCGGCGACATCGCCGGGGCAATTCCCCGCCCGAAGACGGCGGGCCCGATCTCGTCGGCGGTCGAGAGTTCGCGCCGTGGCCTCATCAATTTCCCGCGAGCGACGACCGCCCCGCAGTCCGGATCAGCGCCGCCTTTTCCGCACCGCCGACCGAGCGCAGCCAGGGGTGGAAATGTCGGCCGGTCAGGTCGTTGATGACTCCGATGCGCCGGGCCGGGTGCGCGGCCCGGGCCCAGCGCAGCACAGATCCGAGCGCCGCCTGATCCAGCATCCAGTTGTACGGCCATTCGACATCGAGCTTGGACAGGATGAAGCGGGCGACCTGGTCGAGCAGGGCGGCACCCCCCGCACCCGGATCCCAGATCGTCAGGACCGCCGGCCAGCGCGAGCACGGGCCGGCCCCGTCGTGACGGAACCCGGCGAAGTCCCGATCCGCGGTCGCCGCGAGCAGATCGTCCAGGGGGGCCGTGAATTCGACATCGACATCGGTCAGCACCAGCCTCGCGCCGTAGTGCCGAAGCAGGGCCGAGCCGACGAGAAAGCGGCTCGACGCGTAATAGGCGCCGCTGCGCCACGGCCCCGCTGCTTCGGTCGAGAGGTTCAGCGCCAGGGAAGGAGTTTCCGCCGCGAGCGCGGCAAAAAGGGCGAGGGCGGTGTCGTCGGGCTCGATCAGGTGGAGATGGACGGTCATGTCCGGCATGTGCGTCGCGGCACTCAGCACGAAACCGGGGGCAAAGAGCCGGAAGTACCGGGCATCGCAGGCAGCGGCGAGTATCGCCTCGGCCGATCCGCGGCGCGGTACGGTGAAGACCGGCGCCGGCAGCCGACGCCGGATCGCCCAGCCGTCGCCCAGCGCCTCGACATAGGCACGATCCTCGATCAGCATGGCCTGGCGCCAGGCGACATTGAAGGGGCTGTCGGCCCCGATCGGCAAGTCTGCGGCGTGCCCCGCCGCCGAGCGCCTGAAGCGGGCGAATTCCTCGAAGGCCGCATCCTCGCAGCCCTGCAGCAGGGCGGCACAGCCGGCATTGTAGCAGGCGGGCAGATGATAGGGGCTCGCCTCGGGCAGCATCCGAGCCAGCGCCCGGACCTGGTCGAACAGGCGATAGGAGACCAGCATCCCGGCCGCGCCATGAAAGAACAGGAACCCGTCGCCCCGAACGCGCTGCCGATAGTCGGCGAGGCCGACCAGGTCGCCGAGCATGCCCTGCTGCGCCAGGGCCAGCGCCAGGCCGAGCCACGCCTGCTCCTGCTCCGGATCGGCCTGGAGTGCGGCGAGGAACCGGGAAGCGGCCGCAGCCGGGCGCCCTGCATTGAGATCGGCGACGGCCGTCCGAATCAGCGCCTCGGCCTCGGTCATGCCGACTTTCGAGGTGGGCCGATCTCGGTCCGCACCTCGAAATCCCGCTCCTTCATGGTTCGAGATCCTGCGGGATCGCCGGCTCCGGTTCGAGCGACGCTTCGCTGACGGCGCGGTTGCGCCCCTCGCTCTTGGCCCGGTAGAGCGCCGCGTCGGCCCGGTCGATCAAGACCGTCAGCGGTTCGCCCAGACGATAGACGGCGAGCCCGATGGAGACGGTGACCGGCCCGAACTCTTCGGTCGGACTCTTGCGCCGGGTCGGACGGACTGCCAAGGCCGTACAGATCTGGGTGGCGAGCGTCGCCGCCCCCTCCAATTCGGTGCGCGGCAGGACGATGCCGAATTCCTCTCCGCCATAGCGCGCCACCGTGTCCTGGCCTTTGACCGAATCGACCAGCGTGCGTGCCACCATGGTCAGCACCTGATCGCCCGCCTGATGCCCGAAATGGTCGTTGAAGCCCTTGAAATGATCGATATCGACCATGAGCAGCGACATCGCCTCGCCGGTCTCCATCGACCCGGTGGCGGCCTCGCGCAGTTTGCTGTCGAAGTATTTGCGATTGCCGATCCCGGTGAGTGCATCGGTCATCGCTTCCTTGCGGGTATTCACCAGGTCGCGGCGCAAGGTCTCCATCTCGCCGGCCGAGCGGCTCAAATGCAGCTCCAGCATCTGGTTGTGTTCGGCCATCCGCCTGGTTTCGGTCAGGATATTGGCGACCATGCGCTGCAGCTCGGGCGAGGCGATCCCCGGGGCCACATGGTCGTGGAAGTCTTGCAGCGTGTCGCCATAACGCAGGCTGTCGGCGCCGACCGACCCCAATTCGGCGAGAATCTGTTGCAGCAGCCCCTCGACCCGCAGGCTGCTGCTGCGGGCGGCAGCGGCGATCCGCTTCTGTCCGAAGAACCGGTCGTAAAGCTCGTCATTGAGTTCGGTCGTGAATTCCTGCTGGTTCGATTGCAGGATATCCAGCGTCCGCTTCAGTTCCGGCACGCAGTCGGAAAAATAGCAATACCACAGCAAGTGATTGTTCGGGTGCGGCGGCATACCCAGCCGCTTCATCCGGCACAGTGCCGCCAGGGAGTGTCGGTCGGCCTCGTCCAGACTATCCAAGAACTGCACCATAGGCTCCCGACCGCAAAGATCCCGCGGCTATATTCAGTGTCGGCATCGCGCATTCCGGCCGATCGGGGCCCCGGGCCCGGTCGATCCCGGTCGGTCAGCCGGGTGAAGATGCTCGTCCGACAGCAGAAACCAGACCGGTTACAGATCCGTTTAGAAATCTCCGACCGGCCGCCGATCCCTCTTCGCCCGGAACGCCCTCGTGGACGGGACCGAGCGGAGCGGAGTTCTCCGCAATTTTCGACTGCCCGAGCGCCCGGACCATCGAAGTCTGAAACGCCGCGGAACGGAAGACGGTTCGGCGCGTAATCGTCGGGCGGAACCGTCTCCGCCCGCATCTGATGACCGGGACCAATCAACGGCTCGGCGGCGGCCCCTTGGAGGCTATTGGCCTGCCGCCTCGCCAGGCCGGGGACCGATGATGGCCAAACCCCGATAGATGATGGGCAATGGCAGCCGACCCAGGCGACGACGGAGGAACACCCGGCGAGGCTAGCTGTGATGCTGCTCGTGCCCAATGCTAACAACGCCAAACTGACGCTGAAACTCGTCGATCCCAACGAGATCATTCCCACTTGATTATCCGAACTTGCCAATCTCCCTCCACCCGCCTTCCGAAACATTCGCTCGAACACCCACCTCCACCTCGAGGGCCCGAGTACGCCCGAAGCGCAGGACGACGTGGCGCTCGAATCCCCCAGATCCGGTATCAGAGCGCCCGGAGCCCTCGGTTTATGGATCAACCTCGGATGCTGGGGAGAGATCAAGAACAGCCCGTCTCCTTACCACCCTACTTGCATAAAGGGAGAGACGAGGGTTACTGCCAGACAAATGCTGGGCTTTGTCGCCGACGACTCGGCTAAAGACGTTCGACGCGCCAGACCAGCACGCATGCCTCCTACGCTTGCCAAATAAAATCGAATAAACGCTATACCAAAAATTAAGATTCCCAAACCTAAACACCTTGGATCATCAAAATAATCCAAAATACACTGCCAATAATCCCGAATATTGGCAGAAGATCATTCAACCTCCCAAATTTCACTCGCGATGCTGGAAAGCCTTATCGCGTCCCAGAGACATCGTAATTGACGCATATGGACACTCGACATGCCTATCCCAACACCCGACTCGCCGGCTCGCTCAATGTCGTCGGCACGTACTTATTTTAACACACCGAAGGGCCGTGAGCTCTCACAATTCCTCCGCTTCCTCGTCCGCGCACCCCTCGCCTTATGTGGATTGTATCTCTGCTACGACCACAGCCAATCGGTTCTATTGCTCTGCGGCAAACACCTAACCGGATTTGATGTTGCCTTCATCGTAACCATGGCCGCAGCGACGATTGAAGAAGGCCTTGAGCGGGTGCATCAACTCTGGCATCTATTGAGCTTAGGCGCGCACCTCATCATCAACGGTAATCCGTACACCATCCGGATAGTCGCTGGGGCAATGTCAATTGCGGCGCACACAGCGCTCCTGCACACCTTGACCCTAGTTAACTAGCTCTTCGACAAAGTACAGAAAACCACAACGGCCTGCTTTCCCTCACCCAGGTATCTGCTTGGTCCGATCCGTCCGGGAGGTGGGGACCCCACGCCGTCCCCGGACGAAGCTTATTGAAATTCGTCACCCCATGCCGACTTATTAGCGCGGAAATTTCCTGAGTCTCTCTTCTTTCTGCTTCGTCTAGTCGCCCGCTTCAACTAATTTTAAACCTTTGTTCGAGTCGATGCCTTCGGCACGCTTATGCATGGAGGCGAGGATGGCTGCGCGAGAAGTTGCGGTAAAAAAGTATGTCGTTCGACTGAGCGCTGAGGAGCGCGAACGGCTCGAGGGTCTGAGGCTCAAGGGCAAGATCCCGGCGCGACAACTGACGAAGGCTATGATTTTGTTGAAGGCAGACGTCTCGGACGCGGGTGAGGGTTGGAGCGACAGTGAGATCATCAGGGCTTTGGATACGACCAAGTCGATGGTTTACTCCGTGCGCAAGCAACTGATCGAGGAGGGGTTGGACGCGGTGTTGAGCCGCAAGGTCCGGGCGACCCCGCCGGTGGCGCAGATTTTCGACGCCGAGAAGGAAGCCAAACTGATCGCGCTTGCATGTTCGGAGCCTCCGGAGGTGTTTGCGCGCTGGAACTTGCGGTTGCTGGAGGAGAAGGTCGTCGAGCTCAACATTGTCGAGCGCGCCAGCGACAGCACGATTGGTCGCGTTTTAAAAAAAAAACATTGTCCAGCCCCACCGCAAGAAGTGCTGGGTCATTCCGCCCGAAGCCAACAGCGCTTTCGTAGCGGCGGTGGAAGACGTGCTCGCCGTTTACATGCGACCGCATAATCCTGAGCGCCCCCTCGTTTGTCTGGACGAAACATCAAAACAGCTGATCGCCGAGACCCGCACGCCGATCGCCAAGACGCCGAGTGAACGCCGGGGAACCCGGCCCGGCACGACTATGAATATGAACGAAACGGGGTGGCCAACCTCTTCATGATGTTCGCACCCCTGGAAGGATGGCGCCACGTCAAGGTTGCCGACCGTCATACGGCCATCGACTACGCCCAGGTTCTGAAGGACCTCTCCGATACCCACTTCCCCAACGCCAAAATCATTGTCCTGGTCCAGGACAATCTCAACACCCACGTGAAGGCCTCTCTCCACCAAGCCTTCCCCGCCACCGAAGCCCGTCGCCTGGTCGAGCGGTTCGAATGGCACTACACGCCCAAGCACGGCTCCTGGCTCGATCTCGCAGAATCCGAACTGGTCGTCTTGACCTCGCAGTGCCTCGATCGACGCATCCCGGATAAACAAACCCTGACAAAAGAGGTCGCCGCATGGGCGCGCCATCGAAACAGCCGCAACGCCAAGGCAGACTGGCAGTTCACAACCGACACAGCCCGCGTCAAGCTCAAGCACCTATACCCCGTGATTTAGCCGAATCGGGCGACTAGTTCGTAGGACCGCACCCACCTCTACGCGCCTCAGCTTCAAGCGAATTTTCAATTAAGAACCGAATAAGCGACAATCGCTCTCGGTCACTATCTGAAAACACGGCGTTGCTACGCTTAACACTACGATAGCCCCTGATCAGCGCCACGAGTTCCCCTGACACTCTCAGTGGAATCGCGAAAACCGAGCGAATTGGTACATCTCGGTCTTCAACCATCCTTCCCTCCCATTTCAAATTCGGATCGATCTTTTGGAGTTCAACTTCATCGCGGACATTCCGAATGATGAGAATTTGGTCCCGGCCGGCAGCATATCCAGTCAATCCGTCCGAATCCGAAATTCGATAGAAAGGTTCACTGCCGTTCTTAAAACTAGGTTTAACCGCCGTTGACGCCCATACCCGTAGACCGCGCGTCCCATCATCAAGCTCCGAAATCCGAAATAATGTAACATGATCACAATCCAAAAGTAATTTAACCGACTTTGGAGTAATAATAAAGAGTTCATCAACTGAAAAGTCATTTGAACGCCTGCTTACATAACCTACGAGCTTCTCGAACTCGTCTGAACGCGCCTCCCTGTTTCGTCTCTGTATTTCATTCGACGTAATACGACACAGTTGATAGATAATTTGTAGAGAGCCCGGCCCGACATTCACGTCAACAGTTACCACCAGCTCGGCTATCTGTATGCCTTGGGACAGCAACTCAAACTTCAGGCCCCATTCTCTGCTCTTCTCTTTTCCTTTCCTTTGCCCCGGCCTCAGCTCCAGCCAATCATCAGCCGCCTTGGGGAAACCGTCCGGATCTGCCTTCAGATCCCCCTCAGAAAATTCTGCGCTTACAACACCATCCACTTTCAATATCTTCTTCCGACACAACTCCAACGCCCATTCGGTAACACTACCCTCTTCGATAGACTCCCGCAGAATTTCACTTGCGACGGAAAACTGCTCGATCAAATCGCTAAGCAGCACGCTATGCATGCCGATTTTGCTCCCGAGCGGAATCCGATAACCGTCGACCATTTTGGCGAGCTCGACCGCATACTTCTTCATATGATCAATAAACGCTTCACTATAATTATTTCGTTTATTTGCTTCCATATTAAGAACACCAACAACCTCCTCGCCAACTACAATGGGCCAGATGGCTTCTGACTTGATCTGATCATCCGACGAACGGTAATTGGGTTGATCCCAAACATATGGCGCATTTATCATTTTGCCTGTGCGAATAACCTGTCCGCAGAGGCCTTCAAACTGACTAAAGTATCTGAACCTCTCCGGGTGTTCACCTACGGAAAAATACTGCATGGACCCATCCCACCGCTTCACGGCGGTAAATCCTCGAACACTCTCTGTTTCCTCCACGCATAGCTTTGTAAGCCGACGTATATCGTCATCCGTCTCTTTCCATTTTCGATCAAACGAAAGCAAAATGTCCGCAATCTCGTTCCGCATCCGATCAACCTTGAACGTCGGAATTCTCTCCAAACGCTCTTCGTAGAAATAATCGATCAGCAGGACAGCGACTGGATGATCCCGGAATGTAATAGCGACGGCTATTTCGTAGGCGGTGCTTTGGTCACCCCGCCAAAAGTGCGGATTCTCGACTCCGTCACCCCAAATCTCTATTCTCCCAGTTCGAAGCGCTTGCGCTAAGAGGCCTTGGTCTGCTTTCGGGACTAAAATGATCCAATTCTCATCCGTTTTAAAAAAAAACTCAAAACCTCCGCTCGTCACGAACGCCAAAAGAGCACGAGGTATTTGACCTTGAAAAACATAACTTGAGATTTTCTCCTTGAGTCTACCCTCAATCAAATCACGAAATTCCGACGGGTAGGTCTTCGCTGGAAGAAGCATGAAAATCTCCTTTACTGTAGCCGACTGGAAAACTTATGGCATCCGAAGATCGCGAGCAAGGTCTTGATCGGGGGCCCGCTTTCCGAACCGGTGAGGGTGTATCGGACCCACTTCATTTCGTCATCCTCAAGTGAGTTAATCCAATTTAGCACAACTTTCTCACTTAGCGCATTTCCTACCAAACCAACATTCGGTCGACGCAATCCCGGCCGAACCTCTCGAATTTGCGCCTCCGCAAAACACAGCAAGATGGAACTTACTTCCGCTGCCGACGCCAATGATGCGCGATATCGATATAGACGGCTGAGCAGATCATCGAATGTCGGCGGCAGCGCAATATCATTTGCCTCGTACAAGTTGTTCGCAAAAAGCTTGAGGCGAGCGGGTGTCATTTGCTGCAGCAGCGCATGGTCGATACGTCGGAGACCCACAATCCGAAGCGTGTCGCTCTGCACCGTCGAAATCAAATCAACCGGCGTAATGCGTTTCGAAATCATCGTCAGAAAAGATCGAACATCATAGTCAGTTACTGCGCGCAAAAGTTTGTGGGTATTTTCCAATCCAATTTTTCGCATAAACGGAACACCGAAGCTCTTCAAACACCAAACTAGTAGCGTCTCGGGAAAGTAGACACCGCTCTTCCTCACGTGCTGAATGGAGTGCTCAGGAGCAAGCATTCTCTTCGAAAGTTGTTTCCCTTTACTGTCGCTTACGCGGGAAACATGAAAGTAAATCGGAGGACACGGGAACGGAAATGGCCTAAAACGCGAGCGATTGAAGAGTCGCTGCTTCGTTTCTTTTCGCAAATCGTTCCCTAGAGCCGACATCAGAGCATTTCCCGGATGTGCCAACAGTTCCCGCAACAGCACCATTAACCCGGCTTGCCGAAGCGTGAACGCTGAGTGATCCTGTCGTACGTCTCGAAGAACAAGAGAATTATACATCAGATCGTCAATAGCGCCCGCAAATTTATATTTGTACGGGCTGTTCGTTTGTTCTTCGTTTAGTGGTTTGGTGATCGTATAATCGAGAGTTTCTCCATTAGTGGCCTTCGTTGGAAAGTTGTGTCGGATTTGAGGCCCCTTCTTAAGATCGAGCCAGTAACTCGGGCAGACACGTTCGGAACCTACCTCAAGCGAGATTGCCCCATCGACTGCCGTCGAGCATAAACCACCTTCCTCAAACAATGCCAGGGTGAGATCATATTTTTTCCGCAGATCCGGGTCACTTTGTCGATAGTTATTCTTCTTCGCGGGCACCCCAAACCACTCAAGGTCCTGCTGGATAAGTTGCCGGTTGACGGCCGACACCGGTGGCGCAACGCTGGTGTCGTCGAACCGCAGGTGAAAGCGTCCATTATCCGAGCGCGACTGTGAAAAGAGGTAAGATAATAACGCAGTGCGAAGGCTACCAATGTGGAGAGAGTTCGAAGGAGTGGGCGCGAACCGGGTGTGTACGGGGTTTTTTGAGATCAAATCCAGAAGAATTTCATCCGTAAATCTTTTTCGCTCCGTGATCCTAGAAAAAATGACCTTTTCTACTCCATGTAGCTGAAGAATTGTTCTAATAAAGGCGGATATCGGGATTGATCGAGGTGCACTCTCGAAATCGGTATAATTTGGAACCTGGATCAATGTTTTCGGAAACATCAAATATTGAAAGAAAATAATCCCGTCGATAAAAACATTCGAAATAGAGCCGCGGGGGTCTGTAAAGTGCGGATGGACCCGATTTGGTATAAACCCGAGTTCCGCCAGCTCCTGATCATTTGCCTTTCGTGCCCTTATCGGAGTCTCGAACGTATATTGTAGAGAAAGTTCGTTGACGAAGTCTGCCTTGTCACATATCGCCATTACGAACCTTCCCTGACGCTTAAAAAGGAGAAAGTTCGGCTCCCGGATAACGTCTGTCACAGCCGGTGCCGGAGCCAACTCTTTCGGCTTTCTCACCAGCAGCATTTTGGCGTGATGTTCTGCCACCATAAAAAACAAATCGGCGTTAATCGCTAGCGTCGGTAACCGTCTCGCATCAGGCTCCGCGTCTGAGATGATGGGAGCCGCCCTGGTTTCTCCTACGATGCGGGAGCAAAATAGCTGGATACCCTCGCCCACCTCACTCCTCCAAGTGCTCTTTGAGAGATAGTTCGGCAGCGCTCTCTCGTCTGGGCGAATGTGGAATACCGCCTGACGGGCCCACAGCTTGCCTGGAAGCTCGTTAAGGGTCTCGGTAACAAGATAATGATTCCGTCGAAACCTTCTAACGAACTCGGCGTCCAAAATCCACAAGGTAAGGTACGACTGTATGCCAGTTGTCTGCGAAAGCCAGTCCAATAGATTGATCTCTTGATACCAATATTGATTTTCCGCGTCCAGATCGAATAGCAATGGAACATAATTACACAGCTGAAGGTAATGGTGCGCGGCTTGTGCCCAGTCGTAATTTCGCGTATTGTAAACGATTAAGGCGTGTTTTCCTTGTCTTTTTTCCTTTATGGATTGTCCTTTTCTTATTTGCCATGGTTTCAGCAAGGCTGTGACAGCTGGCGGGAGAGTAGCGTTATGTTGGATAAAAAGTTCGAGGAGCTTATCGGCATGCTCGCGCTTGGTGACCGATCCCTGCAATGAGATCGTCAGAAGCGCTGTTATCGCTTTTTTTTGCCGATCGACGTCTCCGGACTCAAGATCCTCAGCATGAATCTTCGGGAGGGTCTGACTGTGGTGTGGGTTCCACGACACTAGGTGAGGCCGAGGGATGCCAAACATACGGAAATGGTGTGAGCTTTCCGGGCTTGCAGAGGGTTGTGGTCCGTGGACGTAGTTGGCGAGATCGAGAAGGGTGATCGTCGGTTTCAGGCTGCCGGCCGAGCCGTTGACAATGCCGTTAACAATTCTTCTGGTAAAGTCTGTTGTGTTACCTTTGATCGTTGAATTGTCACCGCTTGCAAGAATCTGTACGGAACGGCCAGTCCTTTCTAAGTGTCTACCGAAATCTTTTCCCATTTTTAAGTCGGTAAATTGATTTAATATTCTGGTACTGTTACAGCAATCGAATATTATCGTGATCTCCTCGGCCGAGCATTGAAGTATTAGCTCTTCTAACTGGGAAATCGGGAATGACGTTCGGAATGAGCTGCCAGCTGGTGTATCGACGGATAGGAGATGTATGGAATTGTCCTCGGAACATTCTGCGTGGCCGGAGTACATTAGCAGTAGAGAATCCACGGGCTTCGCTTGTTTAAAAAAGGCAGATAGCTTCGACTCAAATACTGAGTGCGGTTCGTCTTCTGCCAGTATGGCGTAGAATTCTCCAAACAAGGGATCACCGAGAACCTGCCGTACTCTTAGGCACTCGCGTCTAATATGACCCCGAAATTGCTTGCGGTGTCTGTACCCGTCCATCGAAACTATTAGCGCTCGTCTCATCTTTAAACGCTCAGTTCACACTTGTGCCGTTAGGAATGATTGCACATTCGACGCTTTCGTATAAGCAATAGCTGCGTAAAAGTCATTTACTAGTTTTTGAAATTTAACTTGCGGCAGTCGGTTTTTTTTGAGATGTGAAACCGGCCAGTGAGAAAGTGCCTCATTGGGTGATGCAAATGCATATACTAGTGTGCGCGCTGACTGTGAATTCGTCGGAGCGTTTTCGCGAAATGCATGAGCACCTGCGTCCAGTTGGTGCGTAGGAATCTCAAGAAAGTGGTTTAGTGCGATGAACACGCCGTCTTGGCAGGCATAGACGCGAAGGTAGCCGTCAAAGGGAAGATTGGCCTTGGCCGCGAGCAACGCGCCGGAGCCGACCACAAATTCCGGAATCGGCGGCAGCGTCTTGTATCTGAAGATCGGCTGGTCGACTTCTTCGAAGGCGAAGCCTTGGCAGATCGGGGGGATCAGTTCAAACAAGCTGGGGGTTAATTTTCCGCGAAGTACGGTCGCCATTACGCCACCTGTTAGCGCTGCTCTAACATCGCGAAGAATGTCGGCGTTGTCTTGGTCCCAGATCGACTCATCGAAACCAAGTTCGGTCATTCCGATCCCGACGGTGAGTTCGTTGAGGAATTCTGGTGGCGCAGCCTCGGGGTTCTTCATCCACATGCTAAGGTTCGATTCGTAAAGGCTACCGCCATGGTTGCGCTTTCTTCGCAAAGCGTTAACCAACTCGCAAATGAGTTTGAGGTTGGGGCCCTTGACAACCGAATCGGTCGCCGTGACGACATAGTCGTATTCTTTGAGCACAACGAGCACGTCGCGGACTTCGGAGGTTATCGAACCAAGCATTTTACTTCTCCTTTCCCGAGGTAGGATAACGCTGTCCATTCGCTTGGTCCCTTATTGAATGTTATTCTCCGGGCGGACGGCCCGGTTCGAGCTTCCTTGATGTTCGGTACGATAGCTCGAATGTGAACAGGCTGCCGACCCAGGGCTTGTTTCCGGGCAAGGATCCGGCCTAGTGTGTTGCCTGTGGATTTTCGCATCAATGGGGCGTCGCCAAGCGGCAAGGCATCGGTTTTTGGTACCGGCATTCGGAGGTTCGAATCCTCCCGCCCCAGCCACTTTTCGGTCTACAATACCCTCGAACCCGATCATTCCATAGGGGCTTAAGCCAAGAGTTTCGGGTAGGGGGATGAAGTGTCGGTATATATATCGCATGATATGGTTGGTTAGCAGGAGAACGCGATCCGAAGCGGTTTCTGCAAGAGTGCCGTAGAAAAGTCGTGCTTAGCTTAACGGTTTCCGGGCGATAACGCAAACGCGGTAGATCGAGCGCTTGCTGGTCTGTAGGTTAAGCCAGTTCGCCCAGACGATAGACGGCGAGCCCGATGGAGACGGTGACCGGCCCGAACTCTTCGGTCGGACTCTTGCGCCGGGTCGGACGGACTGCCAAGGCCGTACAGATCTGGGTGGCGAGCGTCGCCGCCCCCTCCAATTCGGTGCGCGGCAGGACGATGCCGAATTCCTCTCCGCCATAGCGCGCCACCGTGTCCTGGCCTTTGACCGAATCGACCAGCGTGCGTGCCACCATGGTCAGCACCTGATCGCCCGCCTGATGCCCGAAATGGTCGTTGAAGCCCTTGAAATGATCGATATCGACCATGAGCAGCGACATCGCCTCGCCGGTCTCCATCGACCCGGTGGCGGCCTCGCGCAGTTTGCTGTCGAAGTATTTGCGATTGCCGATCCCGGTGAGTGCATCGGTCATCGCTTCCTTGCGGGTATTCACCAGGTCGCGGCGCAAGGTCTCCATCTCGCCGGCCGAGCGGCTCAAATGCAGCTCCAGCATCTGGTTGTGTTCGGCCATCCGCCTGGTTTCGGTCAGGATATTGGCGACCATGCGCTGCAGCTCGGGCGAGGCGATCCCCGGGGCCACATGGTCGTGGAAGTCTTGCAGCGTGTCGCCATAACGCAGGCTGTCGGCGCCGACCGACCCCAATTCGGCGAGAATCTGTTGCAGCAGCCCCTCGACCCGCAGGCTGCTGCTGCGGGCGGCAGCGGCGATCCGCTTCTGTCCGAAGAACCGGTCGTAAAGCTCGTCATTGAGTTCGGTCGTGAATTCCTGCTGGTTCGATTGCAGGATATCCAGCGTCCGCTTCAGTTCCGGCACGCAGTCGGAAAAATAGCAATACCACAGCAAGTGATTGTTCGGGTGCGGCGGCATACCCAGCCGCTTCATCCGGCACAGTGCCGCCAGGGAGTGTCGGTCGGCCTCGTCCAGACTATCCAAGAACTGCACCATAGGCTCCCGACCGCAAAGATCCCGCGGCTATATTCAGTGTCGGCATCGCGCATTCCGGCCGATCGGGGCCCCGGGCCCGGTCGATCCCGGTCGGTCAGCCGGGTGAAGATGCTCGTCCGACAGCAGAAACCAGACCGGTTACAGATCCGTTTAGAAATCTCCGACCGGCCGCCGATCCCTCTTCGCCCGGAACGCCCTCGTGGACGGGACCGAGCGGAGCGGAGTTCTCCGCAATTTTCGACTGCCCGAGCGCCCGGACCATCGAAGTCTGAAACGCCGCGGAACGGAAGACGGTTCGGCGCGCAACCGCCGGGCCGAGCAGTCGTTCGGCCGATCGCACGCGGCCGTTGGACGTGGCGCGCTACCCGGCTCGGTCGGCCCGAGCCGGTGTCAGCGGCAGGAAGACGTCGAAACAGCTGCCTCGGCCGGGCGTACTCTTCACCCCTATGCGGCCGCCATGGGCCTTGACGATGCCGTGGACCACGGAGAGGCCGAGCCCGCTGCCGTCACCCACGGCCTTGGTGGTAAAGAACGGCTCGAAGACCCGGACCAGCGTCGCCTCGTCGATGCCGCAGCCGGTGTCGGCGATCGAGAGGCGCAGCTGAGATCCGCCTCCCTCCGGATGGAGGCTGACGGTAATCGTGCCCAGGGCCTGGCCGATCGCCTGCGCCGCGTTGTTGATGAGGTTGACGATGGCCTGCTGCAGCTGGCCGGGATCGCCGGTGATCGCCGGAACGGGCGCGATCTCCTCTTCGAGGCGGATGGTCCTCGGCAAGGTCGCCCGCATCAGCTGCAGCGTATCTTGGAGCACGGCGCCGACATCGAGCTCCTGGCGCTGCTGCTCCGTGCGCTCGGCCCGCGCGAAGGCGAGAATCTGTTTCACCAGATCGCGCGAGCGCTCGGCACCGAGGAGGACGGTGTCGAGATTGCGCCGTTCGCGGCTGCCCTCGGGCAGCTTGCGCGCCACGAGCTTGGTCAGGGCGATCACCGGGACCAGCGCGTTGTTGATCTCGTGCGCCGCCCCGCCGGCCAGCGTGCCCAGTGACTCGAGCCGCTGGGAGTGATGCAACTGTGCCTCGAGCGCCCGGCGCTCGGCCTCGGCCCGCTTGATCGCCGTGACATCCGTCCACAACCCGACCCGGCCCCCGCCGGGCAGGCGGCGATAGATCACCTGCATCCAGCGACCGTCGCGAAGGTGATAGGTATGCTCCGCCTCGCTCCGGTAGCGGGCGAGGAGCGTTTCGAGGTCGATCGGCGGATCGTCCGGGCCATCGGCATAGAAGCCGTGGCTCAACTGCCATTCGGCGTGGTCGCGGAAGCAATTGCGCGAGTCGTTGATCGCCGCGGGCTGGCCCGGTACGTCGATCAACATGTCGGTGCGCCGCTCCATCTCGGCCAGCTCGGCGGGCGAGGCGGTCTGGCCGATGCGGGTGACCAGCCTCTCGATGAGCGAGCCGGTAGCGGCCGTGCGGTGAAAGCCGCCGGCAGGGACGCGATGGAGCTCGTAGAACGGTTGGTTGTAGGCGGCGACGTGATCGTCGGCATCGTAGACGATGATGGGTTGGCTCACATGGGCGACCGCCTCCTGCAAATGCTGCTGCCCCAGCTGCGTCGCAGCCGTCGCCTCGATATGTCGGGTGATATCGGCGCCGGTACCGCGATATCCGATGAACTCGCCGTTCCGGTCGAACCTCGGCGCGCCGCTCACCTTGATCCAGCGCGTCAGACCGTCCGGCATCTTGCGGGAGTAGATCAGGTCGCGGAACGGCTGCCTCTGAGCGAAGGCCACCGTCACCATCGCGCCCATCTTGGGTGCGATCGCAACGCCCGGGCTCTCGCTGATCCGCCGACCCAGCGCCGACGAGGCCGGAACGCCGAACACATTCTCATAACTCGGCGACAAGTAAGTGGTGCGGTATTGGCCATCCGTCTCCCAGGAATAGTCCGCGCTGGCCTCGAGCAGCTCGCGGAACTGCTGCTCGCTCTCGCGGACGGCGCGTTCCGTCTCGATCCGCTGGGTAACGTCCCGGGCGATGCCGCAATATCCCAGAAACCTGCCGTCTTCGCCGAAGAGCGGGGCCGCCGTGGAACAGACCCAGACGACCTTGCCATCGCCGAAATTCCGCGAATAGAGGAAGTCGCTGAAGGGCGCCTTCGCCTTTTGCGCAGCGATGACACGGTGTGCCATCTCCGGCGAGATCACGACGCCTTCAGTCTCGGTCAGGCGCTTGCCGAGATAGGCAGCGGCCGGCAGACCGGCTGCCGTCTCGATGTTCGGCGAGACGTAGGTAAAGCAGTAGTTGCTGTCGACTTCCCAGAACCAGTCGGAGGCGATGTCGAAGAAGCGCCGGTAGCGGAGCTCGCTCGCCGCCAGCCGGCGATTACGGCCCTCGCTGTCGGCGAGGGCAGAGCGCAATCCCTTCTCGGATTGGGCTAGATCGCGGCAGCGGCGCTCGCTGTCGGCGAGGGCTCGGTCTTGCTCGCCAACATCCATGGCGGCGACCAGAACGACCGGACGGCCTTCGAGCAGGACACGATCGGTTTCGAGCCGCATCGAGATCACCGTACCGTCGGCCTTGCGATGGTGGTGGATCTCGGCGATTCCGTTCATCCGTTCGGAGGGAGCTCGATCGATCGACGACGGCGCGGGACCGGCCTCGAGGTCGGTGACTTGCATGGCCAGGAATTGCGACCGCGCATAGCCATACTGCCGTAACGCGCGCTCGTTGGCCGCAACGATCGCCGAGTTCTTCTCGTCATAGGCCCACATCGGGACGGGGCTGGCATCCAGCAGCGGGCGCAACGACCCGCCGGGCGGATCTTGCCGGAGCTCTCCTTGCCCTTGTCCGTTCGGCGCGAGATTGCTCGTCATCTTGCTCCTGTCAGACGGCCGCGTGCCCGGATGCCCGTCTTCGACTGCGCCCTCGCACGCCCGGCTTCTGAGAGTGCCCCGCAATCATTGACAATCCGTTGGCTATCGGCCACGGCTTCGAACGGCAATCGCGGGCACGGCGGCGATTCGAACGCGGCGCGTATAACCCATCCGAGGGACCCGAACACCTGCCACCATTTCGCCGCCGCCCGATCGACCGGGGCGTCGCCGGCGGCTGCATATCCTTCGAACACATCCTCGAGATCGCCGAAGCCGCCGACGACCTTGTCGACCCGGCCGTAGCGCCAGGAATTGACGCAGATCCACCCCAGATCTTCCATCGGATCTCCGACATGGGCGAGCTCCCAATCGAGCCCGGGACGGGGCCGCCCGCGACGCGGGCATGCGTTCCCGACCGGACCCTGTGGGGATCATCGGGCGACGCCTCGGTGGGCGGGGAGGCGAGATAGGCGATGCTCATTGAACATATCATGAACAGTTGCGGTGCTGGAGACAAGCCTCCTCGGTCCGCTCACCGAAAATTTCTCTGGACGAGGGCAACGCCGACGAACTCGAGGCCGGTGTTCGAAATCGGCGCGAGGCTGCAGATCGCCGGCGGCGGCGCAAGTCGGCCGCGGCGCGGCTGAGCGCCGCCGATCAGCAGCGATGCCTGCGCAGCCATTGGAATGATCGAAGCTCGACCCTCTGACGGCCGCGCAGTTATTCCCGCTGTCGGATCGTTGCAGCCGGCGAACTCCGGACTAATTCCCCCCTGAAATCACAGCGTCCGGCTGAGCTGGCACCGGAACCGGCTTGGCTACGGCCGGCGGCACGGCGTAGTCGGCGGGGTTCACTGGCGCCTGGATGGGCTTGGCCACGGCCGGCGGCACGGCGATGTCGGCGGGGTTCACTGGCGCCGGAACCGGCTTGGCCACGAGGGACGGGGTCATGCCATCCGCGGGCTTGGTCGGCGAAATGATGATCGCCCTGGGTTGAGCCGGAGCGATCCTCAGGGCTGGGGCGCCGTGCGAGACGCCGGCAACCCGGACGATTGCCGGGACATCGTAGGCGTGCGGTGGAAGCATCATGGGCATGCCGTCTCTCCTCTGGAGTGCAATTTGACATCGGCATCCTATGGGAAAGCTAGTCTCAGGGCAATAGAATATCATACCAATGGTTGACATGGTTGCCGCAGAGCTTGCGCGCCGCGTGACGGTCGAGTAGTGCGAGCGAGATGGGAAAGGCTCCGAGTGGATGCCTTCGGGTATCCTCGCGCAGCGAAGAGGGGCGTTGCCGTCCCCACGCCCAGCAGATCCGAACAGGAGTATTTCCCCCATCCGGTTCTTCACGGTAGCGGGTGGCTAGCGGGGCGGTGAGGATGGAGGATTTCGGGCCGCGGCCGAGGGTGCTGCCGCGGGAATTCGGCGAGGCGGGTCCATCGGACCAGGCCTCGCCGATCTCGCCGGGACAGCCACGGCTGCCGGATCCGCACAAACTGGGAGGCGAACCACTGTCATCGCCGCATGTCGCCGCCGAAAGCCACAGCAGGCGAAGCGGCCCCGCACCGTTGACGACAGGCGGCGGGGCTGGTCGGGTATCGGACGGTGCCGGTTTCTCCGGCACACCAGTCGCTCACCGCGGCCAGGGCAACGGCCTCGGGCCGAGAGCGGATCGACGGGTCTGGAGACAGAGATCGGGCGCGAAGCTCCCGCTCGCCCCTCGGCGAAGGACGCTCGCCGCCGGCTCGACTGTCGGCGGTAGCGCCTCCGTCGAGAGAAGGCGTTCACCGAAGCCGGAATCCCGGATCTCGATCGATCCGCGCCCCTATTCCAGATCGCTGACCTCGCCCGCCACCCCCTTGATCCGGGATGCCAGCGACGCCTCCAGGAACCGGTCGATGTCGCCGTCGAGCACCGCCCCGGAATTGCCGGTCTCCACACC
>Ga0209274_10000194_pt1 | contig 48730 bp, 39 predicted proteins | sample HubBroMetageREF1_FD_188343 | JGI IMG/M metagenome (GOLD analysis project Ga0209274, IMG submission 188343) | Reference soil microbial communities from the Hubbard Brook experimental Forest, New Hampshire, USA - Hubbard Brook CCASE Soil... | ecosystem: Environmental > Terrestrial > Soil >...
CGTGGGTGCATTTGAGGTTAAAGTTAGCCAGCTATCCGTACCGTCCCTAACCACGGAGGATCGTGATGAGACGGACGAGATTTCAGCAAGGCAGCCTTCAGATCGTGAAGCGTGCCCGCGGCCGGAACGCATGGGAGTATCGGTGGTACGAACTCCAGGCAGACGGCTCTCGCAAGCGACGCTGTCTGATTGTTGGTTCGGTCGAACAGTACCCGAACGAAGCGTCGGCGCAGAAGGCCATAGCCGCACTTCGGGCAGACATCAACGCTGAGAGTCCGCGCACTAGCTTGACCCCGATCAGTGTTCAAACGCTTATCGAACACTACCGCGAAAAGGAACTAGGCGCGAATTGCAGCAAAACACGGAAGACGCAGGTCACCTACGAGGGATATTTCAACAAGTGGATTCTGCCTCGTTGGGGAAGCTATCGCGTCACCGAGGTTAAGGCAGTCGCTGTCGAGCAGTGGCTTCGGTCGCTCAAGTATGCGAATGGAAGCAAGGCCAAAGCTCGAAACATCATGAGTGCCGTGTTCAATCACGCTGTCAGGTGGGAATGGCTCGGTGTGAATCCCATACGCATGGTGCGTCAAAGCGCCAAGCGGACCAGGATGCCCATTGTGCTTTCCATCGAGCAGATTGCGGCACTGCTTCGCATCCTGAAGGAGCCTACGCGCACGATGGTATTTCTAGCCGTGTTCACGGGCCTTCGGGTCGGGGAGTTGCTAGGCCTCAAGTGGAAGGACATTGATTTTCAGAAGATGGAGGTCCATGTCATCCGCTCGATCGTCATGCAACACGTGGGCGACTGTAAGACCGAGGCCTCTCGCAAACCAGTTCCGCTCGATTTGCGATTGTCTAAGGTCCTTTGGAACTGGCGGCTACTGAGTCCATATCCAATCGATGAGGACTGGGTATTCGCGAGTCCACACAGCAAAGGGAAATTGCCGTACTGGCCAGGTTCGCTTTACAAGGCGCACTTGGAACCGGCGGCCAAGGAAATAGGAATCGTAGGCCATTTCGGTTGGCATACGTTCCGGCATACGTATGCGACGCTCCTCAAAGGGAACGGCGAAGACGTGAAGGTCGTGCAAGAGCTAATGCGGCACGCAAACATCTCGGTCACTCTGAACATTTACGCGCAAGCGATCACGCAAACCAAGCGAGATGCGCAGAGCCGAGTTGTGAGCTTGTTGCTCGACAAAAACGAAGAAAAACCAAGCACCGAGGCTTATCGGACGTTAACGGACGTACAAAATTCTGGAGGGGATGTGCAAGTGGTTGATAAGGTTGGCGTCCCCGACGGGATTTGAACCCGTGTTACCGCCGTGAAAGGGCGATGTCCTAGGCCAGGCTAGACGACGGGGACGGCTCTGAGGCGGGTGCTTGAAGCAACACTTGATCGTAGCAACCCTTGGCAGCGCTGTCAAAACGCAGGGAGGACCAATGCATGGCCCCAATGCATGGCCTCTTCTCGACGATCCCAAGACAATTTAGTATGTAAGAATCGCATCTAACGCGACGGCTCGCAATTCATTTGAGGCGCTTGTGTCCGATCCACTTTTTCTCAGTCTTTGGTTTCCCGACTTCTCCGGCCCGGAGATGTTGCCCCATGCGCTGGGCGTGTTGCAGCAGTTCCCTTTCTCGACCCAGCGTCCTGGAATCACTTATTTTGCTCTGCATCCTATTTCGTGGGACGAGGCCACCGTGCTGGAGCGGCGATTCCCTGCCGGAATCGACCCCGGACAAGCCACTCTGATTGCCGCCGAGCAGGTCCACGACGATTACGCGTACGTTTTCGAAGCTTATTGGGATCTGTGGACACCCGATGCGTCAACCGCAAACTGGGTACTGGAGCCGGCGCGAGTGACGTTCATTATTCAGGGAGAAGAATTCGACGAGGGAGCGTATCAGCAGACGGGGCACATTGAGGTCGACTTTGGCCCGGATTCCTACTTTCTGCAGCCCGAGACTTCCCTCAGCGAACAGACTCGCGACAAGATTCGCGACAACGTGGCGAAGTTGGTCCAGTTCTCGACCAACGTGGAGAAGAATAGCGGCGCCAGCGCGCGCCTGCTCTGGTCGGAATCGGAGGAGAGCCTGGCGCAGAAACTAATCGCCCGCCTGCAGAAAGTGCAGTAGAAACGAAAGGGGACCAAGGTACACAAATTCATCGCTCAAACTGTGCAAAGCTTTGTGAACCCTGGTGCCCGCTGTAGTAGATTCTATTTCGTTCGTCCGCCCTCAATCTTCAACTTGTCACTCGCCCCCGCTTGCGCCCCTGCCAGCCGCGCCGTCAGCACGCGGAACGGGGAGCAAGATACGTAATCCATTCCCACCTGATGGCAGAACTCCACTGAGGACGGTTCGCCGCCGTGCTCGCCGCAGATTCCCACCTCCAGCTTGGGGCGCGTCTTACGCCCGCGTTCGATCCCAATCCGCACCAGTTCGCCCACACCATCGCGGTCGATGGCGGAAAATGGATCCTGTTTCAGAATCCCTTCCGACAGATACGTCGGCAGAACTTTGTTCACATCGTCGCGTGAAAAACCGAACGTGGTTTGGGTAAGGTCATTTGTGCCAAACGAGAAAAACTCGGCTTCCTTGGCAATCTCATCCGCGACCAGGCAGGCGCGGGGCAACTCAATCATCGTGCCCACCAGGTAATGAACATGCTTCCCTTTTTCTTTAAACACTTCATCCGCCACGCGCCGGACGATCGCTCCCTGGTTCGCCATCTCTTTCACGGTAGCAATCAGCGGGATCATGACCTCGGCATGGGTCTTGATGCCCGCTTTCTCCACGGCTACCGCCGCTTCGAAAATGGCCCGCGCCTGCATCTCGGTGATCTCCGGATAAGTAATACCCAAGCGGCATCCGCGATGCCCCAGCATGGGATTGAACTCATGCAGGTCTTCCACACGCGCCAGCAGCGCAGGAAGAATCTTTTTCAGATCGCCAGCTCCTTTCGCACCGTATTCGCGGTATTCCTCCACCAAAGCTCTCTTCTGTTTCGCATTGGCGCTAGGCAAGCTGGCGATATCGACCATAAGCTTCTCGCGCTTGGGCAGGAACTCGTGCAGCGGCGGATCGAGCAGGCGGATCGTCACCGGCAAGCCGTCCATCGCTTTGAGCAGCCCAATAAAGTCGGCCCGCTGCATGGGCAGCAACTTCTTCAGTGCGGTGCGGCGGTCTTTCTCGTTATCCGCCAGGATCATGGCGCGCATGTGCGGAATACGATCCGCAGCGAAGAACATATGCTCAGTGCGGCAAAGACCGATGCCCTCGGCGCCAAAGGCCTTGGCCTGAATTGCATCGCGCGGAATGTCTGCGTTCGCGCGCACGCCGATCTTGCGGAACGGCTCCGCCCAGCCCAGCAGCTTCTGCAGGTTAGCATCATCGGTCGAGGGGTCGAGCGTGTTCAGCTTTCCCTTGATCACGCGCCCGCTGGTTCCGTCGAGCGAGATCCAGTCTCCCTCCTTGAATACTTGTCCTTTGACGCGCATCTGCCCGGCCCGCTCGTCGACCTGGATATCGCCGGCGCCCGCCACGCAGCATTTCCCCATGCCGCGCGTGACCACGGCGGCGTGGCTGGTCATGCCGCCGCGCGACGTCAAAATGCCCGCGGCAACTTCCATGCCCTGAATATCTTCTGGAGTGGTTTCCGCGCGCACCAGAATCACAGGATTTTTCTTCGCGCCATGTCCCGCTTTCTTCACCGCTTCTTCCGCGGTGAAGACAATCTGCCCGACCGCGGCGCCCGGCGATGCGGGGAGCCCGGTTGCCAGCACTTCCACCTTCGTGGTCTTCTCATCCAGGCGTGGCACGAGGAAGTCATAAAGCTGGTTCGGTTCTACACGGAAGATCGCATCTTCCTTCGTGATCAATCCCTCCTCCACCATCTGAATCGCAACGCGCACGGCGGCCCAACCCGTGCGCTTGCCGTTGCGCGTCTGCAGCATGTAGAGCTTGCCATCCTGGATGGTGAACTCGAAATCCTGCATGTCCTTGTAATGTTTCTCCAGCCGCGTTGTGATGTCGCGCAGCTGGTCGTACACGTTGGGCATGATCTTGTGCAGTTCGGAGATATGCACGGGAGTGCGCACGCCCGAAACCACATCCTCGCCCTGTGCGTTCATCAGAAATTCGCCGTAGAATTCCTTCGCGCCCGTAGCTGGATTGCGCGTGAAACCCACGCCCGTACCGCTGGTGTCGCCGAGGTTGCCGTAGACCATTGCTTGCACGTTGACCGCGGTCCCGAGCATGTCATCAATGTTGTTGATGCGGCGGTAGTGTTTGGCGCGGTCATTTTGCCAGGAGCGGAATACCGCGTCCCGCGCCATCACCAACTGCTCGTGCGGATCCTGCGGAAAGTCGCGCTTGGCGTGCTTCTTGACGACCTTCTTGTACTCCTCAATCACTTCCTTCAGCGCCTTGGCATCGAGTTCAGTGTCGAGCTTGGCCTTTTTCTGCTTCTTCTTCGCATCAAAGACTTCATCAAACGCGTGCTTGGGAATCTCCAGCACAACATTGCCAAACATCTGGATAAGCCGCCGGTACGAATCAGCGGCGAACCGCGGATTATTGCTGCGCTTGGCCAGCGCCTCCACACTGTAGTCGTTCAATCCAAGGTTGAGGATCGTATCCATCATCCCCGGCATGGAAAACTTCGCGCCCGAGCGCACGCTCACCAGCAGCGGGTTCTCGCCCGTCCCCAGCTTCTGTCCCTGCAGCGCTTCTAATTTGGCCAGCGCATCCTCCATCTGCCGGTCGACTTCTTTCGACACGCCCCCCGTACGCATGTACTCGCGGCAAGCCTCGGTCTGGATGGTGAACCCCGGAGGCACAGGCAGCCCGGCATTGGTCATCTCGGCCAGGCCGGCGCCCTTGCCGCCCAGGTCATCTTTCATCTTGCCGTGGCCATCGGCTTTGCCACCGCCGAAAAAGTAAACGTACTTGGTTGTGGGTTTCTTGTTTTCCTGCGCGCCAGCTTCGGGGAGAGTGATTGTCGCCATGATAATTAGTCCTTTGTCGTTTGATTCTGGTAGCGCCGGCGTCCCGCCGGCAATTCGCACGTCTAAACCCTAAGGTTAGGAATTTCGGATCACGCCTTGCCTTCCGTCACGATCTCGGAAAAATCCGCGATCGTGGAAAACTCTTTTAACAGAGTCCGCAGCAAGGCCAGCCGGTTCGCTCGCAGCCTCTCATCCTCCACCATGACCATCACTTTGTCGAAAAACGCATCCACCGGTTCTCGCGCAGTCGAGAGCAGCATAAGTGCGTCGCCGTATTCTTTCTTCTTCCGAAGCGCTTCGACTTTTGGACCGTTGACCTCGACATAAGTTGCCAGGTTTTTTTCTTCATGAGCCGAACCAGGCAAGTACTCAAACGTCGCCGCTGGCGCGATTCCCTTCTCTTCCGCCTGCCTCAAAATGTTCCGCATGCGCTTGCACGCTGCGCCAATCGCCAGGAACTCCGGCATGTGCAGGACATTCTTGAGCGCTTCCGCGCGCGCCAGCGCGTCCGTTACGTCTTCTGCGTCGGCCGCCAGTACCGCCTTCACCACGTCATAGCCGTGCCCGCGTACATCCTTCAGATAAAACTCCAGACGCTCGCGGAAGAACACTCTTACCGACTCGTCGAACGCGACATCGTCGACAAATTTCTTCTCCGCCGCCGATCCCTGGTAACCGGCACGCGCATCGCGCATCATCACGCCCAGCCGGAACGGAAGCTTGTATTTGTCAATTACCTTCACAATCCCGTTCGCCTGCCGACGCAGCGCAAACGGATCCTTCGATCCGCTCGGCACCAGCGCCAGCGCAAACATGCCCGCGATGGTGTCCGCCTTATCGCCGACGGAAAGCACGGCACCCTCAATCGACCGCGGCACGTCGTCTTCGGTGGATTCGGGCTTGTAATGATCGTAAATCGCATCTGCGATGGCAAACCGCGTCGCCTCGGGCAAACTCGAATCAAGTTCCTGCGCCCGCGCATACAGCCCGCCCACAATGCCCTGCAACTCCGTGAACTCTTTCACTAGTTCGGTGGTGAGGTCGGTCTTGGCCAGGCACGCCGCCTTGTGAATCACGCCCGCACGCACCGCTATCCCGCTCTGCTTGGTAATCTCACTCAGCCAACTACACAGCCGCTGCACCCTGCGCGTCTTCTCGTAGTAGCTGCCCAGATCTTTTTGGAAGGTGACGTGCCGCAGCAGATCCAGCCGTTCCAGCAGCGAGCGCTTCTGATCCGTCTCCCAGAAAAATCGCGCATCGCTGAAGCGGGCCCGCAGCACGCGCTCGTTGCCGTGCCGGATCAGCCCTTGCGGATCGCCATCCGTGTTCAGCACTGCGAGAAAATGTGGCAGCAGTTTGCCGCCCGCATCTTCCACCGCGAAATATTTCTGATGGTCGCGCATCACCGTGACCAGCACTTCCTCCGGCAGCACCAGAAACTGCGGATCGAACCCGCCCAGAATCACCGAAGGGAATTCCGTAAGGTTCACCACGGTGTCGAGCAGAGACTTGTCTTCCCGCCATCGCGCTTCCGCAATCGTGCGCGTAGCCGCGTCCAGCGCTTTGCGAATCTGCTGCTCACGCTCCGCACGTCCCAGAACCTTTGCTGCACGGAGCGCATCCACGTATGCAGACCCAGCCCGTGGAATCGTCACGCTGCCATGAGACAACATCCTGTGCCCGCGCGAAATCTTTCCCGCCCAGATCCCATCGAACTCCAGAGGAATCGTTTCTCCATCGAGCATCGCAACCAGCCACCGCACCGGACGCACAAACCGCTCGTTCGTCTTGCGCCAGTACATATTCTTCGGCCAGTAGATCGAAGAAAGCTCCTTAGGCAGACCCTCCGCGAGGGTCTCGGCAGCGCTCCGTCCTTTCCTGGTAACCCGCGCGGCAAGGCACTCCCCTTTGGGCGTTGAAACCCTTTCCAGTTGCGAGACCGCGACACCCGCCTTTTTCGCAAAGCCGTGCGCCGCAGGGGCGGGCACTCCATCTTTATAGCCGACGTTTACCGAGGGCCCGATCACTTCTTCGGTCACGTCAGGCTGTCCGGCTGGGATGCCAGAAACCAGCACGGCCAAGCGCCGGGGCGTGTCGAAACAAGCGATCTCGCCGGCAGTCAGACGTTCGCGATTCAGCAGAGCGCCGACCCGCTCGCGCAACTCACGCGATGCGGCATCAATCATCCGCGCCGGAATCTCTTCGCACCCGATCTCTAGCAGAAAGTCTGGCATGCCTTCAAACCATCGCGCCGGCGTCCCGCCGGCTGTCCCGCGGACGCCCCGTCCCCGGCGTGTCAATCACCACAACCGCAATCATGACCCCACCGGCGTCAACCTCTCGTTCACCTTCTTCTCTTTATTGACAGGCTCAGGCTCGTCGGACTTCTCTGCAAATCCTTCGCTCTTCTGCTGATCGACCCAAGCCTTCGCGATGCCCACGGCCAGCGCGCGGACGCGCGCAATCACGCCTACACGCTCGGTGACTGAAATCGCGCCCCGCGCATCCAGAATGTTGAACAAATGAGAGCATTTCGAACAAAGATCGTAAGCTCCGAGCAGCGGAAAACTGGATTTCTCACGCGCGGTCCCGTTCTGTTCCGCCTGGTCTTTCGCTAAGGCAGAATACTTCTCCAGCAGCCCCTTGCACTCCGCCTCATACAGGTCGAAGTGCTTCCAAGTTTTCTCCACATCGGCGGCCTCAAAGTTGTACACGGAGAACTGCAGCTCATCGGCCAATCGCACATCTCTATACTTTACTTCGTGCACGGTCGTTTTTCCGTCGACCGTTTTTCCTTCAATCGTTTTTCCGCCAATCGAAGGATCACGCGCCCACACGATGTCGTAAATCGAATCCACATCTTGCAAAAACGCGGCAATGCGCTCCAACCCATAGGTCAGCTCGGCAGAAATCGGAAACAAGTCCACTCCACCGCACTGCTGGAAATAAGTGAACTGCGTGATCTCCAGTCCATCGAGCATCACCTGCCAGCCCACACCCCACGCGCTCAGCGTCGGAGCCTCCCAGTTGTCTTCCTCAAACTTGATATCATGCTGCCGCAGATCGATGCCGATCGCCGCCAGCGACTCCAGATACAACTCCTGCACATTCTCCGGCGGAGGCTTCAGGATCACCTGCAGCTGCATGTGCTTGAACAGCCGGTTCGGATTCTCCCCGTACCGCCCGTCCGCCGGACGCCGCGAAGGCTGCACATACGCCACCTTGTAAGGCTTCGGCCCCAGCACCCGCAGAAACGTCTCCGGCGCCATCGTCCCCGCGCCCACTTCCACGTCATAAGGCTGCTGCAACACGCATCCGCGCTCAGCCCAAAACGCCTGCAAGCGCAGGATGAGTTCCTGAAACGTCAGCGAATTGGGCTTGGATGGATTCACAGGCTGTTCGGGAGCTCACAGGCTAATCCATGATTGTAAAGGAAGGAGCGGCGAGCCGTCAGCTAGCGTCAGAACCCGCCTTTCTCCAGCATCCCAGCCGTCACCAGCTTCTTCTCAGTCTGCCGCTGCAAGGCCTGGATCAGAAACTTCCGCAAATCGGCCCCCTGCGCCTTCGGCCACGGCACTCCCGCAAAACTTTCCACAGGCGCGCGAAACATCAACGCCGCCAGCTCCCGCGATTCTTTCGAGATCTCCGATGATGCCAGCCGCTTATCCTCCGGACACATCAGCCCATCGGCCAGCGCGTGAAAATAAGCGCGACTTCCGTTCAGACTGCGTCCGCAAACGATGCACTCCGTCAACTCGGGTAGGAAGCCCACCAGCCGCGTCAGCCACAGATCGAAGTAAGTGACCGGCATCCAGATATCCGGGCCCGACAAAACATGCAGCACCGAAAGCGTCAGCCGGAAGATGGCGTCATTCGCCTCGCGGTCAGGCAGCAACTCATCGAGCAACTCGGCCAAATGAGCAAGGGCAACCGCGCGGGCGTAGCTTACCTCGCTCGCCAGCGGAGACTCCAGCACCTCGCAGGCGTCGAGCCGCGCCAGTTCCTGCCGCTCGCGGACGTCGTAAAACGCCCGCACATAAGTCATCGGCTCCAGCGCCCCGCCGAAACGCCGCTTCGATTTTTTCGCCGACCGCGCCACCCCGCGTACTTTGCCTTCCGCGCGCGTAAACAGCGTGACCAGCAAATCGGCCTCGCGCAGCGGGTAGGTGCGAAGCACGATCGCCTCCGACTCCTTCAGTGCCATGGAAGTCCAATCTGAACCCACGATTGTAGTGGACAGGTGTGGGGATGGAAAGGCGGAGCCCGACTGCTGTACTGATGTGTTTCTTCAGCCGGGCAACTTAGGACCGATGTCTGGGTTCACTCCTACTGGGATTCTCCCTGCAGGAGGGCAACGTGCACAAACAGATCGCGATGATCGTTCTTTTGGCGCTGGCGCTGACTACGTCCGGATGCGGCGGCGTAAACGGCGGTCCAGGTTCCGGCAACATTAACGGAACTTGGATGGCTACTCTGACAAATACATCCGATGGATCGACCAGCTACAATTTTTCAGCGACTTTTACGCAGGGCAGCGGCAGTTCGCTGAATGTCACCCAATTGACTTTTACGTCGACCGACCCCTGCTTCTCCTCGGAACAAACGTCCGAAACCGGTTCGTTCGGTCTGAGTGGCAACTTCAACGGCAGTGTGCAGGGCACATTTGGAATGACCATCACCGGCCCCATGAGCAACGTCCTTAGCTTAACGGGAACTGTGACGGGCAATACGATCTCCGGCAACTGGACCCTGGCGGGTGGGGGATGTAGCGGGAATGGGACTTTTACGATCACTCCTCACTGAGTCTCGGCCTCGATGCTACTGGGATTCTCCCTTCAGGAGACCAGCGTGCAAAAACGTCGTCTCTGGATATCGGGCGAAAATCCGCCCGCCCTTCGGTATCAAGTCAGGAGTATCAGGAGGGAAAAACAAAGGACGATCGTGAGGGCCATGAATGTCGCGTACCAGCGACGCTAGCCCATAATCGTCCCGTTCTCAAGAATCTTACGACAGCAACTTTAACGCTCTTGGACGGAAAGCACAATACAGTGAATCTCGTAGTCCTAGATGATCGCCTTGGCAAGAGAGTTTAAAACGGCGCGCCATTTTCTAGATGCGACACCCTCTGACGCGCAAAACCCGTAAATCAATAGCCGGCAACTTCCTTACCTCCCGAAATACGCTGCGTTCTTCGCGGTGAATTCGTTCCACTTCTCCGGCAGATCGTCGAGCGCGAAGATGGCGGATACCGGGCATACCGGCACGCACGCTCCGCAGTCGATGCACTCCACCGGATCAATATAGAGCAAGGGCTCCGTCGCATACTTCGGATCATCCTTCTTGGGATGAATGCAATCCACCGGACACGCATCCACGCATGCCGTGTCTTTGGTGTTGATGCAAGGCTCTGCAATCACGTAAGTCATAAGGGTCTCTATCTCCTGAGATCTATGCAGATATTTTACTACTACAGCTCATCTCCGCGAACCGCACATTCTAGCAAGAAACGCAGGCTGCGGTACAGGGTTATCGGCCCATCTGACTTGCGGCTAGCGGACTTCAGCCTTCCGCCCTGATTATGCCCCATTGGCAAGAAAAGGTCGTGCCCCGCAAAAAGAAACGGCCGGCAGCGTCCGCTGCCAGCCGTTTGTCATCTCGTTTCGCCGCCGGATCAGAGAACTCCGGTCAGTCTACGATTACCGGTGTCCACCGCCGCCGTGTCCGCCGCCACCACCGTGGAAACCGCCGCCGCCACCGTGGAAACCGCCACCGCCATGAACCGCGCCGCCGTGGAAGCCGCCAACCGGCCCGCGCGCATATCCGCGGCCTCCGACGAATCCACGTCCGCCGACGAACCCGCGTCCACCCGCAAACCCGCGTCCGCCGACAAAGCCACGTCCGCCCCAACCCGGGCCCCATCCGCCGCGTCCCCAGTATCCGTGATACCAGGGCCCGGCGCCGATGAACACTCCGCCTACGAACCAGTCAGGCCCGTAATAGCCGTAAGGCGCGCAAGCATAAGGATAATAGTTGTAGTATCCGTACGAGCACACCGGTGGTCCGCCAACATAGCCCGGCCCGAATCCCACCCCCACTCCAACCCTGACCTGCGCCTGCGAGTAAGTCAGCGGCAGCATCAGGACACCCACCAAAGCCAAATATCTTAAGTACTTCATGGTGATCCCCCTTGTTTCAGATCCGCCGCTCCGCTCAAATCGACCGATCTGCCGGCCGCCCAGATTTTACTTCAATCTCAAGCGCCTACTTATTTGAACTCGGATCACGAAGAAAAGTTGCAGTTACTGCTGTGGCTGATTTCGGCCACCCTGCCTGAATTCAACCACTTGCAAGCGGCTCGGTCCGGACAATCCCTACGCCCCCACCAACGCCTTGCTCGGCTCATACTCCACAATGTAGCCCGCAACTGCGCTCGCCGCGACCGTCAACGGCGAAGCCAGATACATCTGTCCCGGACCGCTGCGCCCAGGGAAGTTGCGGTTCTGCGCGCTGATCACAACCTGATCCGGTCGCGTCGAAACACCCGGCCCCGCGTTGATGCACGCCCCGCAACTCGGCTCGATCACAATCGCCCCAGCCTTCTGGAATACATCGAGATAGCCCTTGCGCAAGCAGTACTCGCGCGTCTCCTGCGAACCAAACTGAATGTAGAACTTCACCGATCCCGCCACGTGCTTGCCCTCCTTCAGAGCATCGGCCAGCACGGCGGCGTACATATCCATGTCTTCGTTCTTGCCCGCGGTGCAGGTGCCACCGTAAGCGATTTCGACCGGCACGGGGGTATGCAGCTCGCGGACATATTTCCCATTGCCCGGATCGCCCGGAGTCGCCACCATCGGCATAATCTCCGCCGCATCGAGTTCGATGACGTGCGCGTACTGCGCATCGGGATCACTATACAAGCCTTCAATCAAATCCTGGGCCTTGACACGATCCATGCCGCGCCGCTCCACCAGAAAGTCAACCGCCTTCCTGTCGGGCGCAACAATGCCGGTAAATCCGCCAATCTCGGCCGCCATGTTCGTCATGGTGGCGCGCTCATCCACGCTGAGCTCTTCAATAGCTTCGCCCGCGTACTCCATCACTTTCGCCAGCGCCTTGCCGCTGCGCACGTAGTCGAGGCTCAGAATCTTCAGGATGAAATCTTTGGCCGTAACGTTTTCATGCTTCTTGCCGCGAATCACAATCCTCACCGACTCCGGCACCTTCACCCGCACATCCTTCGTAATCCAGCTATTGAAAACATCGGTCGTGCCAATGCCGAAGGCGACGCAGCCAATCGCCCCCACGTGCGGCGTGTGCGAGTCCGAGCCAATGTTCAACTGCCCCGGCAGAGCGTAACTTTCCAGCACGATCGAGTGGCAAATGCCCTCCGACCCTTTACGGTCTTTCAATTCTCCATGCAGCTTGATTCCCTGCTTCGCCGCGAAATCCTGCTGCTTGAGCTTGAGTTGCGTAGCCAGATCGAGCAGGCCCAGCTTCTTCTTCTCCTCCGAAATCACTTCATCAAGAAACGTCAGGTGATCACGGAAAAATATGATGCTCGATGCATCGTTGACCTTCGCGTCCTTTCCGACATAACGCTCAAAGAAAATCGCCGCCATCGGCGTGACGTACTCATGGCTAAAGCGCAGATCGGCCTGCGCAAACCCCGTATCGCCCGGCTTAACCGCTCCCACACCTGCTGCGCCCTTCTTGTTTATCATGTGCCGCGCGAAGATCTTTTCCGCGAGCGTCATCGGACGTGTGGCGCGGGCGCCCTCGCCCGCGGTCTCAATCGGCGGCAGAAACACTTTCCCTTGCATGCGCGCCACATTGAACGGAAACAGTCCGCCGTATTCAATCACCTGCCGCGTGATCTCATCTTCCCCGGCAGTGAACTCGGCCAGCGCAATGTCTTCCCCGCCACGAATCCTGTCGATCAGCGAAAAGTCAGTCGAAGTCAACACGCCCAGGTTTTGGCAATTCTGCTTGTAGATGCGTTCAATATTTTCCGCGATCACCACGCGGATGCCGGCACACATCTCGGCGTAAGGCGACTGCTCACGGCTCGATCCCTTGCCGCGTCGTTTGCCGCTTACCGCGCATACAAACCCGCCGCGCTTCACCTCGCCGCGCCCGATCGGCGTCACGCTGCCGCACTTCAGCCCAAGATAAGGAATCTCGCCCAGCGTCTCGTCAAAATAAAAGCAGTAGTGCGCTGGAGTGATCTCGTCGGTCGAAATATCGTCGCGCAGCTTGGGATTATTCCCCGGATTCTTCGTATCCCATGGCAAGTCCTCGCCCGCCAGCTGCCGCTTGATGAGCTCGGGGTCTTCGGTAAGAAAGAGAATGCGTCCTCGCAGCCGGACTTGGTCGGGCCGCTTTTCGATCTTGCGTTCCAGAAGAGAGTTGATCACGTTAAGCCTGTGGCAGGAAAAATTATGGGACAAGCGGAAGCGATCGTAGCCAGTCCCCAATTATTGTAACGCCGCCGAGGAATCGCGGTGCGTCGATCTAAGCTGCGTCGATCTAAGCTGCGTCGATCCGCGAGGCGTTAATGGTGCCCGTTCGCCGCCTTATCAAACTTGGCGCCCGCCGGAATGGCCACAGCCAGCCGGTTCTCCTTCGGCGCCAGCGGACAAGTCGCATAAGGAGTAACCGCGCACGGAGGATTATAGGCACGGTTGAAGTCCAGAATTACAGTTCCGTTCACCACCGGATCAGTATCAAGAAAACGTCCGCCGGGATAAGTAGCTTCGGTCTTCGCGGTCAGATCGTTGAACACAAATGACAGCCCCTTCGACGGATCTCCACCCAGTGCCGTTAACCTCTGCTCCTGGCCGTCGATCTTGAACACCACCGTGCCCGCCACCGGCACTGGGGTCACATCACCCAGAACATTGGGCACGCCAATCGTCTTCTTGCCATCCGAAGGCTCCCAGGTTGCCGTCACGCGATAGTTCATATCAAGTGGATAAAATATCAGTCCCTTGAAGTTGGCAACCGCTGCGCTCTCCAGATCTTTCACGCGAATTCCCACGCGTTCGCCGCGCACGATCACGTGAAATTGCAACTTGCCCATCTCAACCACGGCAGCGTGCCCGGAAACGTCGGGATCGAGCTTCGCCGCAGCCGTCAGCGGCTTCCCCTTCAGCGTAGCCTGCGCTTCCGCCAGTTTGAGGGTGACATCTTTGCCCTCAAGATCAAACTCCCCAGCGTGCGCCGGGCCCTTGGGAAAAACAACAGCATTATCCTGTGCCGTGCCGAAGCTGTTCACTCCCGGCTTCAACCAGTAGAGGCCTGCCAGAGGAAGCCAGTTCTGCTTCAGGTTGTCTATCTCTTCAGCCTTCCACTTCTCAAACGACTGCACATACTCCGCATCGGGAGCAGCCGGAGCTGACGAAGGAGCATTACCCGCTCTCAGCAAAAGTGGAGAGAGAAAGGCAGCAAAGAAAGCGAGCACAACCACAATACGCTTCATCGGATTCATCTTAGAAACCTCTGTGTTCCTCTGTTTCCCCTGTGTTTAAGGTCTCAACTTTGAGAGGAAGAGGAATTTTACCTCTTATAGCCGCGCGGATCGGGCAAGGCTTCCAGACCGCGACCCGCGAAAATCTCATCGAACTCGCGCAGCAGCGCGTCGTGAATCAGTCCATTCGAAGCTACAGTCTCGCGGCTGTCAATTTCAAACGGCGAGCCATCGAAGCGCGTCACCTTACCGCCCGCCTCTTCCACGATGAGCACCCCCGCCGCCGTATCCCAGGGATTGAGGTTGAATTCCCAGAATCCATCGAAGCGTCCGCTGGCCACATTGCACAAATCAAGCGCGGCCGAACCCGCCCGGCGCACTCCATGCGAATGCAAAGTAATCTGATGATAGAAGAAAATGTTCGGATTCTTGTGGCGTTTCTGGCTGGGAAATCCGGTTGCCAGAAGGCTTTCCTTCAGCGTAGGCGTTTTTGAAACGTGGATGGTCTCACCGTTGAGGTGCGCGCCCCTTCCCTGCTCCGCGGAAAATAGCTCATCGCGCGTGGGATCGTAAATGACAGCGGCAATGCGGTTATCCTTCCCTGCGGCAGCCTGGTGTTCAGAAACCTGGTGTTCAGAAACCTGGTGTTCCAGCGCAATCGAGACGCAGAAGACAGGAAATCCGTGGGCGAAGTTGGTGGTCCCATCGAGCGGATCGACGTACCAGCGGTATTCACCGCCCTGATCGCTGAGTCCCTGCTCTTCGCCCAGAACGTCGTGCGTAGGCCACTGCTCGCGAATGCGTTCGCGGATCAGCACTTCGGCGGCGCGGTCCGCCGCCGTCACCAGATCGGCATCACCCTTGTATTCAATCTTCAAATGCTGGTGGAAGTGATGCATCAGCAATGCGCCCGCCTCGCGAGCGATGGCCGACATGGCGGGAACATAGCTACCCGAATTATTTGACTCTATTGAGTTTGTCATCCTGAGCGGAACAAATACTTGCGCCCTTGGCGCAAGCATTTGTGTAGTCGAAGGACCCATGCCTGCTTGCGCTGCTATCGGCTCGACAAAGGTACTTTTGTCTCTGCCCTGGGTTTGGGTTGCTCACCAGACGGCGGAAGCTTCAACCGCTCACTTCTTCTGTCCGCCGTCTTCAGCGATATACATAATCTCGTGCTTGAAAATAAAAAGGTTGGCAGCGCCCTCTCGCGTCAGGCGCACCATATGCTTGTCGTAATACTCGATCCAGCCACTTACAGTCTGACCATCCATCAGCTTGACGCTGACTGGCTTCTGCTTCTCGCCCAGAGCTTTCAGAAAGCTGGCTTCTTCAAAGGTTTCTTCCGGGGGCGGCGTCCGGCCGCGCTTGGCGGCATTGGAGTTTCCCTGCGCACGGAACGACATGCAAACATTGTACACGGAGCAGAATTCAGGCTAAGACATCATCCTGGGCAAGCGGCTCGATTCCTTAGTCTCTTAGAACGTGATCCGCAGTCCAAACTCAAGCTGGCGCGGACCACCGATCGCGTTGGTTCCCGACTGGAAATTCGCCCGGAACGGCGTAGCTCCCGGACCCGAAGTCACTCCGCCCACGACATTAGGCGCCAGCACACCGTTCTGACCCGGCAGTAACGAAGCACCCGGCAGATTGCCCGGCAGGAATGAGTTGACCATGTTGAAGACATTAAAAATGCTGGCGCTCGGCTCGATCGTGATGCCGTCCTTAATCTTGATCGGCCACGATGCTTTCAGATCAAACGATTTCAGCCACGGAATCCCCATCGCATGCGGAGCAACCGAACCCAGCGTAGGCATGACCCAGCCCAGAGCACTCAAGTCAGAGGGCGTTATAACCTCCGTCCCAGAGACCAGTCCAGGGCACAGGCTGTGGTTGCCGGCCAGGCACTCCCCCGCCGGGGTGAGCCTTCCGGCATCATTCGTGTTGTAGGAACTGATCACGTCGTGCAAGTTGTCGATGTCCGTGCCACGCTCGAATCGGCCGATGCTGGTTCCCGGCAAAAGTTCAGGCGTTCCAGCCGAGCTCAACCCTGACCCCAGCCAATCCGTAGCAAAGATCTCGCCTCCGTTGGTCACTTCCGGAAGTTCCAGGTTCTGCGGGAGCGGGCTGAAGAAATGTCCAAACACGCTGAGCTTTGTATCGAGCGGCAGATCGACGGTGCCGCCAAACGAAATCTGATGCTTCCGGTCCAGCGCGTCCGGCCCTCGGTAGCGGGTCGGATCATCGTTGTCTATCGCCATGCTGATAGAGTCCTGGTCCTGCACCTGGCTGGCATAATGCGACAGCGTGTAGGAAAACTGGAAGTTCGCCGCCTTCACGATCTTCATCGGCTGGACGATCCGCTGCACCAGCTTCACTTGCCACCCGCTGTAGACGGAGCGCCCGTCAGGAAACAACATATCGACTCCGCCCACCGCTCCCAGGTTGCCGGTGATCGGGTTTGTACCCGGAAACGCGCAATAAGGGCACGGGCCGCCGCCCGTCGTTTGCACGTTCGAATCCAATCCTGCCGCAGAGTAGGCATGCTGAGCTCCCGCTAGCCCCAATGCGGCAATCATGCACGTAGCCTGATCCAACCCGGGAGCACAACCGTTCGCCACCTGGGCGGCGTCACGGGCCGCAACCGCATTGGCTTGATTAAAGCTGCGCGCCGCTCCGCTGTGGTCGATGTCCTGCCCGATCAGGAAGTGCTCTCCAATACTTCGAACATAATCAATGCTCAGCACCGTTCCCGGGATAACTTCCTGCTCAATGCCCAGGTTCATCTGCCACGAACGCGGCGTCTGGTAGCCCGGATAGAGCAGGTCATAGCTGGGGTTCAACGCCGACAGCGTGGTTCCGATGAAATTCGCATTCGGCTGGCTTCCGGCGCTCGCGGCCGCAGCCTGAAAAGCCCCGCTGAGCGCCAGAATCTCAGGCGCCACAGCCGAGATCGTCTGCCCGCAGAAAGTCGGCTGCACCTGCAAACCAACTGGCGTGTTTACAACTGTAGCGGCGCCTCCTGCAAGTGAGGTCATCCCTGTCAAACTAGTGGGCCAGGCGAACGGCGCAGCCACGCCACCCGAGCAAACTTCCGGGGCGGCGGCGAAAGTTCCATTGGTAAGGCGCGCAGGGCTGTCGTACGCCGCGTAGTTCGCGAGCGAATTCGCATAAAACAACCCGCCCCCGCCGCGGACCACCGTTTTGCCGTTCCCTCCCGCATCCCAGGCAAATCCCAACTGAGGAGCAATGTTCATGCCCGGATTACGCACCTTCTCTCCTAATCCCGCCCCCCACTGATTCAAGTCCGGCAATGCGCCCAGACCGCTGTCCGTGCGGCCGGTGTCATGCACGTAGTGCAACCCATACGTCAGGGTTAACTTCGGCTTGAGCTCAAACCGATCTCCCACATACATCTCCACCCGGTTGTCCGGACCGATTCCTCCGCCAGGGAAGCCGAACGCAGCTTTCGCGGTAGCGAACCCAATGCCATTCCCCAGGCTAACCCAATCCGCTGCATAAGAGGTCGGGTCGGACGAGGTCGATCCCGCCAGCGAGGTCGTCCCCGCCTGCGGAAACGCACCGTAGGCTGCCACGCGTCCCACGTCGATGCGATTGAACGTGATCCCGTAGCGGATAACGTGCTTGCCCAAAACCCGGCTGCCGTCATACTTCCCCAGCTTGTCGGATTGATCGTTCTGTTGTGGTGCCAGCCAGCTTGGCCCTCCGCAATAGCTGCCACCGTCGCTCAAAATGCAATTCCCCGCAATCCCGGCGCCGATATCAATGCCTAACCCAGGAATGGGATTATCAACCCCGCTCAACCCGCTAGTAGCATCATTCATCGCACTGCGCAGCTTGAGATATTCAAAGCGCAAGCTATGCGCGTAAGCGCCGGTATTGAAGTCGACGCCCAAGGTGTTCGTCAAAGTATTGTTCGTGTTGCGGAATTGTTGCGTAGAACTGGCGGAGCCAAAAGGCCGCAGGTCGCTGTTCTGGAAGAAATTGAAACGATAGAACGCCCGCGTGCTGCCCCGCATGTTCCAGTCGACACGCTCATCGGTATCGAACTCACGGTAAGGCTCGGAGAGAATCGCGTTCACTCCATCGAAGGGATAAGTAAAGGTTTCAGCCGCCCTAAGATTCTGCTGCGCCCGTTCAGCGTCCGCGAACCAGAACACTTTATTCTTGGTGAACGCGCCTCCCGCGTTCGCGCCGAACAGTTCCCGCTGGAACGAAGCCACAGGAGCGTCCGGCAGCGCCGCCGAACCCTCATCGCCGCGGAACACTCCAAATACGCCTCCATGAATCTGATCGCTCCCCGACCGGGTAATCACATTCACTGCCCCGGAGGAAGTCAGTCCCGTCGAGAGATCAGGCAACGACCGGGCGAGCTGAAATTCCTTGATCGCTCCCGCGGGAATATTCTGCGTCGTCGTGCCCACGGTTTCGTCACTGATGTCGACTCCATCCACCGAGATTCTCTCCGAGCGCCCGAACTGGCTGAGAAATGAAATCGAGGAAAGGCCATTCTTGGTCTCGAAGTTGCTCCCATCCTGCATCAGGATCCCCGGCTCAAGCTGTGCCAGGTCAAGAAAATTTCTGCCTCCGATCGGCAACTCCTCAATCCGGTCTCCCTTGATCAGGCTCTGCACGCTGCCTTGTTCCACATTGAGCGTGGCCTCATTGGGAATCTCAACCTGTGGCTTCTCCGGCCCCGCCAGCATCTTCACATCGCCGTCAGCCAAGTCGCCGGCGTGAACAACTACGGGCATCGCCGTAGTCTTAAGGCCTTTCACCTCGACGCGTACCACGTAGTCCCCGGGCTGAATCGGTCCCGATGAGTAAAGTCCTGCCGACGAGGTTGCCGCATGAATCACGCCGGCCGTGGTCTTGTTCTTAATCTCCACCTTGGCGTCGGCCAGTACTTTCCCTTGCGGATCAGTGACCACGCCCACGATGCTGCCCGTCCCGACAGTCTGCGCCAGCAACCACGGCGAGACCAGCAGGAAACCCACGGCAAGCAGCACAAATCGTGCCCACCGGTGACGCGCGAAATTAAAATTCAAAATGACAGACCTCACGTTCAGAATATTCACAGAACCTTTCTTGACTCGTCCATTCACTCAGCAGTTGGATCAGCAATCGGCATTTCGACAGAATTTCTGAGGATATCAAACCTAGCCACCATCTTTCCCAACCATCTTTCCCGAGTAAGTAAATTCTCGCCAAGCCCGACTGGCCACTGACCACTAGCCACTGCTCTTCAAAACTCCGACTTCATTGTGTAATACCCAGCCCGGTTTCGCACATGGTAAGCCGACGCATCGGCCGGCCCCGTAACCCCAACCTGAATGCGGCGAAACTGCGAATTCGATAAACGTTGTGACGGATAGTAAGCCAGCAGATACTGCGTCCGGAGTTCGTCGCTGATCTGGCGGAAAGCGTCGTCCAGTTGCGACATCGAGGTCGCGTAATAATATTTCCCTCCAGTATCTTCCGACAGCTGGATCAGCGCGTGTTCGCCGCCAATTTCGCGTCCCGCGCTGTTCTCGATGGGCACCACGATAATGCTATACACCAGCGCTTCAGCCTCTTCGGCGGCGCGCGCGGCTGCTTTGTAATCCACTCGGCTGATGGTGTCTCCGCCGTCTGTAATCAGCACCATCACCTTTCGTCCCTGGCGGCGGTCGAGCGAACGCGAGGCCACATAAACGGCATCGAACAGCGCCGTAGCCGCGCCCAGGCGGATGTGCTCAATGCCTTCATCGATGCGCTTCAAATCCGCAGTGTAAGCGGTGGCCTGCGAAACCGCCTCGCTAAACGCAAACACTGACAACGCATCCACTGGCCGCAGGATGGCACGGGCAAAACGCTTCGCCGAAGCCTGTTCCAACGGCAGGTCGTGACGCGTGCTCAGGCTGGTGTCAATGGCCAGCGCGATCGAAAGCGGCACCGCCGATTCTTTGTCGAATACTGAGATCGTCTGCTCCCGCCCATCTTCCTGCACCACAAAGTTTTCTTTCTTAAGACCGGCAACCGGCGCCCCGTGCGGGTCGGTCACCGTGACGTAGACGTTGACCAGTTTGACGTCAACCTTGAGCGTGCTCTCCGGATCGGTCGATTGCGTGTGGGCCTGAGGTTGTTGCGCATACGCAACGCAGGCCAGCAGCAGAATCAGGGTGGCGAATTTTCTCATTCGGTAAAAGAAGTATACGTTGCAACCGAGAACATGTGGAGACCGCCGCCTCGGCTGTCCGCCGAGCGAAGCGAGGCGCTCCGGCATAGGCCCCGCCCTAAACTCTGTGGTCTTGGTAACTCAGCCCGCTCACTTAGATGCCTGTCCCCCTCCGGGGCTGCCTTGGCCCTCGGAATTTCCCCGCGGAATTTCCGCAGGAAATGGCTCGCCGTCGGCCCACACCGCTCCATCCTCAAAATATTCCTTCTTCCAGATAGGGACGGTGCGCTTGAGTGTATCAATCAGCCAGCGGCAAGCGTCGAAAGCGGCGGCGCGGTGAGCCGAGGCGACCACGATCAACACGCTGGTCTCGCCAATCTCCAACCGTCCCAGCCGGTGTACCAGCGCGATGTCGCGAACCTGAAACTGTTTCAGCGCCTGCTCCGCCAGCCCCTCCATCTGCCGCAGTGCCATCTCCTCATAAGCCTCGTAGTCGAGGTAGAGAGTCCGGCGTCCCCGCGTCTGGTTGCGCACCACGCCTTCGAACACGACAGCGGCCCCATCCTCACCAAGCTTGATGCGCTCCAGCACACCCCGAGTATCAATCGCATCGCGGACGATCGAGGCCCGGCCCGACCCCCCACTAACTGGCGGCAGCAGCGCTACTTCGTCGTCAGATTTCAACGCAGTCTCCGGCCCGGCATACTGCTGATTCACCGCAACTGCCAGCGAAGCCAAAGACTCCTTCATCCGCGGCAAGTGTGCAGCATAGTGTGAAAGCACATCGCGCACCAAAGCCTCCTCTGGAAGCTCCAGCAGATCGCTGGATTTCCCCACCAGATCTTTTAACAGCCCGAAGAAGAGGACACGCACGCGCATACGAAGGGTCGTGAAATGACCTTTGCTGAGGGTGCCCCATCCTTGCGTTCTTTGCAAGGAGCCGGTCGTGGCGGTGACTGTTTGTCGGATCACGGCGGTAGCTTCCCAGCAGTACTTATCCTGGAAGCCGCTCGATCCTCCCGCTAATACTCAGTCCGACAATCGCTACGGAAAGGTCTTCCAAACAAGCCTTCCAGAGAATGATATCTTCGGAGTGAGTGGGGGCTTATGTCTGGTGGACGAGCGCTTCGGCTTCTAGCGCAGTTGGGCTTCACAACGGGGCTTCTGGCAGCGGCTCTGCCGTTGATTGCAGCGCAGGGCGCGAAGCCGCAGTTTGGAGCTAACGTACTGATCTTCGATCCGTCGATGCCATCGCAGGCGATCCAGAAGCAGATTGATGCGGTATATGCGGCACAGCAGCACAACGAATTTGGGTCGCAGCGGAATGCTTTGCTGTTCCTGCCCGGAAGCTATTCGGTGGACGTGCCGGTGGGCTTCTACACGGAGGTGATCGGCCTGGGCGCGTCGCCCGATACTACGCGGATTGCGGGCAACATGCATGCCGACGCGAATCACGAGCACAACAATGCGACGACGACGTTCTGGAGAGCAGCGGAAGGGCTTTCGATCGAACCCAGGGGCGGCACGATGCAGTGGGCGGTCTCGCAGGCGGTGTCGCTGCGGCGTATGCATGTGCGCGGTGACCTGGTTCTGCACCAGAATCACGGGTGGGCAAGCGGCGGGTGGATGTCGGATTCGCTTGTCGACGGGAATGTCGACTCCGGCAGCCAGCAGCAATGGATCTCGCGCAACTGCGATTGGAAGAGCTGGACGGGCGCGAACTGGAACATGGTATTCGTCGGCGTAGTGCATCCGCCAGAAGGCTCATGGCCGTCGCCGCCGTACACGAACGTAGCGCGGACGCCTGTTGTGCGCGAGAAGCCGTTCCTGCAAGTGAATGCTGCGGGCGAGTTCAGCGTGCGGGTTCCGGAGTTGTACAGCGACAGCGTCGGGATTACGTGGCGCGGCGGAGAAACGGCGGGAGAGACGATTCCCATTGGGCGGTTTTACATTGCGCGCCCGGATGGGGATACCGCGGAAACGATCAACGCGCAGCTTGCCCTGGGCAAGGACCTGATTCTGACGCCGGGGATCTATGAACTCACAGCTCCGATTCGTGTGACGCGGCCGCATACGGTGGTGCTCGGGCTCGGCTTTGCGACCCTGCGTCCGCTGAAGGGCACGGCGGCGATGACGACAGCCGATGCGGACGGCATCGAGATTGCTGGACTGCTCTTCGATGCTGGGCCGAGCGAGTCTCCGGTGCTGCTGGAAGTGGGGCCGGAGGGGAGCGGGGCGCGCCATGCGAAGGACCCAATCACGCTGCACGATGTTTTCTTTCGCGTGGGAGGCGCGGGCGTGGGCCGGGCCAAAGTGAATTTGAGGATCAACAGCAACGACACGCTGGTAGACCATACCTGGATCTGGAGAGCGGACCACGGCGCCGGAGTGGGCTGGGAGCTGAATACCAGTGAGAACGGACTAGTCGTGAATGGGAACGAGGTCACGATCTATGGCTTGTTTGTGGAGCATCACCAGCAATTCCAGGTTCTGTGGAAGGGCAATGGCGGGAGGACATATTTTTATCAGTCCGAGATTCCTTACGATCCTCCAAACCAGGCGAGCTATGGGAGTGCGCCGGGCGTGAACGGCTGGGCCTCGTACAAATTGGCAGACGGAGTAACGAGTCATGAGGCGTGGGGGCTCGGTGTGTACAGCGTCTTCGAGCACCCGGATGTGGTGCTGACCCGGGCAATCGAAACGCCGGGTTCGGGCAACAAGACCCCGGAGATACGATTTCACGACATGATCACAGTGGCGCTGGGCGATCACGGGGGGATCAGCCATGTGATCGACGACACAGGCGAGGCGACCGCGATGCATCCTCGGGTAACGCCGAAAGTGACGACCTTTCCCTGAGCGGCTGGAGGCATTCCCCGCGACCGTTGCCTTTGATTGACCTTAACTCCTCTAGCTGGTTAAACCTAGGAACAATCGTACATACAAGATCGAAGTGCAGAATCGCACGCACAAAGTGTTCCAGTTGGAACATTAAGCACCAATGTTCCAACTGGAACACCAACGCAAAACCGCTCTAATGTTCCCACGGGAAGATTAGAGCGGTTTCCATCGCAAAGTCCAACAGCAATCCGGAACGAGTCACTGACCACTGACCACTGACCACTGCCTTCAGGCCTGTCCAGTCAGCACCTTGTCATGCACCACCACAGGCGCCTGCACCGGACGAACCGCCGGAGCCACAGGCTTCGAATCCTTCACCTCTGACTCCAGGAACGTCTTCGCCGCCAGCGCTTCCGCCACCACAGGCAGCGAGACGCGCAACGCCTCTTCGATAGTCTTGACGTAATGAATGCTGAGGTTCTCAAGCTGCTCGGGCGTCAGGTCTTCCTCAACGTTCATCTTGTTTTCCGCGGGCAGAATGATCGTGGTGACTCCCGCGCGTTTCGCGGCCAGAACTTTTTCTTTAATGCCTCCCACCGGAAGCACGTTGCCGCTGAGCGTGATCTCACCCGTCATCGCGGTGAGCGGACGGATGCGATGCCCCGACAGCAGCGAGACCAGCGTCGTTGCCATGGTCACGCCCGCCGAAGGACCATCCTTGGGAATCGCGCCCGCCGGCACGTGCATGTGAATGTCATGGTCGGCAAAAAAGTCTTCCGCAATACCGAGCTGCGAAGCGTTCGAGCGCACCCAGGTCAGCGCCGCCTGCATCGACTCCTGCATGACCTGCCCAATCTGCCCGGTCATGGTGAACCCGCCCTTGCCTTTCATGGCATTGGCTTCCACGAAGAGGACGTCGCCGCCCGAAGGAGTCCAGGCCAGCCCAACGGCTACGCCGGGACGCTCAGTCCGCTCTTCGATCTCACCTTCGACGCGAATCTTGATGCCGCCCAGAAACTCCTGAATGATTTCCGGAGTGACCACAAGCTTCTCGGTCTTGCCCTCGGCCAGCCGTCGCGCCTGCTTGCGGCAGATGGTTCCGATGGTACGCTCCAGGCTGCGCACGCCGGCTTCGCGCGTGTAGTGTCGAATCACGTAACGCAAAGCTTCATCAGGGAATTCAATCTGCTCAGCCGTGATGCCGTTCTCTTCCACCTGACGTGGAACCAGGTAGCGTCGCGCGATGTGCAGCTTTTCTTCCTCGCTATAGCCTTGCAGTTCGATAATCTCCATGCGATCGCGCAACGGCTCGGCGATGGGGTCGAGCATGTTCGCGGTGGTGATGAAGAGAACCTTCGACAAGTCGAACGTGACGTCGAGATAGTTATCACGGAACGTCGAATTCTGTTCGGGATCGAGCGCTTCGAGCAAAGCTGACGCGGGATCGCCGCGGAAGTCGCGCCCGACCTTATCGATTTCGTCAAGCATAAACACTGGATCTTTAGTTTCGGCGCGCCGAATGCCCTGAATGATTTGTCCTGGGAGTGCGCCGATGTAGGTGCGGCGATGGCCGCGGATTTCGGCCTCATCGTGCACACCGCCGAGCGAGAGCCGCACGAACTTGCGTCCCAACGCGCGAGCGATTGATTTGCCGAGCGAGGTCTTGCCCACGCCGGGAGGTCCGACGAAGCACAGGATTGGGCCTTTCATGTTCGGCTTCAGGCGACGGACGGAAAGATAGTCGAGGATGCGATCCTTGACCTTCTCGAGGTCATAGTGATCCGTATCCAAAATTTCTTTGGCCTTGATGATCTCGATTTCCTGGCCGGAAGTCTTGTTCCAGGGCAGCACGGCCAGCCACTCGACGTAGTTGCGCGTCAGTGAGTAGTCGGCGGCCATGGGAGACATGCGCGAGAGGCGCCCTAATTCCTTGAGCGCTTCCTTCTTTACTTCTTCGGGCATGCCGGCGTCGTCGATCTTCTTTTTCAGGTCATCGACGTCGCGCGCTCCTTCATCCTGCTCACCCAGTTCCTTCTGGATGGCTTTCATCTGCTCGCGCAGGTAATACTCGCGCTGGGTCTGCTGCACGCGATCCTGCACTTCGCTCTGGATCTTGTTGCGCAGTTGCTGCACTTCAAGTTCCTTGGCCAGATGCTGGTTGATCTTCTCCAGACGCACGCGGATGTCCAGAGTCTCGAGCGTGTCCTGCTTGTCGGGCGTCGAGAGTGACGGCAACGATGACGCGATGAAATCCACCAGGCGGCCCGGTTCGTCGATGTTCAGGGCCACGGTGGAGAGCTCGTCAGAAAGCGTAGGCGAACCGGCGACGATCTGTTGGAACAGAGTCAGCACGTTGCGCTGCAAGGCTTCGATCTCGGAGCTGTCCGGCTGTATAGCTTCAGGAATAGGCGAGACCTTGGCACGCATGAATGGAGTTAACTGCGTGAACTCGCCGAGGCGCACCCGCTCCAGGCCTTCGGCAAACACAAAGAGGCTCTGGTTGGGCATCTTGACGACTTTGTGGACGACGGCGGACGTGCCGACGGTGTATAGATCGCTAGCTTGAGGGCTGTCGACGCGGGCTTCGCGCTGCGCGACTACTACGATGGTCTTGTCTTCTCCGAGCGAATTGATCAGTTGGACGGAGCTTTCCCGGCCTACGGTAAGGGGCAGGACGGCGTGTGGGAACAGGACGGTATCCCGCACAGGAAGCACGGGCAGAGCCCGTACGTCGTTTATTTCCCGATGCTTAGGTGCTTGCTCGGAAAGCGGCTCTTGGCTCATTGGCTCTCCTTGAGTGTAACTCACTCAAGCTTAGATGAAACTCATCGGGAAAGGTTTCAAGCCTCCCCGGAAGTAAGCGGCAGAGTGGATTCTATGCCTGTTCTGGACGGTTCGCACTGTACCAAAGGTACTGCGGCTAGTGCGGAGGACCGCGATGGGCGGCAAAGGCGAGTCATCTTGTTCTACTTGCTTCCCTCGTGAAATAGAACGGCGTTGCCGGTATTCGGGCCCCGTTCCATCACCACCCACTTTCCGTCCGGTGAATACTCCACGTAACCACCCTCGCCGGCTGTGTAATGCGTGATCTGTTTCTCCGAGCCTCCTCCCAGCACGGGCAAGGCCCACAAATTGGGCGCTCCGGATCGCGTGTCCTGCACTACCACCGAACGACTGTCCGGCATCCAACTGATTCCATACCAGATCGTGGAAGGCACGGGATATTCCGACTCGACTTTGCCGGTCGCCGTCGAAAGCGTCAGATAGACCCCAGCACTATCGTTGCGCGCGGTGGCAAAAAGCAGGTGTTTGCCATCGGGAGACACGCAAGGGCTGTCCGATGGCGGTTGTTCGGAGAGTTGCACGGGGGTGGATCCCACCAGCGCCATTTTGAAGATCGCCTTCTTTCCGCCGGAAATTCGGCCGATGTGATAAATCGTGTCGCCCGCCGGAGCGCATGCCGGGTCCGATTCTCCGGCTCCATTGGTGATCTGCACGGAAGAACCACTCTTCAGATCGAGCTTCCAGAGGTGCTCAACGCCCACCGAATCGGTGGAATATACAATGCTTTGCCCGTCTTCGCACGCGGTTGGGGAAGCATGATAGCGTCCGTCAAACGACAACTGGCGCATATTTTGTCCGTCCATATCCGCGATGAAAAGATCCCAATTTTCCGCGTGATTCCCGGTGAAAACGATTCGATTATCGCGAAGAATCGTGAACCCGTGCCCCCCGTCGATGAATCCGGTGGTGATTTGCCGGGACGCATCGGGCGAACCGGCGGGCGCAGCCCAAAGGGTGGAGGATTCGTCCCACTGCGTCCCGACAATCGATTTTCCGTCGGCGGACACCGACACCGACCGGTATTGCATTAAATCGTTGGAAATGCGGCGCCGCTCACCTCCGGGATATGTGACCAGCCAGAGCTGGTCCTGGAGCCCGGTTTTTTCCTGTGCCACCAGCAACAAACCGCTGCCATCTGGAAGCCAGGTAAGATCGCGAATGGTTCGCCAGCGTTTGCCGGCCATCCGCTTAACGCTGCCAGTTGCCACGTCAACTTCCGACAGCGATGCTGCCAGTCCGCCGGGATCATCCGAATCCGATCGGTTGACGGCCAGCCGCTTGCCGTCGGGTGACCAGCGCACCCGCTTAAATTCTGCATCCAGACCGATTGCCTTTTCCGAGGCTAGCAGGCGACTGCCACTGCCATCGCGGTTGGTCACCATGATTTTCAACACGCCGGCGCTTTCTTCCAACACCCCATAGGCTATCTGGCTTCCATCGGGAGAGAAACTGAGCCCGCTGTCGGCGGGGTCGATCAACAGCCGCGGCGTGCCACCCAGAGTCGGAATTGTGTAGATGCTTCCGTGTATCCTGCCTGGCTGGAAGACGTCATAGTTCAAGTAGTTGCCATCCGGGCTGAAAGTTGGGGCCCACAAAACATTGATGGTGGGAGGAAGAACCTGGACGGCGCTGGCAGTTTCGATCTGTCGTACCCACAAACCGTATTTCCCGCGAGCTGACGAAACATACGCCAGGTACTTTCCATCCGGCGAGATTTGCGATGAGGCTACATCCCCCGAGAAACTGAGACTGGTGATCTTGAGGTTGTGAAACGCATTCTCTGCGAGTCCACTATGCCAAAACTGCTTCCGGTAAATCAGGCCCGCGGCGAGCAGCAGGATGGTCACGCCAACTCCGGCGAGCAGCCAGTTTTTTCGCGACGGCTTGGCCGCTGCGACAGCGGATCGCGCACTCTCACCCGCCACCGCGCTTATGCCTGACGGGCCGGCGCCCGTTCCGCTTTCGGACGACGCGACTTTGCCCGAACTGGTATCCCTTCGAAGCCGTTTCAGGTCGGTGCGCAAGTCTTGCGCCGTGCGGTAGCGCAGGTCGCGGTCCTTCTCCATTGCCTTGCCGATGATCCGCTCCAGTTCGGAAGGCACGGCGGCGTTCAAGCGGACCACTTCTGTTGGCTGCTTATGCAGAATGGCATCGAAAACCCCGCCTGCGCTTTCTCCACTAAACGGCAGCCGTCCCGTCGCCATTTCATACAGGACCACGCCAAAGGAGAACAGATCGCTCCGCTCGTCGAGGGGCTTGCCCAGAACTTGTTCCGGAGACATGTAGGCGATCGTCCCCAGCGCCGTTCCTGGACTCGTAAGGTGCTCGTCAGATTCGACGGTGGGCGCGCTCATGCCGGCACTCTCCGGGGCGAGCGAAACCTTTGCCAATCCAAAGTCGAGAATCTTGGCGTGACCGCGCGAGGTTACAAAGATGTTCGCCGGCTTGATGTCGCGATGAACAATCCCCTTGGCGTGCGCGGCCTCAAGCCCGTCGGCAATCTGGGCGCTCAAGTCAAGGACGGTTTCGACCTCCAGTGGCGCGCCACCAATCCTGTGCTTCAGCGTCATTCCTTCCAGATACTCCATGGCGATGAACGCCTGGCCGTGCTGGTCGTCAATTTCGTAGATGGTGCAGATGTTGGGGTGGTTCAGCGCCGATGCGGCCTTGGCTTCGCGCTGGAAGCGGGCCAGCGCTTGAGGGTCCTTAGCTACGTTCTCAGGCAAGAACTTGAGCGCGACAAAGCGGCCGAGTTTCAGATCTTCAGCTTTATAGACGACGCCCATCCCGCCGCCACCAAGCTTTTCGGCAATCCGGTAGTGCGAGATGGTCTGGCCGATCATCGATTCGAAATCTTAGGACTGGGAGTAGGGCAAGTCAATGAAATCGAGGACATTGGTGGGAGTCCTAGGGGATTGTTGGTGATATCGCGAAAACACTCCTCGACCGGAATCCGCCATTCTCAATAAGGGCTGGTTGCGGCTCACGCCGCCCGGTAGATTCCTAAGACTTTCACGAACTCGGCTACCTCGCCTAGATGGTGGAGGGCGTTGCGGGCGGGTTCGTCGTCGCCGCGGAGGAAGTCTACGTAGAAGACGTATTCCCAGGGACGGCCGCGCATGGGGCGGGATTCGATTTTGCTCAGGCTGATGTCACGCAGGGCGAAGACGCTTAGCGATTTGAAGAGGGCTCCGGGGACGTTTTTTACTTTGAAGGCTATGGACGTTTTGTTGGCTCCGTGGGGGATTAGGCGGTGGTAGCTGGGCTCCGAGCCAGCACTTCCCTTTTTTCGAGCGGACTTTGTTTTTCCTGTTGACCTGCGAATCAGGAAGAAGCGGGTGAAGTTGCGTTTGTCGTCTTCGATGCCTGCTTGAAGAATTTTGCCGCCGTATTCACGGGCGGCGTGGCGTCCGGCGATGCCGGCGGAGTCTAAAAGGTGATTGGCTACTACGTGCTTCACGCTGCCTGCGGTGTCATAGAACGGGACTGGCTCGATGCCGGGGTGGTGGCGGAAGAAGTCGCGGCACTGGTCGAGCGCTACGGGATGGGACAAGACTTTGTGCAGAGCGCTTAGCTTCACGCCTGGGGCGGCGATTACGTTGTGGACGATTCGCAGCAGGAATTCCGCCTGGATGAATACATCCTGCGTTACCAGGAGATCGGCATGTTCTGCGACTGTTCCGGCCAGCGAGTTTTCGATGGGGATCACTGCAGCGGCGACCGATCCATTCGCGACGCGGTCGAATACTTCCGCGCTGCGGGCACAGGGAACAACCTTGCAGCCGGGGAGCATGTGCTCGGCGGCTTCGTGGCTGAAGGAGCCTAGTTCGCCTTGAATGGCTACTTTGACGGCGGAAGTTTTCATTACAGGCAAGGTAGCTGGAAAAAGCGGGACAGCGCAAATGGTTTTTTCCATTGCGCTGTCCCGCGGTTTAACTTGACTCTGTTTTTACCGAGCTGCTTTTCTCGAGCTACTTGGTCTCGGTAGCGGCCGTCGCCTCGCTAGCAGCCATGGCGACCTTCTCCGCACCCTCGACCGGCATTCTGGTGAGGTGGGGGAAGAACGGCGTGATCTCGAACGGCATCTTCTCGCGAGCCAGGGCCAGGGTTACGGGCCGAGTCTTGACCAGTTCGACCTGATCGGTCCAGGGATCGAGCTTGATGCGTCCGCCCAGGGGAAGCGCGGCGATCTGGTCAATGCGATTGGCGTCGAGTTGGGGCGCGGAGGCGAGCAGTGCGGACATGCGCATGCTCTGGCCCGCGGCCAGACTGTTGCCGAGGTGCGGACGGATCAGGTTCGGAAGATCCGGCGCGCGCTGCTGCAACGCCTTCAGGAACAAGCCAGCGGTTCCCATCTTTTCCTTGTAGGGAGAGTTCTTCAGCAAATCGAGAGCCTTGGCGTCGGCAGCATCTTCGTCCTCGGGGCGGCGCTTGAAGTCCATGCGCTGAAAGGATTGTTCGTCGGGGAAGAACATGCGGTCGTTGAAGGCCAGCTTGGAGTCGATGGAATGTCCGAGCACGATGTGGCTGAGCTCGTGGGCTAGCACCATGGCGAGCGAGGATTCATCCGGCAGCACATCGAGCAGGCCGCGGCTGAGCACGATGGTGTGGCCGATGGTGAAAGATTCCAAGGGAGCGGTTAGCAGAACCCGGCAATGCACGTCGGATTGCAGATCAATGTTGTTGGTGAGCAGCAGATTGTTGACTACCGTCTGCAACACTTTGTCGACGCCGCCGGCGGGGGCCAGCAAGCCGACTTTCTGCAGGCGCTCGATGGCATTGTCTTCGGCCTGGCGCTCCCACATGCGTTCCGCTGCTACGGGTGTGGCATCGGCGGCGGCTTCACTCTGATCGTCGACCGACTGCTGAGAGTCGACCAGAATCGCGGTGAACTCATCGTTGCGGCTCTTGCCGCTGTTCTTGAGGTCGTAGCCCCAGAGGCGGGTCTGGGCCTTGAGGTGCATGTGCGCGGTGCTCGATTCCGTATCGGATTCCTCGCTGTAGACATAGGCGGGCAGCCAGACTCCCGGCTTCAGGTTCAGGCGCCAGCTGTCGAAGTGCAGAGAGATATTGTTCTTGGCAATGCGGGAGTAGGTGCCGTTGAAGCGCACGATGTTGAAATCTTTGTCTTCCACCCAGATTCGTCCGTCGAAGCGGCCGGCGGGCGCTTCGGGTTTGGGCTGGACGTCGATCACCAGGCAGCGCACTTCGCCCAGGAATTCGCGACGGACAAAAGTGAAGTTGTAGTTCGTCTTGTCGAAATCGGTATCAGGTACCACCATCTGGGCAAAGCCCAGGGGCTGAAAATGGAGAGAGAAGACGCCTGTCAGTTTGTTGAGGCGGCTCTGGCCACGCTGCTGCTGCCCCACAAAGGAAATGCCTTCGGGACCGTCGCTCATGTCGAGGCGGCCGAGAAAATACTGATCGTTCACGGGAGTTGCGCCGCCGTTGCCATCGGGTTTGAGATTCTGGACGTAGGTCTCAACGATGGGGCGCATATCGTGCATCTGGGAAAGGAGCATGTGCTCACGATCGAGGACACGGCCGACGACTTCCTCGAATGAAGTCGGAGCCGAACGTGGCGTCTCAACCCGAGCGGGAGCGGGAACGGGAGGCACATCCGAGTCGGACCCTGACAAACGGGTAAGGCGTGGCTCCTGAGCCGCGGCGGACAGGAGCAGAGCAAACAGCAGAGACAATGACAGCAAGCCCTGGGTGAAGGTACGCATGCGTTTTCCTTTCAATATCGGATCAGACGGATTCTCTAGCTATCCGGACAACGCAGCAGTTGCAATTCCCTCTCCACATCAACCTCTAATCAAAAGGGCCGGTTGGAGCCCAACTCCAGTCCGAGAGGGCGCTGGACCTTTCATGAAGATTGACTCGAATGCTCGCAGCGGCACCGCGCACGCCGTTTGTGGAGAGCTGGCGATTGTGTGGGCTTCTGATTTTGGTCCCGAGAGGAATTGCGCGTGGGAAATATTAGCGCAGGATTAACGCCGATGCGCTTCGAGGTTTTTCTCTAACACCAGCGCATCCACACCATTTGAATAGTAACGAGGGAAGGTTTTCACCACGCTATAGCCGTGGCGTTTATAGAAGGAAAGGGCGGAAACGTTATCCACGGCGGTTTCGAGCTCGACTGAGAGACAGTGGGCGGCGCTCAGGCGGTCTTCGGCGGCGCGCAGCAGCAGCGATCCCACACCGGAGCGCCGGGCGGAGGCGATGACGTCGATGGTGATGATGTGACCGAAGCCACGATCCGCTTCGGCTACGATGAATCCAGCGATGGCGGAGTTGGCGGGGGCGATGGGCGCAGAGTTTTTTTTACTTCCCACCTCCGGGACGACGGCAGCGGCCGCCTGTGCGGCTTCAGCGGCTATCAACGTGAACGATCCGCGGCGCCGCATGTAAACCCTGAGTTCCGTCCGCGAATAGGAAATACCGGGAGGAAAACAGTCCTGATCGATGCGCCATAGCGTGTCGAAGTCGGCGGGATGGTAATCCCGAATGGCGAAGGGCACCGGGACATTGTAGCGGGCAGCGGAGCGACGGCGGGATGGGAAAATCACGGGCTGTCTCTGCTGTGTCTATCGAGGCGGGACAGCTCAAGGGCTGATCGGCGGGCGGTTGACCAGGTCGGCTGACCAGGTCGGCTGACCAGCTCGGCTGACCAGCTCGGTTGACCCTGGTTTTCCACAGCTAATTTGAGCTTAACCGCCTGGAGGACGAATTGGGGGCCATTGCCCCCTTGCTTCGCCGCATCCGCGGACGTACCATGAGCATCAGAGGAAGCGTTGGGACGCCTTCTGCTCATTGACGTGGTTGCTTCTGTTGCCGTCCTGGCACTGTGGTACGTGGTGTTTTCCACCTACAATCGAAAAAAAGGCGCGGCTGCGTTGCGCTGGGTGCAGACGGCGTGCGCCGGCAAGGGACGCATCCTGGAGTCGCACTGGGTCGGAAGTTCCCGGCTACAGGCGCGGCTGCATTTTGCTTCGCGCTGGTTTGAGAACGCCCGCGTCACCGTGAAGTTCGGCCCCGGGCTTTGCCCGTGCAGTGGCTGGTGAGCTGCTGGCATCGGCAAAAGGAAACTCTAACGTTTGAGGCTGATCTGGGCGGGTCGCCGAGCTTCCATCTGGAAGTGGTGCGGCATCGCTGGTGCGCCCACAACCGGGGAACTTCCGCGCGCAAGCGCGACGATCGCGAGTGGGACGTATACGAGCCCGGCCCCATCATTCTGACCACGCGAACGCACTGGAAGCAGGATCCTACGGCGGAGTTGAATGCGCTGATGTCGGCACGGCGGCAGGATATTTTGCAGGTACGGTTTCGTCCAGAGTCGCCGCAGTTCTCAGCCACCGTGCGCCTGGAGGCGCTCGCCGACCCGGATGCCGCCGCAGGATTTGTCAGCGCTCTGCGCGAGATCGCTGCCGGGGCCTCGGCGCACCGGCAATAGTGCCGCCCACCTGCTTTTACGGCTCCGAAGTCAGTCGGGGCACTTTTTGAATTCTCTCTTCCTTTGCATCAGACCCTGTACTATTGATCCGAACTATGAGCTTCAGCAATCCTACGCCGCAGTTCGGCACAGCCGAGTACGCCAAGCCGGGAAGCAATCGCTGCCAGTTCTGCCAGCAGCCGATCGGCGGGACTTACTATCGAGTCAATGGAGCGCCGGCGTGCCCCATCTGCGCCGAAAAGATGCGCAGCGAGGTGCCCACGGACGGACATGCGGCGTATGTGCGGGCGCTTACTTACGGCATCGGCGCAGCCGTGATTGGGCTGATTGGGTATGCCCTGATCGCCATCCTGCTGCAGGGGTGGGTGATCAGCTATATGTCGATCGGGGTGGGTTGGATTGTGGGCACGGCCATGATGAAGGGATCGAACGGAGTGGGCGGCAGACGCTACCAGATCGCCGCGGCTGTGCTCACCTATGCCGCGGTTTCGATGGCGGCGATTCCCATCATGATGCATTTTGCGGGCGAACGACGCCAGCAGAGGCAGACGCAGCAACAAAAGCTGGAGCAGGAGCAGCGCCAGTTGGAGCAAGATTCCGGACAGCAGCCCTCGGAGCCGCAGTCCGCTCCCAAAACCGAAAAGCCGCAAGTTGACGTAATGACTTGGCTAGGACGCGTGGCACTACTTGGGCTGGCGTCTCCGTTTCTTGATCTTTTGGGTAATCCTTTCTGGGGAGTCATGGGTCTGTTGATCCTCTTTTTTGGAATGAGGATCGCGTGGAGGATAGCCCGGGGCAGACCGTTTGGAGTCTACGGACCGTTTGCCTCTGCTCCGCCGACTTAGCCGGTTCGACTCGCTCCGAGTTGAAGTTTTCTGCGAGCCATGTAAATATCATCGTCGCTTACAGCCGCGTCGAATGGAAACCACATGGAAACCTTGTTGACCAAGGCTCAAAAGCTCATTGCAATCGTGCTGGCAGTTCTGCTGGTCATCGTTGTAGTGCTCTCCACCGTAGATCTGGGTTTCCTGATTGCGCGCGAGATCTGGAAGCCTCCGAGGTTTCTCATCCAGGTACAGGGGCTACTCGAGATCTTCTCTTTTTTCTTGCTAATCCTTATCGGGGTGGAGTTACTGGAAACGCTGAAGGCATATCTCAAGAAGGATGTCTTTCACGTTCGGCTCGTCCTCGAAGTGGCTCTGATTGCGATGGCGAGAAAGGTTATCATACTTGAGCCGAACAGCACCCCCGGCCTGACGCTATTCGGTATGGCAGCTCTCATCTTGGCGCTTGCCGTAGCCTTCTATTTCGAGAGAAAAGCGCATGGGGAACAAGCCTCCGCTTTGAGTCACTAAGTCCAGCCGTGTCGACAACCGCCCCAGAACTGATTCGTAATTGCAAGCGCTGCTCGCACGAGCTTGCACCGGGAGCGCTGGTGTGTGACCAGTGCCACGCGCTCGTCCACTCGGAGGAGTTGGAGCGCCTGGCGGCGGAGGCGAAGGCGCTCGAAGCCGCGGGAGAGTTGTCCCGCGCGCGGGAGAAATGGCTTAGCGGGCTTCCGTTACTGCCACCCACATCGAAGCAGGCCGACTGGATCGAGCAACACGCACAGGAACTTAATGCGGCCGCTGCTGGCGCTGCGGTGGGGTCGACTGTGGGTCCGATCACGCTGCCGCCGGGGAACAGCAGAGCTCCGCTAACGCGGCGGTTTAAGTGGACATCGCTCTTAAGCTTTGTGGCTTTTGTTGCCATCTATTCCGCCGCGTCGGGAACGAAGTTTGGGATCGGCTTCGCGGTGCTGATTCTGATTCACGAGATGGGCCACTTCGTTGACATCAAACGCCGCGGCCTGCCGGCGGATATGCCGGTGTTTCTGCCGGGGTTGGGAGCCTACGTGCGCTGGCAGGCGCTGGGAGTGTCGCTCGAGACGCGGGCCGCGGTGAGCCTGGCCGGGCCGCTGGCGGGATTTCTTGCTTCGGTTGCGTGCGCGGCGCTTTGGTGGCAGACCGGCAATCCGGTGTGGGCGCCGCTGGCGCGCGTGGGTGCTGTCCTGAATGTGCTGAATCTCATTCCTGTCTGGGTGCTCGATGGCGGGCAGGCCGCGCTGGCCTTGAGCAGGACAGAACGCGTTGTACTGCTTATCGCGTGTGTCGCTCTGGGGCTGGCGCTGAAGGAAAACATTTTCTTCCTGGTGGCGCTCGGCGCGGGATATCAGGCGTTCTTTGCCGGAAACTTGCCCGCCCACCCCAGCCGTGCCACAACCATTTACTTTGTCGCGGTCCTGACCGCGCTGGGCGTAATCATTCGGCTGATGCCGGGGACGGGATTGGGACTGCAGTAGCGGCGAGCCTTATGCGCTAGCTGCCGCGCAAAAAGGCGACCGTGGTTTGAACAAACTGCGCCGCAGCATCGGAGAAGACGGGGCCGTGACCGCCGTTTGGCACGACCCACAGCGCGGATCGTGGGATCGCGCGGTACATCTCTAACGCCATCTCAACCGGATACAGAAGGTCGCGGTCCCCATAGACGATTAGGGTTGATGCCTTGATCCTCGCCAAAGAAGGCGGCGTGAAGTTCATATCGTCATAGCTATCTTTCATTGCGCGCTGCCATTCCCACAATGCCACGATCTGCTCGTCCCCAAGCTTATGCCGCTTACGCATTGCCTCCCAGTCTTTTGATGACTGCTTTTCAACCGGCACCTGCCGCATAATCCTCCGAGCCTGCTCCGGGAAATACATAGCAGCGCTGACGAGGACCATCGCCTCGATCCGGTCGGGTTGCAGCGTCGCCATGTGCAGAAGCGTGTTGCCGCCCATGCTTACGCCGATAGCCTTGCATTTCTGGATACCGAGGTGATCCAGAAGCGCCAAGGTATCAAGCGCGCACTGCCGGTGTGTAATCGTCTTTTGAGGGTTTGTAGACCGACCGTGCCCGCGTGCATCCGGGGCGACGAGCATATACTCGCGTAGTAGCCGGTCACGCCCGGCGTAAACCCAGTCGCTATGGGATCCGCCCCCGCCGTGTAGGAGGAGAAGAGGCTCTCCCGCGCCTTCTATCTCGCAGTACATTTCAATGCCGCTTAGTTGAAAGGTGTCGGTTTTCATCAGGGCATTCTGCCCGCAGCCGCGCAAACAAACAATCTGTTAACTATGCGTGATAAAATATAGGCTCCATCCACAGCAAAGACCGCCGCGTTTGTGGCGCATTTCGAATCGCATTCGAAAAAAGACCTCAGTCCCAAAGCCTAGCCGAGACAGACTTAGACGCGCTTATCGGGCCAGTCCGGAATCGCCGTTGGATAAATTCCTTTTATACCTTCGATCAGCTTTTTCGATTGTCGGGACCTGTGGACTCGCGATATTCTTCCCTGTTGAAAGCCGGCCATTTCAACTGCCTGTGTCCGTGTGGTAGCTTACCGACATCATTTTTGCTGACACGAATAGGAGACTGAAGGACATCCATGCCTAACGAACTGCGTAATTTCCTGGCACTCACCTACGACGAACTGGAAGACCTGAATCTGGAGGCGAAGGAGCAGCGCCGGAAGCGCGTCGCAATCGGCAAGATCCAGGAGCAGCGGCTGAAGTACCTGACGGACGAAAAGCGGATCAAGGCCGTGACCGTGCTCTTCAGCGACCTCGAAGGCCGCCTGCATATGCTGGATTACGACAAGAAGTTCCTGATCAAGAGCTGGGACAACCTCACCTTCGATGGTTCTTCGATTCGCGGCTTCACGGCGCAGAGGGAGAGCGATCTGCGGCTGGGCATTGATTGGGCGGCGTTTTACTGGGGTCCGGCGGATGTGTTTGGCGGTGGCAAGGTGCTGGTGTTCGGCGAAGTCATCGACAAAGGCGGCACGTCGTACTCGGCCGACATTCGCGGCGTGCTGAAGGGCTACGCCGACGATTTGTACAAGAAGAAAGGCTATACGCTCAACGCCGCCAATGAGATTGAAGGCTTTCTGTTCCAGGGAGCGGACGCCGAGCGCCGCTACCACGAAACCGGCAAGTTCGAATACGTAAATACAGGCGGATATTATCACTCGCTGCCGGGCGACCCTCTGCGCACGTTCATCGACACCACTGCCGAGGTGCAGCGCGCGATGGGCTTCCAGAATGAGAAGGACCATCCTGAAGTTGCGCCTTCGCAGTTCGAAATTAACTACGGGTACGGCGAAGTGGTGGCCGCCGCCGACCAGATTCAACTCTACAAACTGATCTGCCGCCAGGTCGCAACCAACATGGGATTCACCGCGTCGTTTCTGCCCAAGCCGGTGGTGGGCGTGAACGGCAGCGGCATGCACACCAACGTTTCCATCAGTGAGGACGGCAAGAATCTGTTCTGGGACGCCAAGGGCGAAGAGAAGCTCAGTAAGATGGGATGGGCGTTCCTGGATCGCATCCTCACCCATGGCAACGACATTTGCCTGCTCCTGAATGCCAGCGTGAATGCCTACCGGCGGCTCGATCCGCACTTCGAAGCGCCAAACCAAATCAAGGCCTCTGCAGTGGATCGTGGGTCGATGATTCGCATTCCCATCGGCAACGAGAAGAGCATGCGGGTGGAAGTGAGGTCGGTCGCTCCCGATGCGAATCCGTACATGGTCATGCACTCGATCTTCAAGACCGGCCTGGACGGCGAGACCGCAAAGATTAAGAACCTGCGCCAGGCCGAGCGCTACCTGCCCGACAACATCTACGACGCGCTCGCGAACTTCCGCAAAGCGGAGTGGACGACGAAGCTTCTGGGCGAGGATGTGAAGGGCCGTTACGCAGATCTAAAGCAGGCGGCGGCGGACCGCTGTCCGCGCCTGCTGGGGACTTTTGTGAAGGCGCCCGAGGTGCAGTATCACCACGACGTCTACAACCAGTTCCTGTGGAACTTATTCTAGAACGCTGCGGTTCTGCCACAAAAACGCCCTGGGCTTAAGCCAGGGCGTTTTTGCTTTTTCACAACAAGAGCCTGCTAGCGGCTAGACTAGTTGGTCGCAAGGAGGCATTCCATGAATCGCATTTTTTCCGCAATCTGTTTATTCCTGCTGACGGCTACCGCCGCCCGTGTCACAGCCCAGGTGCATCCTTACAGGGATGGCACTCCTGGGGTTACGGGATATCGTTCCGAAGTCCTGGCTATCGTCATGATCCAGGGAGACGAGTTCGCCCGGCTCGCGGAAGCGATTCCGGCGGAGAAGTACACGTGGCGGCCCTCGCCGGATGTGAAGTCCGTCGCCGAGGTATTGCTGCACGCCAGCGCGGCCAATTACAACATGTATAAGCTGGTGGGCGCGAAAATCCCGGAAGGGATCGATACGAAGAATATGGAGCAATCCACGACCGACAAGGTCAGGGTGATCGCCACGCTGAAAGAATCGTATGCCCACGCGAGGCAGGCGATCACCGACATGCCGGATGCCGACCTGGAAAAGACCATGGACTGGTCGGGCGGTAAGATTACCGAACGCGGCGTTTTGCTCTTCATCCTCCCCCACATCGCCGAGCACCTTGGGCAATTGATCGCTTACGCGCGCGTCCTCGGAGTGGTCCCACCGTGGACGGCAGACGAGCAAAAGGAGCTTGAGAAAAAAGGCTCACCCGCGAAATAGAAATAGCCGGCGCGCGCAGATCCCCTCGCTGTGCTAGATTCAGAAGTTTCATGGATGCCGCTCCCACGATCTCCACTGAGGGACTGACTCGCCGCTTCGGGGAGTTGCTCGCTGTCGATGGCGTAGACCTGCGCGTGGCGCCGGGCCAATTCTTCGGCTTCCTCGGCCCCAACGGCGCGGGAAAATCCACAACCATCAAGATGCTGACCGGCTTGCTCGCGCCCAGCTCAGGTCGTATTGAAATCCTCGGGCTGGACCTGCAGAAGAATCCGGTCGAAGTGAAGCAACAAATCGGCGTCGTCCCGGAGGGCATGGCTCTGTTTGGACGGTTGACGGGATCGGAGTTCCTGAACTTCGCGGGACGCATGTACGGACTCGACCGCCAAACCGCGGCCAGGCGTTCCGCGGAACTGCTCGACTTTATGCAGCTCGCCGACCAGCCCAAGAAGCTGGTCACCGATTATTCGCACGGAATGCAGAAGAAGCTGGCGATGGCCGCAGCGGTGATTCACGGGCCGAAAGTGCTGTTCCTCGATGAGCCCTTCGAAGGCGTGGACGCCATTGCCGCCGGAACGTTGAAGGCGATGCTGCAAGGCATGATTGCGCGCGGAGCCACGATTTTCCTGACGTCGCATGTGCTCGAGATCGTAGAGCGGCTGTGCAGCCACGTCGCCATCATTCATAAGGGAAAATTGGTGGCGCAGGGATCGCTGGAGGAACTTCGCGCCGGCGTGGAAGCGCAGACGCCCGCGGTCGCAGGCGACGGCGTAGGTAACGGTTCAACGGCATCCGGCGAAAAGCTGACGCTGGAACAGATTTTCCTGCGCACGGTGGGCGGCTCGCGCCGGAGCGAGCAGGAGCCTTCCTGGTTGGGATGATGCACGGGATGAGATAAGGTTAAGTTTCAAAGTTGCGGGTTGAGCGCGCAAGCCCGGTGAGAGAACATGGGCAACCAATCGTTGACCGAGATTGCGGCAACTGTTGACAAGCCGCAGGCACCGCCCGCCTACAGAGTGCTCTACGACGGGCAGTGCGAGATTTGTCAGGCTTGCATCTCCTGGCTGAAAACTCTTGATCATGAGAGCAAGACGATCTGCGTGCCCATCAGCACTGCGGCTTTATCGGCCTGTGATGCTCGGCTAAGAATTGACGATTGCCTGCAGCAGTTGCATGTCGTCACTCCGGAAGGGGAAATTCGCGCCGGCTGGGATGCCGTCACTTGTCTGGCGCGTTTGTTCCCCTCCACCAAGCTCATCGGCATAGTGGGAGATTGGTTCCCCTTTCGCCAAACCGGGCGGATGTTCTACAGGTTCGTCGCTGCCAACAGGTATTCGCTCAGCAAGTGTCGCGGTGGCGCTTGCCGGTCAGCAAAACCGGAAACAGTGCGGAGACAAGCGAATTTGTCCGCGTTCTGGTCCTGCTACACCTTGGGCTTCTTCATTCGGCTGCCGCTTGTCGTGTGGGCAGGGATCAATGCCGCCGCACAGAGAGCAGGCATTTTCGTTCGAACGTACCACCAGCGTCTCGATCTGCTGGACGGCAAGCTGACCATCTTTTTTCTGAACGGCGTCTTGCCCAACACCGTACCGCTGCTGTTCGGCGAATTGTTCACAGCGCTGATCTACGACGGAGTCGCAATCGATCCCGGCTCGCCCAAGATGCGAAGGTCTCTCGCGGCGCACCTGCGGCGCCGAAAGCCGAGAATTGTGAAAGTCATCGCCACGCATGCTCACGAGGAACACGTCGGCAACCTCAATTGGCTATCCAAGTTGAGTGGCGCCCCAATCTGGGTTTCGGAGATGACTGCCCAATTCCTGACGCCATTCAAGAAACTGCCGTGGGTCCGCGCTACCATAATCGGGCAGCCTCCGAACCTCAAGCCGCCCTATCACATTCTCGACGAAACCATCGACACTGAATCCGGCTACCTGCAGGTGCTGGCGACTCCCGGTCATTGCGATGACCACATCGTTCTGTTTGATCCTGAGGAGAAATTGCTGCTGGCGGGTGATGCTTTCATGGGCAGTTACTTTGCGACTCCTAACCCTGACGTGGACAGCCTGAAATGGCTCACCAGCCTCGAACGGCTGATGGAACTCGATATCGAAATTCTCGTCGAAGGACACGGCCACATTCATACGCTGCGGGCTGATATTCCCGATTTCCCCGGTGTGGTGATCCGGCAAGACCCGAAAGTTGCCATATCGCGGAAGCTGGAATATCTGCGATGGCTGCGGGAACAGATTGAAGCGGGGTTTCACGAGCAGCTTCCCGTACGTGTAATCGAGGCCAGCTGTTTTCCGTGGGGCCAACGCACCTCATGGGAGAGCTGCGCCACTGACGAATGCATCCGCCTTCTGAGTCTCGGTCATTTCTCTCGCTCTGAACTGGTGCGGAGCTTCGTTCGTAACAGCTCTGATCCACTTCCGACCGTTTATGAAGTGCGGATTTCGGGGGGAAAGGAGTGACGCCCATGAATGAACTCAATCTCACGGTGCACCCACGCGCTCAGCTCATGGCCATCGCCGAACTGCGCTGGCGGCTGTTCGCGAACGCGCTGCGCAGCACGCGCGGCAAGCTGGAGCTGGTTTCACACACTTTCGTGACCATCGCATTCGCCATCGGTGGACTCGGCGGCGCTTTCGGTATGGGGCTCGCGGCAGCTTTGATGATCTCGGCTGGCAAGCCGGAATTGCTGGCGCTGCCCTTGTGGTTCGTCCTGATTTTCTGGCAAGCATTTCCCATCATGGCGACCGCTTTCACCAACAATCCCGATTCCTCCGACTTGCTTCGTTTCCCGCTTAGCTACCGCTCGTACTTTCTGGTGCGGATGGCCTATGGCGCATTCGATCCGGCAACCGCTCTGGGCAGCCTGTGGACGTTCGGCATTCTGCTGGGCGTAGGCTTTGCGAAGCCGGAGCTGCTGCCGTGGACACTGCTGGTCTTGCTGGCATTCGCCGCCTTCAATCTTGTGTTCATGCAAATGGTATTCGCCTGGATGGAGCGCTGGCTGGCCCAGCGCCGCACCCGCGAACTCATGGGCATTCTGTTCGTCTTGCTGATGCTCAGCTTTCAGCTGATCGCGCCGCTGATTGGACATTTCGAGAAGCGGGCGCAGCCGGATGCGCTGCGATACATCGAGATTCTCGCTCCCGTGCAGGGGATCCTTCCGCCGGGGCTCGCCGCCGACGCCATCGCGCAAGCGATGCGTTCGCGATTCACAACGGCCATCAGTTCGTTCGCTCTGCTGTGCTGCTTTGTGCTGATCGTTGGTTATTGCCTGCATGTGCGGCTGCGGGCGCAGTATCGCGGTGAGAATTTGACCGAAGTGGCTGCCGTTTCTGTTCACACGAAAGACCGGTCGCTGCGGTTGGGCTGGAATCTGCCCGGATTCGCCGCACCGGTGGCGGCGGTTTTCGAAAAGGAAATCCGCTACCTTCTCCGCAGCGGCCCCATGTTGCTTACCCTGATCATGCCACTTTTTGTGCTGTTTATTTTCCGGCTGGGACCGATGGGTTCCAAGACCGGGCACGCTGGAGGATTCTTCGCGCGAACCCCCGACATGGCATTTCCCGCGGCTGCCGGATACACGCTGTTGATGCTGACCAATCTGGCTTATAACAACTTTGGCGGTGATGCCGGCGGCATTCAATTCTTCTACGCGTCTCCAGTGAGCTTCCGTGAAATTGTGCTGGGCAAGAATCTCACCCATGCCAGCATTCTGGCCGTAGAAATAGTGATTGCGTGGATCGCGGTCAGCTTTCTTTATGGCAGGCCCGCGCTCGACGTCACCATTGCCGCGCTGGCCGGCCTGCTATTCGCCGCGCCGGTGAATTTTTCCGCGGGCAACCTGCTCTCGATCTACGCCCCGAAGAAACTGGATTATTCCGCCTTCGGTCGTCAACGCGCCTCCCAGTCGACTGTATTGATCAGCCTGGGCGTGCAAATTTTCGTGGTGGGCGTGGGAGTCGGCGCGTTCTGGATCGCGCGCCACTACGGCAACTTCTGGATCGCGACCGTAATCTTGCTGGCGCTGGCAATAATTTCCGTCACTGCCTACAAAATGATTCTCAACCGCATGGATAGTCTGGCGCTGCAGCGGCGGGAAACGTTGCTTGGCGAGCTTTGCCGGGCGTAGCGGCGCCCCCCTGCAAAAACCCGGAGTCGCTCCATGAGTTGCACAAACGAGGCGCACAACCTAGAATGCGCTGCTCGCTAAAGAGCAAACCGTTTCTCATCCTGGAGGCAACATGAAAGCAAGAAGAACTGTACTGTCGTTCGCAATGCTCTTGGTCGGCTTGAGCGCAATAAGCTTTGCCCAAAACCCAAACCTCGGAACCTGGAAACTCAACGAAGCCAAATCGAAGATACCTGCCGGGTTTCCCAAGAATCTTACGGTAACGTATGTGGCTGCGGGCGACAGTGTGAAGGCAACCGTGGAAGGCGTTGGCACTCAAGGAAAGCCCACGCATAGCGAGTGGACGGGCAAGTTCGACGGCAAGGATTATCCCGTCACCGGCGATCCCACTTCAGACTCGCGGTCGCTCAAGCAGATCGATCCGCGTACTCTGGAGCTGACCTCGAAGAAGGGTGGCAAGGTGACGATATCCGTCGAATCGTTCTCTCCGCTGACGGCAAAAGCCGCACCCTCACCGCGAGTGCAACCGACGCGATGGGCATGAAGATTGAGGGTGTTTCCTTTTACGACAAGCAGTAACTTTTCTCTACTACAACTCAGAAGCCCTTCCGCCGGGATTCTTCCAGGTGGAAGGGTTTTGCTTTCACCGGACTAGGGAAGGATTGACCAGCGTCTATTTCTTTCCGGATGCGCCAGGAACCATAGCCGACACGGCGCACTGTTAGCAAATGTCGCGGCTGCGCGGTCTGGCGCTGGAGCGGGCAACGTTGGTCGCGGAGTTGTGCCGGGCATAATGCCTAAATCCTCCAAGGCCGTGATTCACCCCGACCCGTGGGAGCGCAGCGCAAAAACAGCAGAAAGGGAAAGAGACGGGCCGCCCGAGCACGGCCCTGGTTTATAGTTCTTTGTCTAGAACAGGCCTAGCACAGTTTTGTTGATGAGGCTTACGGAGCTATTGGCGGCCTCGCCAGCCGCGTATGTGAAGGTGGCGGATTGATCGGCCAGACTGATCGTCTCCGAAGCCAACACGGTTGCACTGCCGTCAACGACAACCTGCACAAGGTACAAACCGGCTGGTACAGTCAGCGTCCCTTCCTTCTCAGGATCTGCGGTTACGGAGAACGTCTTAGGATTCGTAACGCCCACCTGCGTCAGCGTCGCTAGCAACTCGCCAGCATCCGCAGCGTGAGACAGGACAAATCGGGCATTGGCGGCGGTCACCTTCGACGTGCTGTCGGCAAATTGCAGTAGAGTCGCTTCACCAGTGCTGACAGCGGCTACGGCCGACACACTTGCTGCACCCGTCAGAGTCACTTGTGAGTCGATGATCGATGGATTCGTACAGGGCGCGAGCGTGTTGGCCTCGCTGATCTGCACCTCATACGTTCCGGGGGAGAACGTCAGCGGTCCGTCGGTGCTGCCGAACGCCAGCCCGTGCGACTGGCACACACCGCTAATTAAAATGTCCACTGGAAAATCTGGGTTGAAATTGGCGGCAATATCCCGTCCTGGAATGCCATTCACAACGTAAAGGTAAGCGTCATCGGCGGCGAAACCGTGGGCTGCCAGAACAAAGCAGAAGGCTGCAAGTTGCAAGACGACACGTGTGCGGTGTTTCATAAGTCTCCTTGAGAGTTTTTGAGATTCGGTTCTGATTTTGGGGGATGAACTGCCCCTCCGCGTAGAAGAACTACGTCAGAGCGGTTCACGATTCACTGCTGAGATCTCAACCGGGAAGCTGTCTAGCTTCGTTTTGAGCAAACCCCCGACCTGAATGGAAGTTGCCTGGATTCTAAAAAAAAGAATCGTCCGCAGGTTTTGTCATTAGATTCTGCCTATTGCTCAGCACAGCGCTCACTTCTTTTCAGGATTCGCCAGGAAGCGATAGCCGACACCGCGCACCGTGAGCAAATGTCGCGGCTGCGCCGGATCGTCTTCAATGTAGCGCCGCAGCCGCACCATAAAGTTGTCAATGGCGCGTGTGTCAGTGTCTTCGTGCAGGTTCCAGACTTCCTCGAGAATCTCCTTACGCGAAACGACGCGGCCGTCGCTGTGCACCAGGTGTCGCAGCAGTTCCGATTCCATCAGCGTCAGACGAGTAACGTTGCCGGCAGTACGCAGTTCGAGGTTGCCGAAATCGATAGTCTTGCCACTGAAAACGAACGTTCCGAAGTCGCTCACGCTTTTCGGGTCGGATGCCGTCTGAGTGTTCTCCGGGGTTGTCCCCGGCTGGCCGGCCCGCATCCACTGACTGCGCCGCAGCAACCCCTGCAGGCGCGCCAGCAAAATCGACAGATCGAAAGGCTTGGGTAGGTAGTCATCGGCTCCCGCGGCGAAGCCCTTCAGCACATCTTCCGGCTGGCCGCGGGCCGTCAGCATCAGCACGGGCACATAATTCCGCGCGGCGCGCAGCTCTGAAACCACGCTGAAGCCATCCTTGCCCGGCAACATGATGTCGAGCACAATGGCGTCGAAGTTCTCTTTCTTGTCGAGCAGGCGATCAGTGGCGGCTTCCCCATCCCCCACAACCTCGGCGGAGTAGCCTTCTGCTTCCAGGTTGAAGCGCAACCCCTGCGCCAGATGGGCTTCGTCCTCGACCACCAGAACCCGGCTCATGCGCTCGCCCTCATGACGTCGTCCTCATGACCTCGCCCTCATGACCCCGCCCTCATGATGAAGACCTCGGCAGTTCCAGCGTAATTGTGGTGCCCTTGCCCTCGCCCGCGCTTTCAGCCACCACGCTGCCCCCATGCTTTTGCGCAATCGACTTCACAATGAACAAGCCCAGCCCCGTTCCTTTCACGTGCGCCAGCGAGCGGTGGCTGACGCGGTAGAAGCGCTTGAAGATGCGTTTCATATCGTCAGCAGGAATACCCACTCCGTGGTCCCGCACGCTAAGCACGATGCGTTTCTCGTCGGGCACATTCAGGCGCACGCGCACATCCACGTGCTCGCCGGAATACTTAATAGCGTTGTCGAGAACGTTGAAAACCGCGGTGCGGAGATCCTCGACGCTACCCAGCACGCGCAACCCTGCGCCGTTGCCCGGCGCTTCCTCATAGTGCAGAGATTCCTGGGGAAGATGATGCCGGGTGCGGGCGGCGTCCATGCATTCGCGAACCAACTGGCGGAAGTCGACTGCCGCTTTCTCACGGCCAGCTTTCTTGACCCCGGCGCGTCCGGCGCGTAACACCTGCTCCACCGTCTCGGTGAGGCGATCGGTATCGCTAAGCATCAGCCCGTAGAACTCCTGCCTCTGCGCTTCCGGCAGTTCGCGGCGCTGCAAGGTTTCCAGATGCAGCCGGATTGAGGCGACCGGCGTCTTCAGTTCGTGAGTAACGGCGTTGATAAAGCTGTCGTGCTGCTCGCTGCGGCGAATCTCGCGGAGCAGGAAGGTTGTGTTCACGATCATGCCCGCGATGATCAGGGCAAAGAAAATAATGCCGAAGAACAGGAGCACTCCTTCGCGCCAGTTGAGGATGATCCATCCAACATTGAGCGCAACCGCCAGCGCCACCAGGGTGATGCCCAGGAGCAGGAAGAAGACGATGGTTCCGCGGCGGCTCGTGATGCGCATGGCGACTCAGCCCGATTTTACCGCGTTCAGGGCCGAGGGCTACTAAGAGAAGCCATCTGGAACGCTCGATCGCTGCCGGTGCAATGGGAAATTGCGGTAGTCGTCCTCAGTCTGGACCTAGCCTCGTTGCGATTCGGGTTCTTCGATGCGAGCGGCTAGCGTGGTTCGGATATGTTCCAGCATGAACCGCTCGTCGCTCTTCCCGAGTAGACGACCAAACTTCGGCAGCACAGTTCCGAACAGCACCAGCGCGGGAAACACCATCAGTCCGACCCACTTGTCGCCGCTCATATGATGGCCGCCCGTCACCACGTCCCTCAGTGTGCCCACAAAGATCGGCGTGCCCACCAACACGGTGAAACAAAGCCAAACCCGCATGAAGTATCTTGCCCCAACGCGGACAATCGAAGTAGCCTTCGATTCGGGTTCCTTCCGGTTCAGCCGCGAACCGAGCATAGAATTGCCCAGCGAAGTCATTCCGGTAATATTTGCGTTTCTGTACTTTGAACGTATTCTCGCTAACCTCGCCCAGAAGCGGGAGGTTGCCTTTGTAGCCGGACAGAGAGAATAGCGTCCAATGCTGTTCGTCAATCGAACGCCGCAAGGCGTCAGCAACTGCATTCGGAGCAAGGGCGGAATGGAGCACGAAGACGGTGCGACCCATGCCGTCTAGTCTATCCAACTTGAAGCTTGGAGTCGTTGTTGCTGTTCACAGGGCGATTACACCAATTACCCTTTATGGCCGCATGTGAAAAGCTTCCGTGTCACACCAAAAGAAAACCCGCCGGAAAGGCGGGTTCGTGTCCAAGAACGTAGCCGTCGGCTTGCGATCTAGTCGCCCGCCGCCGCGCCCTCCGCGAGAGGAGCCGTAACCAATCGCCCATTAGGGGCCGCAACCAACCCGTTCTCCAGATCAGCCAGCTTCACGCGCTTCACATCCCAAGCCAGGCCGAGAGTCTTCAACGCCCAGATGCCATACCAGTTCATATCAACCTCATACCACCGTAAGCCATGCTGCGCCGCCGTCGGGTGGGCGTGGTGATTGTTGTGCCAGCCTTCGCCGAAAGTCAGAATAGCCACCCACCAGCTGTTGGTGGAAAGATCGCGTGTGGTAAAGCGCCGCGTGCCCCAGGAGTGCGTCGCCGAATTCACCAACCAGGTGGCGTGCAGGCCAACCACCGTGCGCATGAAGATACCCCACATCAGAAACGGCATTCCACCGATGGCGAACAGGACGCCGCCCAGCACAATCATGGGAACATAGTGATACTTGGTGATCCAGACGTGAAATTTATCTTTGGCGAGGTCGGGAACGTAGCGGGCCAGCGTGGTCGTGTCATGGTGCATGGACTTGCCCATGAGGATCCAGCCCATGTGCGACCACCATTTGCCGTCGATGGGCGAATGCGGGTCACCATCCTGATCCGAAAATTGATGATGAATGCGGTGCGTGGCCACCCAGAAAATCGGCCCGCCCTCGAGGGCAAGCGTGGAGCAAACGGTCAGAAAATACTCCACCCACTTCGGCGTCTTGTAGCCGCGATGCGTGAGCAGGCGGTGGTAGCACATGCCGATGCCCAGGCTGCCCGAAACCCACCACAGGAACATGG
>Ga0209274_10000195_pt1 | contig 48424 bp, 47 predicted proteins | sample HubBroMetageREF1_FD_188343 | JGI IMG/M metagenome (GOLD analysis project Ga0209274, IMG submission 188343) | Reference soil microbial communities from the Hubbard Brook experimental Forest, New Hampshire, USA - Hubbard Brook CCASE Soil... | ecosystem: Environmental > Terrestrial > Soil >...
CAAGTCGCGCGTGGGCGTGATGACACACCTCAGCTTTGAATCGAAGCGCTCCAATCGTCTAAGGTAGATCTGCGTGAGCCGCTCTGAAGAGAGTTGTCGCGTCGCGATCCAGTGGGAAAGTTGCGTCACTGGCGCAAAAGCAATGTCTGCATCGCCGGCAGGGAGAGGCCGCACCTCAATCTTGCCGCGAACAAATCGGTCCCCACGTGGACTCATCTTTTGTCCGTACTGATTGGGTTCCCATCGCGAAGCAGGCGCAAGTCCCGCTTCCAACTGTATCTTCCTGGGCCCCGTGCGCCGCTCATAAAGGGGAGCCATGGCCTCTCGCCAACTGCCGGCGGCCTCATGAATTTCCTGGCTGCTCAATTCGACCTGCATCAATTTCTCAGCTTCCACGAAAGTGGCAGCGGAGACTTCGGGCCCCACGGGCGGCGAGGTGGCAAATGCGGAGGGCTCTCCGGGAGGTGTACCGCTCTGCGCCGGGGCGACTTCGTACGCGCCAATGGAAGCTCCAACGACACCCAGGGATGCGCTGGTTAGGAAACGCCTGCGTGAGTTCATCAACGACTCCTAGTACCTCAGTGTGCGAGCATGCGCGCGTCAATACCGAGGCCAAGCGTAAACGAAGATCCTACAGCGCTCACGACGGCCGTCTTGCGGTTCAGACCGGTTGACTCTCGTAGGCGATAAGTGGCTTCGATGCCGGTACAGTGACCAGCGAGAAGATTCTCGATTCGATAAGACTTGAGCTTCGCTCCCGTCCAGACGAGCGTTTGATCCGAGGCATCGAAAAGATGCAGGCCGCCGATCACCGCCAATAGGGGTTTGGTGCCGACGATAGTCCGCGCGTACTCCGCGATGTTGACAATGCCGGCGTGGCCACAGCCGGTCAGGATCACGATCCCCTCGCTTGTATCGAATACCAACGCGGAATCCTCTGGAACGTTATCTTCCACGCGTCCCTGCGCTGTCACCAACGACAGCCCTGGAGACCAGTTCTTCTCCACATTCGGCCGGGGCACCGGACCAGTCAACCAGACTCCCGGATAGAGTTCGGTGGGTTTGTCGTGAATGATGAATACACCACCGGTGGCGAGGTATTCCGCTTTGATCAACCGCAGCCCGTTATGGTCTTCGCCTGCCTCGGTCAAACGCGGCTCGAAGATGCGGGCCCCCACATGGACCCGGCTCATGGCGCGGGGGTTGGTCTTGGTTAACTCGCGGCGAAGGGCCATTAGGCCGCCAACGTGGTCCCAATGATTGTGCGACAACACGACGTCTTCCACATCCGATAAGTCGATATGCAGGGCCTTGGCGTTGTTTAGGACCATATCGGGCGAAGCGCCCGTATCGTAGAGAATCTTGTGCCCATCCACCTCGACCAACGCCGAGTAGCCCCACTCGCCGTCTCCCAGATGAGGATCACCGGCGACATTGGTAACCAGCACGGTGATTTTCAACCCGCGCACCTCATGTGAGGTTTTCACATCCCCCGCCGCTGCTGCCGGCGTCGAACAGGTCAATATCACTGCAAAAAGAGCTGCTGCCGACTGAAGTATCCGCGACAGCGTGCGGCTTTTTTCTTGGATCGCAAACATGCTCCCTCCTCAGCTTGCTGTGAGTTAGCTTACTGGATGTTGCCTATGACCGCTTGCCGAGACCCCGGCGCCAGGCCGGGGTCTTTGCTCATCAGACTGGGGGTGCGGTACCCCGCAGTCAGCGGAGGGCACATGCCGCCGCCGGCATTTCCGCCGTGACAGCCGGCACAGGGATAGCTGCGGAACAGAGCTTCCCCTTGAGCAACTATGTTTGCCTGCGAATCTTTGTAAGGGTTGTGAAGACCGCCCTTGGCCGTGCGGTTGACGAGATCGACAGCGGAGATTTTGCTGTAGTCGACCGGCGCCGGCAGTGTACTCGCCCAACATACTCCGAGAGTTAGAACAGCAATCACTAGTAGACTTAATCGCATGGCCATCACTACTCTTTTGAGAAAACTACACCCGGTACGTAGCATGGCGTTCAGCTCACCGGTTTCCCGGCCGCACGGTCGCAAGTATTGCCGTAGAGTCCAGCCTGCCGGCCACGTTCCTGTACCAACGCAAGCACCGTGTCGATCGTCGGTGTTGCGACCTGGACGAGGCGGCCCATTTCCTGGACGGCGGTGACGAGCGCATCGATCTCCAGGGGCCGGCCTCGTTCTAGATCTTGCAGCATTGAAATTTTATGACCGATGACGGAACCGGCGGCGTTCAGTCGCCGCTCCATCATTTGTTCCGGAATGTTGAGACCGAGCGCTGTGGTTATCGCGCGGGCTTCGGTCATCATGGATTTGCATAAGGCGCGCAGGCCGGGCTCGGAGGTCACGCGATCCAGGGTCGCGAGGGTCAGGGCGCTGATCGGGTTGAAACAGACGTTGCCCCACAGCTTCAGCCAGATGCTCCAGCGGATCGTGTCGCGGATCGGCACTTCGAATCCGGCGGACACCAGGGCATCGCGCAGCGCCACGACGCGCTCCGAGGCGGAGCCGTCGGGTTCGCCGATGGTGAAGCGCTTGTACAGGCGATGTTCGATCACCCCGGGCGCCACGACCTCGGCGGCGGGATCGACGACGCAGCCGATGGCGCGCTCGGGCCCAATCGCATTCCATTGCGCGGCGCCGGGATCGACACTCTCCAAATGATGGCCGTCAAGCGGGCCGCGCTCCTTGTAGAAATACCACCAGGGAAGGCCGTTCATCGCGGTGAGAACGGCGGTGCGCGGGCCGAGGAGCGGAGCGAATGCGCCGGCACTGGCGTGGGCCTGCTGCGCCTTGAGCGCGCAGATCACGACGTCCTGCGGACCAAACTCCGCGGGGTCGTCGCTCGCCGGCAGCTCTACCGTGCGCGTCTGTCCCTCCACGATTAATTTGAGTCCGTGGTTCCGAATGGCCGCCAGATGCGCACCGCGGGCAATTGCACACACTTCATGGCCCGCCAATGCGAGTTCCCCCGCCATGTAGCCGCCGATCGCGCCGGCGCCGAATACGCAGATCTTCATAGCTCACTCCTCTGCTTTGTCACCAACGACTAAAGTATGGAGTCTCCCGGCAGCGGCGAGTATCCGGAGATTTGGCAAGACATCTTTGCGTTTTGCGCGATAATCCGCCCATGGACAAGTTCGCTGCGATGCGGGTGTTCGTTAAGATTGCGGATGCAGGGAGCCTGTCGGCCGCAGGCCGTCAGTTGGGACTATCGCTGACTTCCGTCAGCCGCCAGCTCATGGCACTCGAGGAGGTTCTCGGTATCACGCTTGTCGAGAGGACCACGCGCCATCTCTCGTTGACTGAGTCCGGTCTGCTCTACTACGAACGGGCGAAGCAGATTTTAGAGGAGGTTGCCGAGGCGGAACGCGGCCTGACGGCGCAGAGGGGAGTCGCGTCCGGCCGGTTGCATGTAAGCGCTCCATCGCTGCTCGGTCGGTTGCGTTTGGCGCCCATTCTGCCCGGCTTTCTGGCGGAGCAGACCCGGGTCTCGATCGATCTGATGCTGGTGGATCGGCCGGTGCGTCTCGCCGAGGAAGGTATCGATGTCGCGCTTCGCGTTGGACCGCTGGAAGACTCAGGCCTGATTGTCCGCAAGCTCGATGATATCCAGCTTGTTGTCTGCGCCGCGCCGGACTACCTGCGCCGGCGCGGCGAGCCGACGACGCCGGACGACCTGGTCGAGCAGGACTGCCTAGCCTTCGGCGATGTACCGGCCGTGGCGGAATGGGGCTTCCAAGACGGCGCTGAGCGAAGATCTTTGCGCATTTCAACCCGGCTTTGCGCCAATGATTTCGATTCGTTGGTCTGCGCGGCTTTGGCAGGGGCCGGGCTTGTCCGAGTGCCGTCCTGGCAGGTTGCGCATTATCTCGCAGATGGACGGCTTAGAATCCTGCTCGAGGCCTATCAGCGGCCGCCCACGCCATTGAGCATCCTCACCCTTCGTAATCGACTGCTCCTACCGAAGGTGCGCGCCTTCGTAGATTTTTTGCAGCAGCACTGGATTCGAACTGACATCTGATTTCCCTCAATTGAGTCTCCAAGGAAAAGACACATGGCGAATGACTTTGACTCGTGCGGGAAATTTTCATGGCGTCCTGCGGTGTGGATTCTATGCGCGCTGATATCGGCCGGTGCGCACTATACAGCCGCAGCATCTCAGCGTATCGGCACGGCCGAGCTGCTTTCGTCCACGTGGTCTGGCGGAGTGACCACGGCGACCGGCAGATCTTGTACGCGCCGCGCATACGAGAACTGCTAGCCGGCCCAAATCCGCGGGGATTTCCAACGGGCGAGAAGCTGCCGGTGGGTGAGACAACCTACATCAATGCGTTCTGGGTCTCATCGTACGTTGCATCGCATGATTGCCGAGTGTTTTATCCCCGAATGATCGGCTGGGGCGGCAATATTGTGGCTTTGATGCCTGGAGGTTTGACGGGCATCCGCCTCGCCAAGAGCGGTCAGACAGCGGATCACTCCGAGGTCGATACCAGCGGGATGGCGCAGGTTGCAAACTCCTTGTCGAGGTTCTGCCACTGACATCCGGTACAATAGGCACAAAGCCCGCTATGCAGAGGACAGGACGTGCGCGACATTACACTTGGTTTCAGTCGGCTTTTGACACAAAGGAATGGGGCTTGACTATGGGAAAGGTTTCCATCTTTGCCTTCCTGATGATGACCGCGGGTTGTACCGACCTCAAACCCATGGAAGCGCGAATCGCGGATCTCGAGGCGCAGGTCAATAAACTACAAGCCGACCTCGCGAATTCTTCGCGCAATGCCGCCGCGGCCAACGAGGCGACTTCGGCGTCCGCCTCGGCGGCTTCCAGCACCGCGACGAAGGCTTTGTCGATTTCCGAGTCGAATACCGCAGCCATCGACGAGGTCAACGCAAAGATCGATCAGATGTTCAAAAGGCGTCCGTCGAACTAGTCAAACACACTCAACACTACGGCGACGCGGTGAGCACGCCACGATACCGTACGATGAGTCCTGTCAAGGGATGACTCACGGCCACGTCGAAGCTGAATTGTCCTTCCACTACAGATTCCGCCGCCGCCGAACGCGGCCCGAGGAATAACGGCATCGAGATTCCGAATAGCGCCCAGCGGCGAACGATGTAGCGCAGTGTCGGTCCGTCAACGACGAGGGCCATATCCACTGAGATCGGACCGAAGCGCTCGCGCAACAGCCACTCCGAGCGACCGCGGCCGGGCATTTGGACGCTTGAAAACGTTCTTCCGCCGCATGTTCTGACCCAGCGTTCTCTGCCGCCATCCGCGATCAATTGTACGGCGATGTTCTGGTCGGCGCCCGCCTTCGGAAATCCAACAAGCGTTGCAATCAACCAGGCCAGTGGATTTCGGCCGCGATCAACTGTGCACCGACCCGCATACGACGAAACAGAAGTCACTGAATGCAATTGCCGGATTGCTAGTGCCAATTGTGACCAAGACGCCCCCAGTATCCGCTCGTATAAAGGTGCGGCGCGCTCGGGGGCGCGCTCCCGAATGCCCGTGTAGATTGTGCGCCGCGCAAATAGCGCTTCATAGTCCGCTAGATCAACGTCGGAAATCGCGGTTCGCGCGCCTGGCGGCGGCGGGTCGCCGGCCAGCGCTTTTCTGATGACTGCCTCCACCGCCATGCACGGAATCAGTGGGCCGTCGTCGCCCTCGGCCAGCAGGTGCCACTCGCGCGACACAGGCTCTCCACCGGCGCTCTGGCCGGATACCTCCACAAACATACCCCCTCGATGCTCGCCCCAGCGCACGTGATTCGTCACGAAGTGCATGGCGCCCGCCATCCATGACAGGTTTGGAAGAAGGTGAATGCGAACCAGCCACGCAAAAGCTGTGAGCGCCCAATGCAATGGGACAGGAACCGGACCCGCTCCCATCCAGACGTCCCTTACCTCAGGCCATAACTCGGTGAGTGCGCGTAAGTCCGGTACGTCGACGAGCGAGAACCGTTTGCTCCGCAGGGGGATTCGCCCCGGCACTGCAATTACGAACCACATGGACTCTGTGAATGGGCGGCCAGTAGCACTTCGGCCGCGACGCTTCAGCGGAATTCTCTGACCCGAATAGCTGGCAATGGCGCGAATCACATTGAGGCCGACGCCGGCATAGGGCGACGGAGCGATGCCGCCCCGGATGGATTGAATGGTTTGGATGCCGGCCGACAGTCGCCGCGCAACCGCGGCAGTCAACACAGGAAAGCTCGATACGCCGGATAAGGCATAGACGCCGGCGGCTCGGGCTGCGGAGTCGAATTTCGCGATTCCCCCGACAAAGTCGGATCCGTCAGCCAAATCGAGGTAGTGCACTTGGCATTCGATGCATTGCTCAATGAGGCGGTACCCATGGCTGCCGTACGCTTGAAATGGACCACTTGCGTCGACAACCACTGTTGCGTGGAGCGCTGCCAATTGCGTTGTATCGTCTCTGGTTCGATCGAAAGCAGTCGGAACCAACTTCGCTGCGGCCTTCGGCCGTGCCTCGCAGTACCGGCGCGCCGACGCAAGCGAACGCCCCGCAACCAGCAGCGTTAGACGAACATCGTCTTCAAGCAGCTCAACCAGGCGACCGCCGAAAATGCCGTAGCCACCGACAATCAATATGCGGTGTTCGGTGTGACCGGCAAGCGGCGACATCAGCGCTTGGGGTACGGCTTGCCGTCCTTGTGAGAAAACCCGCCGCGTCCCTTGAGGAAGCGCATATCGATATCTGGATAGTCCACTTCGTCGTCGTCGGCTTTGCGGGATCCGACTTCGAGGAGCACGGCTTGTCTCTGGGATCGATTTTGTAATTGGTGTCCGTCGGCGACCCCCGCCTTGAACCCGGCGCAGTCGCCCGCCTTGAGGATCTGCTCGCCGGCGTCGGTCACGAGCACGACCTCGCCTTCGATGACGTAGAGGAATTCGTCCTCTGCTGTGTGCCAATGCCGCTGACTGGACCAGACCCCGGGCGGCAGACGCAGCAAGTTCACTCCGAAGTCCGTCAATCCTGCTGCGTCACCCAGGCGTTGCCGGCTGCGCGCCGCACAGGGTGCGTCGAACGGTGCCGGATACCTCGAGCCAGTGACCACCGGCACGGTGTTGAGATCGAGTTTCTTTCCCATGGAATCGCTCCCGCCAATAGAACTGACCGCCGCCGGCTATCCCGGCCGGCCGTAGAACCCGATGCGCTCCTTGCTGCTGAACGTGACGCCCGGATTGTCGTAATACGAGAACACGGCCACCATCCGGCTCTTGTTGCCGATCACGGGCGAAACGCGATGCGCCGTGTTTCTTCCCGCGAAAACGTTCAACGTACCGGCGGCGAGCGTATTCGTAGAGACCTGCGGATCTTCTCCCCGCAGCATTCGCGCGACGCCGTCATAGTTGGGATCGGTATCCGAGCGCAGGGCGCTTCGATACTGGAATTCGCCGCCGGATTCGGCGGCCCGGATCAAGAGAGTCGTGGTGAACTGCGCGCGGTCGAAATGCCAGTTCAACGCCTCGCCGGGCCGGTAGGCCAGGACGTTGACTCGTGCCAGAGGATCGCTCATCGGATACAGGCGCGATTTGCCCATGGCGCGCGCCAGGAAATCCGCGAGCGGCGGCCAGCCGTAGATCCGGTCAACGACCGTTCCGGCCAGCTGATCGGCGCACAGGGTGTAGTTGACGGTTTGGAACTGCTTGAGCGCCGGATGGTCGGCGGCAAGACCCGGAACCTCGTCCCGAAAATAGACATTGTGCCGGCGCGCATGCCGATAGCTCGCGCCGTCCATCAGGGGCTCGATCTCCGTTACCGCGCGCTCGATCGCTTCGGCGCGCACGAAACCCTCGAGATTGAACATGCCATGCGCGGCCAGGTCAGCCTGGCATCGCGCGGTCAAGTGATCGGTTTCCGCCGAATCCGGTCGATCGATGGGATAGCGGTCAAGATCAATCAGGTCTCTCATCGGTGCCCCCGATGTGAATTAGATCACGCTTTCGCTCCCTAAAACACTGTGACGAAAGCGGCAGTATTCGAAGGGGCGCGCAAATTATGTGAATTCGGCGGCATGAAAATATGACGCTGCGCTAGCGTGGTACTCCATCCAGTGGACATGCAAGGTGCTCGCGTGTTGCTCGAGACCAAAGTCGATTCCAAAGAGTCCCCTGCGCCGCGATCGCGGCGAGGCTCCCGCCAGCCCTGGCACGCGGTGATGATTGCAGCGCCGGCAAACGCCTGCGAAGCCGCGCAGGCGTGCAAGGGCAAGCGGTTTCTTTCTTCTGAAGCTCCGTGGCTGCCGCTCGAGGAATGCGACGTCAAGCGGTGCAATTGCAGGTATCGCCACTATGAGGATCGGCGCGGCGAGCCGCGCCGTCAGGACGCAAAGCCCGCGGCGGCACCGGAGCAATCCAATCGCCGCCGCAGCCGCGGCCGCCGCGCGACTGACTGAACGCTGAGGAGACTTGCGGGTCAACCGCTCCCCACGCCCCAGGGGTCGTGGGGAGCAGTGCTTCGATTATTGAACCCGGTCGATGGCCGCGTCGTCCATGTGCAGCCGGAAGTACAGCGCCTTCCTCACTGAGTGAATTGCCTGGCGCGTATCTCTGATCGCCGCCGCCTTGTTGCCCCCGAAGTCATCGGGCGCCGCATCCAACTCTTTCAGAACATCCTGCAAGTTATGGATGGCATGGACGAGCCGGGGGTGGGCCGCCTCTTCCGATTGAATGGTGAGCTGAGGAGCCGCAAATGCCGCCGTCGGACGGCCGGCGACGACAAACGTCATGAGCACCGCAGCGGCACTGGCCGAGATGAAAAGCTTTCCAAAATTCATAGTGAGGTCTCCTTATCTTAAGTCTGGTGTAACCCGATCGTCACTCTCCCCGAGCCCGCAGTTCGAGCGTTTGCGTATCCGCTGCGGACGGCACTAATTACTCCCATTCCAAAGCTTGCGCAACCCCGGCCTGAAATTTCTCGCGTGTAGGATTTGCACAGCGATCCGTTCCAGAACACAATCGCCGCGCATGACAGATCCGCATAACCATGTCTGCAAATAGCGTCAAGGCGCTTTTCTTCGACGTGTTCGGCACGCTGGTCGACTGGCGGGCAGGAGTTGCGCGGGAGGCGCAGTCCATCTTGAAGCCGCGCGGCTATGTCTTGGACTGGACTGCCTTCGCCGACGCTTGGCGCGACCAATACCAGCCGGCCATGGAAGAGGTCCGGTCGGGCCGCATCTCGTATACAAAGCTCGATGTGCTGCACCGAAGAACGCTGCAGAAGATCCTCGCGCGCTTCGGACTCGATGAGCTTAAGGATGCGGAACTGGATGATCTGACGCTGGCATGGCATCGCCTCGATGCGTGGCAGGATGTGTCCGCCGGGCTCGCACGGCTGCGGCAGCGGTACTTGATCGCGCCGGTGTCGAACGGCAACACCGCGCTCATGTGCGACCTCGCGCGGAGGAATGACCTTCGCTGGGATGCGATCCTGGGCGCCGACCTTGCCCGCGATTTCAAACCGGCGCCGGCGGTGTATCTCGCGGCGGTGGAAGCTTTCAACCTCAAACCCGGGGAGTGTCTGATGTGCGCCGCTCACAGCGGGGATCTTAAGGCGGCTGCCGGTAACGGGCTGCGCACGGCATTCATCGCTCGCCCGGAGGAGCGGCCCGGAGTTGCCGAAAGCGCGCCGCAGACGCCGGTCGACTGGGTCGCCCGCAGCACCTTGGATCTTGCGGCGCAGCTGGAGATGATTCCCTGTCCGTCCACCGGACAATCTGTTACATCGGTCGCACACACCGAGTGAACGGAGGATAATCCCCTCATGATCAGGGAAAACAACCTGCTGCCGTGGATCATGGGTGGGCTGTCGCTCGCGACCATTGCGGTGGCCGTTACCGTAAGTTCGACCATGGGAACGGCGTCTAAGAAATTGCCGGCCGCCCCGGTGCCGGCCGCCGTGTCCGCAGCCCCCGCGCCGGCCGCCGCTCCCATGTCGGTGTCGGCGCCTGAACCGGCGCCGGTCCCTGCAACGGCACCGCCGCCGGATCCATCCCTGGCACTCGATCCCGTGCAACCCGCGGGCGCGCCCATGGCCTCGGCCAACCAGATCTGGGAATGCACGACAAACGGCCAAAGGACTTTTTCCGACAAGCCCTGCGGCGGCAATGCCACGCCTCTCGAAATGAGTCCGCTCAATGTGATGAATTCAGCGCCGAGATCGCCGCCCACCTGGTCGTATCCACCGGACTCGAGCAACGCACCCGACTATTACTACCCTGAGGACCAAGATGCCGTGCAGAGCTCCTATCCGGTGGTGGTCGGGTATCCGTACGCCGTTCGCCGAAGGCCCGAGCGCACTCTGCGGCCGTATCAGCCTCACTCCATGCCGGCGGCTCACTCCATGCCGGCGCCGCGGAGAAATTGACGCGGCCGCTGACGCGGCCCCGCCTCGAAGTTCTCCAGGGACGAGGACGACCCCGCCGGCTTGAGCCATTGCGCGCAGCTCGATATGAGGCGTTACGCGCAGGGCGTCCGGCGGCATGTCTATAGTACTGCGCCGCGGCCCGCGGGGAGTTAAAATAAGCCATGCGGACCATCACGCGAAGCTATCGGATTCGCAGCTATCCGAACGGGGCTCAGCGCCGTTTGCGGGACCGCTGGTTCGGTGCTTACCGGTGGCTGTGGAACACCGCGCTCGAGATCCGTACCGAGGCGTACCGGGAGTGCGGTCTCAACCTCACCGGCAATGACATTTCGCGTTGGTTGACGCAGTGGAAAGCTACTCAAGGCCACGAGTGGCTTAAGCTAGTGCCTGCGACCTGCTTCACCCAGTGCCTGCGCGATCAGGACAGCGCATTTCGGAACTACTTCGCCGGCCGTGCCCGGTATCCGAAGTTCAAGCGCAAGGGCAGCGCGGGGAGCCTGCGCTTTCAGGATGTTGGGACTGCATGGAAGCGTGGCATCTTGACTCTGCCGAAACTCGGGGTTCTGAAACTCGCCGAATCGCTGCCCGGCGTCGATCGACCCGATCTGGTGACCCTTACCCTCGATGCCGCGGGACGGTATTTCGTGAGCTTTAGCGCCGAAGCCGAAAAACCCCCGCCCTCGCTCTCCTGCTGGGCGCCGGCGGTGGGGGTGGATTTAGGATTAAAACATCTGGCCACGCTCTCGACCGGGGAGAAGATCGATAACCCCAAGCATTACCAGGCGCGATTGAGGTATCTGCGCCAGCAGCAGCGTTGTCTAGCCCGGCGTCAGAAGGGCAGTCGACGGCGTGAGAGACAAAAGCTGCGAGTCGCCCGGGCGCATGCCAAGGTCCGCCAAGCGCGTCAGTACGCCTTGCACGATCTCACCGCGAGATTGACTCAAGATTATGATTTGATTTTCATCGAAGACCTGAACGTCAAGGCGCTATCGCGCGGGCGCAACGCCCGCTCGATCCAAGACGCCGCGTTTGGAGAGATTCGCCGCCAGCTCACCTATAAGAGCGAGTGGCGCGACAAGATGCTCATCTCAGTGGATCGCTGGTATGCCTCGAGCAAGACCTGCTCGAAGTGCCGGCATGTACTCGATGAGTTGCGGCTGGATGTGAGGTACTGGACATGCCCTCAATGCAAGGCGTGCCATGACCGAGACATCAATGCCGCGCGGAATCTGTTGATGGAAGGCCTCCGTCAGCTTGCCGCTCGTGACGAGCGGGACCTGTGCGTGGATGCGGGAGATGCATGCCCAGAAGAGATTCTGGTGCAGGTGCTCGCAGAGGAAGCGCGAAGCGGGCAATGCAACCGAGCCTGTCTGGAACAGGCGAGTTTGCATTAGCGGCGCAGTCAAGCTAGCTACTTCATTGCCTGTCCTGCGAGAATGCGCCGATGGATCGCTTCGCACCCTACGTCTTTCTCCGCGGCCTCGCCTCTCGCTGGGACGTTCTGGCATTCATCGTCGTGATCGGGTTGATCGTCTTTTTGGGCGAGACCTCGCGGGGCTTGTTCGCTCCGCTGTCGCAGCTCAATCTGACGCCGCTGTCGCTCGATCCCATTCATCTTCCCGAGTATGCGGCACGCACCACGTTTCGCATGCTGGCGGGGCTGTTCCTCTCGCTGGTGTTCACTCTGACATATGCCACATGGGCGGCCAAGAGCGAGCGGGCGGGCAAGCTGCTGGTACCCATCTTGGACATTCTGCAATCGGTGCCGATTCTGGGATTCATATCGGTGACGGTGGTGTTCTTCATGTCGCTGGCGCCCGGGCGCGTGCTCGGCGCCGAGTTCGCGGCCATTTTCGCCATATTCACCAGTCAGGCGTGGAACATGGCATTCAGCTTCTATCAGTCGCTGCGCACGATACCGTTGGAACTGATGGAGGCCGCGGAGTCCTTCCGGTTGTCGCCGTGGATGCGCTTTTGGCAGCTGGAGGTGCCGTTCGGCATGCCGGCGCTGATATGGAACATGATGATGTCCATGTCGGGCGGCTGGTTCTTCGTCGTCGCTTCCGAATCGATCAGCGTCGGCCACACCACTGTCACCTTGCCCGGCGTCGGTTCCTATATCGCGCTCGCCATCGAGCAGAAAAATCTGCATGCCATCGGCTGGGCGATCGCCACCATGCTGATCGTGATCCTGCTGTACGACCAATTGCTGTTTCGGCCCTTAGTGGCGTGGGTCGACCGTTTTCGCGTCGAGCAGGAGCCCGGCGTGCGCGTCCCCGATTCCTGGGCGCTGACCATGATGCGCCGTTCGCGCCTGATTCAAGGGGCGACCGTGGCGTTTCATGCGGCGGTGATGTTCACCAGCCGGGCAGTGAAGCGTACCGACAAGCCGATCGAGGCCGCGGCGCCCAAACGCAGTCTGGATCTCTTGTGGGTGTCGCTGATCGTCGCGGCCGTGGTGCTCGGCCTGTGGCACATCGTCTGGGTGCTGATCAAGAACACGCCGCTGCAGGAAGCCTTGAACGTGTGCGGCCTGGCGGCGCTCACCATGCTGCGGGTCTTCATTCTGATCGCCCTCGCGAGTCTGGTGTGGGTGCCGATCGGGGTGTGGGTGGGCATGCGGCCGCGTGCTGCGCAGATCGTGCAGCCCGTCGCCCAGTTCATGGCGGCGTTCCCGGCGAACCTGTTGTTCCCCATTGCCGTGTACGGCATCGTGGTGTGGAAGCTCAATCCGGACATTTTCCTGAGCCCGCTGATGATCCTCGGCACCCAGTGGTACATTTTGTTCAACGTCATCGCCGGCGCTTCGGCCATCCCCGCCGAGATGCGCTACGCCGCCGCCAATTTTCGCGTCTCGGGCTGGCTGTGGTGGCGCAAGGTTGCACTGCCCGCGGTGCTGCCGTTCTATGTCACCGGCGCCATCACGGCGTCCGGCGGTTCCTGGAATGCCGCCATCGTCGCCGAATTGGCCAGCTGGGGCGATACCCAGGTGCGGGCGCGGGGCTTGGGGTCCTATATCGCCGACGCGACGATCGCCGGCGACTTTCATCGCATCGTTCTGGGGATAGGCACCATGAGCCTGTTCGTCGTCATCATCAACCGGCTCTTCTGGCGCCCCTTGTATTATTACGCCGAGCGCAAATATCGACTGACCTAACCGGATCCTGCCATGAACAACTCTCCGCTACTGCAGTGCAACGACGTGCGCAAAGTCTTTCCGAAGCCGGACGGAGCGGAATTGTTGGTGCTCGAGGGCATGAATCTCGAACTGCGGGAGGGTCAAATCGTGGGCCTGCTCGGACGATCCGGGTCGGGCAAGTCGACCCTGCTGCGGCTGATCGCCGGTCTGTCCGAACCCTCGGCCGGCCATCTGCGTTATCTGGGCAAGCCGATTTCGGGGCCTGCGCCCGGGATCGCCATGGTGTTCCAGAGCTTTGCGCTGTTTCCCTGGCTGACGGTGTTCGAAAACGTTGCGCTCGGCCTCGAGGCGCAGCGCATGCCGCGAGCCGACATCCGTAAGCGATCTCTGGCGGCGATCGATCTCATCGGCCTCGACGGGTTCGAGTCCGCCTATCCCCGCGAGCTGTCGGGCGGCATGCGGCAACGCGTGGGGTTCGCCCGTGCGCTCGTGGTCCACCCGAACATTCTTCTCATGGACGAACCGTTTTCGGCGCTGGACGTGCTCACCGCCGAGACGCTGCGCACCGATTTCCTCGATCTGTGGGCGGAAGGGCGCATGCCCATCAAGGGCGTCATTCTGGTCACCCACAACATCGAGGAGGCGGTCCTCATGTGCGATCGCATCCTGGTGTTCGGCAGCAATCCGGGCCGGATATTAAGTGAAATCAAGGTGTCGCTGCCGCAGCCGCGGAACCGCCTCGATCCGAGCTTTCGCGAGCTGGTGGAGCGAATCTACGTGGAGATGACCACGCGTCCGCAGAGCGGCACGAGCGCCCGTCAGGAGCGCTTCCCGGGATTGGGAATAGGCAGCCAGTTGCCGCACATTTCCTCGAACTTGCTGGCGGGCCTGATGGAAGCCGTCGCGGCCGCACCTTTCAACGGCAAAGCCGACTTGCCGGAAATCGCCTCGGACTTGCAAATGGAGATCGACGAGCTGTTCCCGGTCGCGGAAACTCTGCAGCTGCTGCGCTTTGCGGAGCTGGAGGGAGGCGACCTCAAGCTGACCGAGGATGGATTGGCCTTCGCGCACGCCGCCCTGGATGAGCGCAAGCGGATCTTCCTGCGGCATCTGCTGACCTATGTGCCGTTGGCCGCCCATATTCGGCGGGTATTGGACGAGCGTGCCTCCCATTCCGCGCGCAAGAGCCGCTTCATCGATGAATTGGAGGATTTCATGAGCGAAGAGGCGGCGGAGCAAAGCCTGCGCGCGATCGTGAGCTGGGGCCGATACGCGGAGGCCTTCGCCTACGATGACGAGAACGCCATGTTCAGTCTCGAGAATCCGACTTAAGGTAAAATGGCGGTCATGACCGAGACGGCGCCGTATTTGGACCTGCACGTTCCACCCGATGAAATGGTGAAATACATTCAGGATCTGATGACGCTGCCGCACGGGGAGATTGCCGCGAGTTCGGCCATGACGCTGGCGCAGCGGCATTGGGGCGGCGATACGCCGCTGGCACGCGCAGCGCTGCTGCGCTGGGGAGCCCTCAACTTGGCGTTTCAAGACAAACGATTGGAGACCTGGACCGTTACCCGGGAGCACGACCGCATACAGGTGCCCGCCGCCCTGGTCGCGGCCGCGGGAATCGCGCGCTTGGTCATCGACAATGAAAGGGCGGTTTTCGACATCCCGGCGCTGCTCGATGCGACGTTGGAGTTTCAGCCGCCCGCGGGTCAGGCCTAAGGCCCTATGACAACCGATGCCCGGCCGGCGCGCGCGCCGCGCTTCAACGTACTGCGCACCATCGCGGTCTACAAGCTGGTGAAGGTGTTGCTGCTGGTGGCCCTGGCCTTGGGCGAAGTTCACCTGCGCGACGCCTCCTTCATCGACAAGCTGCTGGTTTGGGTCTCGGCCCGGCCGCATGGTCTCGAACACGATGTGGTCACGCGACTGATTCAATGGCTGAGCGGTTTGACGACCTCGAGAATGCACACCTTGCGAATCGTGACCCTGGCCTATGCGGCCGTGTTTGCCACCGAAGGGGTCGGTTTGTGGATGCAAAAGCGCTGGGCCGAGTGGTTGACCGTCATCATCACGGCGTCGCTCATCCCACTCGAGGTCTGGGAAACGATTTTCAAGCCGACCATCGGCATCGCCGCCGTGCTGGTTGCCAACTTGACTATTGTCATATATCTCGCCTGGCATGTGCTGCATTCCAGGGGTAAACAGCCGGCCGCGTAGGGCCGCCCGCAAGATTTGTGAAATGATCTTCATCTCGGAAGAAACGCCGGATCGAAGCGTATTCTTTGAAGCGCTTGTCAATACCACCGTTTGGAGATCTCATGAATAAGTCCGGAACTTTGATTACCTCTGCGTTGTTGACGTTCGGCATCGCCGCTGCCGCGATGGCTGCCGATATGCCGAAGGCTGCTGCGCCCATGGCTGCCGATGCTCCTGCCGCCGCCGCGCCTGCCGCGGATGCGTCAAAGCCCGCCACCAAGAAGAAGACCCACAAGAAGAAGAAAGCGGCCGCTGCTGCTCCCGCGACAACCAAGTAAGATTGTTGGTATAACGCCCCGACCGCCTTGCGGCGGCCGGGGCGTTTTTATTATATAAGTCATGCCATGGGCAGTCTGACCACGTATTCGGTCCAATCCGTCGATATCGCCCATCTCATCCAGATTGCGCTGACTCCCATCTTCCTCATCTCGGCCATCGGGGTGACGCTCAACGTGTTGACCAGCCGTCTGGCGCGCATCGTGGATCGCGCGCGGGCGATGGAAGAGGTGCTGCTCGGACCCAACCATGTTCACGGCGGACGCGACCTGCACGGCGCGCTCGACGTGCTCGCGCGCCGTGCGCGTTATATCAATGCGGCGATCACCCTCATCACGCTGTCCGCTCTGTTCATTGCGCTCGTGGTCGTGATGCTGTTCGTCAATGCGTTTCTGCGCTGGGATCTATCGGTCTTCATCGCCTGCATGTTCATCTTGTCCATGATGTCGCTGGCCGCGGCGCTCACATCCTTTCTCATCGAAGTGCGCATCGCAACCAATGCGCTGCGCATCGGCATCGAAGAAGCCTCGCATCACGAGGAATGATCGCCGCCGGCGCGGCCGTGGCGCACCGCGGCATGCCGGCCGGGGTGGGGGGCGATTCCGGGGCCTGGGGGTAAGGCGGCCGGCGTCCCGGCGGATGCCGACAAAAATGTCAGCGTACCCCGCATTAAAATCTTAAAATCGGACCGCATGAGTCGAGTAATGCACGAATTCTAGGACTCGCTCGGAGGGCAAAATGCGTCGAATTTTCATCTTCTGCCTTGTATTGCTGGCATCCGGCGTCTGCGTAGAGGCGGCGAGCGCCGGCGGTCAGGGATACCCGAACGGGCAGGGATATCCGGGCGGCGGCGGGATGGGTGGCGGGATGGGCGGCGTTGGCGGCCATGGGGCAGGGGGCCAGCCCGTAATCGATCCGTCCAGCGGGCAGGCTACCGAGAAGCCGGACAAAGCCGCGAAAAAAGCCTACGAGGCGGGACTCAAATCCCTGAAAAAAGCCCATGAGTACGAGGACGAGGCCGCCAAGCAGACCAATCCGGACAAGAAAGCCAACCTGGTCGACAAGATCGGAGACGCTTACGGCAAGGCACTCGATCAGTTCACGGAGGCGCTGAGCAACAAGGGCGACATGGTCGAAGCCTGGAACGGCGCCGGATACGTGCACTTGCGCCTGGGGGCGTTCAACGAGGCCATCGACGACTACAACCATACGCTTACGCTTCAGCCGGAACTTCTCGAGGCGGTCGAACATCGCGCCGAGGCCTACATGGCCATGGATCGGCTGGAGGAAGCCAAGGCCGCCTACATGAATTTGTTCAATCACGCTCGGCCGCTGGCCGATCAATTGATGGCTGCGATGCAACAGTGGGTGGAGAATCACCACGCGGCGGCGAACGGTCTGCGCACCGCGGATATCGACTCGTTCGGCAAGTGGCTGCAGGAGCGAGAGGGCATCGCCAAGCAAACGGCGCAGGCCTCGGCGGGCGCCTCCGGAGCTAACCCTCCGTAGCCGGCGGCCGCGGGGGATCCCGGCCGATTTTGAGGGCCTCCAGCTCGGCCCGCAGCTGTCTCAAATCCTCCTCGATTAGGCGTACGCGGTGGCTCAAGGTGGGGGCGTCCGCCGCCGATTCCCGGCCTTCAGGTTCCTCCACCGATTCTATGCTGCCGGAAAACAAGTGCGCATAGCGCGATTCGCGTGCGCCCGCGGCTCTCGGCAGGCGGGCGATGAAGGGGCCGTCCGTGCGCGCCATCAGATTTTTGAGCGTCGTCTCCACTTCATCGGCGTCGGCGAACTCGCACAATCGATTGGTGCGCGAACGCAGCTCTCCCGGCGTCTGCGGTCCGCGCAGCAACAGCACGCAGATGATGCCGAGTTCCTGTTTGGAGAATTTCAGCGAACCGAATTCGGTGTTGCAAAATCGGTGCTTGTACTTCGTGACGCGGCCGCCGTAGCCTGCGGACTTGTCGCTCACCATGTATTTCTTCATCAGTGAGTCCACCGCCTGCTGGACTGCGGACTCGCTCAACTCCAGCACCGGATCGCGGTTGGTCTTCTGATTGCAGGCCAGCGTGAGCGCATTCAGCGACAGGGGATATTGATCGGGAGTGGTGATTTCCTTCTCGATCAGACAGCCGATCACCCTGGCCTCGTTCGCGGTGAACTCGATATTCATGTCACGGAAGGCTCCTATCTTCCAAGTCGGCGCCGGTTGTTTTAGGGTATCGCCCTTATCGTCTCGTTACACGCCCTCGACCCCTAGGATATCCCAAATGAAGACCAAAGCCGCCGTTGCCTTTGCCGCCAAGAAGCCGTTGGAAATCGTCACCGTGGATTTGGACGGACCCAAGGCCGGAGAGGTCCTGGTGGAAATCAAGGCGAGCGGAGTGTGTCACACGGATGAATTCACGCGCTCGGGCGCGGATCCTGAAGGGTTGTTTCCGGCGATTTTGGGCCATGAGGGCGCGGGAATCGTCGTCGATGTGGGTCCCGGCGTCACCACGCTGCGCAAGGGCGATCACGTCATTCCCCTGTACACGCCCGAATGCCGGCAATGCAAGTCCTGCACCTCGCGCAAGACCAATCTGTGCACGGCGATCCGCGCCACCCAAGGCAAGGGCGTGATGCCGGACGGCACCAGCCGCTTCTCCATCGGCAAGGATCTGGTCCACCACTACATGGGGTGTTCGACATTTTCGAACTTCACGGTTCTGCCGGAGATCGCGCTGGCGAAGATCCGAGAGGACGCCCCGTTCGACAAGGTGTGCTACATCGGCTGCGGCGTGACCACGGGTATCGGCGCCGTGATCAACACGGCCAAGGTGGAGGCGGGTGCGAACGTCGTGGTGTTCGGCTTGGGCGGAATCGGCCTCAATGTCATTCAGGGCGCACGCCTCGTGGGCGCGAACAAGATCATCGGCGTGGACCTGAACCCGGGCCGCAAGCCGCTGGCCGAGAAATTCGGCATGACGCATTTCGTGAATCCGAAAGAGGTCGGCGGCGATCTCGTCGCTCACTTGGTGGCGCTCACCGACGGGGGCGCGGATTACAGCTTCGAGTGCGTCGGCAGCGTCGAACTCATGCGGCAGGCGCTCGAGTGCTGCCATCGCGGCTGGGGCGTGTCGGTGATCATCGGGGTTGCCGGAGCCGGGAAGGAGATCTCCACGCGGCCGTTCCAGCTGGTCACCGGACGGGTCTGGAAGGGAACCGCGTTCGGCGGCGCGCGCGGACGGACCGATGTACCCAAGATCGTCGATTGGTACATGGACGGCAAGATCAACATCGATGACCTCATCACGCACCGGATGCCTCTCGGCGACATCAACAGCGCCTTCGATCTGATGCATTCCGGCGAGTCGATCCGCAGCGTGGTGGTGTACTGATGGGCGCCCCGACACTGGTGACCGAGCACGGATGCTTCGGCGGTCAGCAGAGGTTCTACAAGCACGACTCGCAGGAAGTCCGCGGACCCATGAAGTTCTCGGCCTTCATACCCCCGCAGGCGCGGAGCGCCAAGGTGCCGGTGCTGTTCTACCTGTCGGGGCTCACCTGCACGGAGGAAACCTTTCCCATCAAGGCGCATGCCCAGGAAGTGGCGGCCCAATTGGGGCTGATGCTGATCGCGCCGGACACGAGCCCGCGCGAGCCGCGCCTGCCCGGTGATGCCGACAATTGGGATTTCGGATACTCGGCCGGCTTCTACGTCGATGCCACCGCCGCTCCCTGGTCGCAGTACTACCGGATGTACAGCTACGTCACCAGGGAACTGCCCGAGCTCATCACCGCCAACCTTCCCGCTCGGGCCGATGCGACCGGGATCTTCGGTCATTCCATGGGCGGGCACGGCGCGTTGGTGTGCGCGCTGCGCAATCCGCAAACGTTCCGGTCGGTTTCGGCATTCGCGCCCATTGCGGCGCCCATGCAATGCCCCTGGGGCAAGAAGGCCCTCGGCAATTATCTGGGGGAGGACACCGAGGCATGGCGCGAATACGATGCCAGCGAACTGGTCGCGCGCCGGAAGTTTCCCGGGCACATTCTCATCGACCAAGGCACGAGCGACCCATTTCTCGCCGAACAGCTGCAGCCGGAGAAGTTCGCCGCCGCCGCGGGCCGGTCGGGCCAATCGCTGAACCTGCGCCTGCAGCCGGGCTACGATCACGGGTACTACTTCATCCAGACCTTCATGGCGGATCATTTGCGCCACCACGCGCAGCAACTGCGCATTTGACGAGCGCGGAGCAGTAACGCTCTTGACAGGGCGATGCATGACTTGCACCATGCGCGGCGTCAGGTGTTGGATTGCATCCAATTAAACGGGAAGTGAGCAGGCGATGCGCCATTCTCACGCTGCCCCCGCAACGGTGATCGAGCCGTAACACTGTCGGCCGCTTGGTATAAAGCGGATAACCACTGAGCCCTTGGGCTTGGGAAGGTGACAGTGCCGCCATACCCCATGGCAGCTCGTAAGCCCGGAGACCGGCCTGGCGACGATCCGCGGTGCGAAGGGCGCCGGGCGGCGCCTGCGTTCATTCACGTCGGCGACTCCCCCCAACTCATTCCACATGCGGCCACCTTGATCCCCCACATGCGGGCGTGCATGACGTGGAGAGTTGCCGATGACTTACCCCTACCGGACGGGCGCGCTTGCATGCCTCGCCCTTTGCTTCGCTTCCGCAAATGCGCTCGCGGTCCCGGATGCGTCGCTCGACGAAGTCATCGTGACCGCGACCCGGGTGCCGGAGCCGGCCGACAAGGCCCTGGAGCCCGTCGTCGTGATCGATCGGGCCGCCTTGGAGGACTCACTGGCCGTCGATATCGGCGACCTGTTGCGATTTCATGCCGGCCTCGACATCGGACGCACCGGCGGTCCGGGGCAGCCGCTGTCGCTGTTCATCCGCGGCACCAACAGCGATCAGGCGATCGTGATGATCGACGGCGTGCGCATCAATTCAGGCACGCAGTCGCTGGCGCCGCTCATGAACCTCGCGCCGGAGCTGTTCGACCGCATCGAGATCGTCAAGGGTCCGCGTTCGACCATTTACGGCACCGACGCCATCGGCGGTGTCGTGAACCTGATTTCGCGCACGGACGGATCGTCCGGGGCCGATGCGATGCTGGACTATGGCCGCTACGGCACCGGTGAATTCGCCGTCGACGGCAACTACACCGCCGGCGGGACGAGCGTGCAGGCCGCGCTCGCGGGACAGCGGAGCTCCGGTTTTCCGACCTACGCGGCGGACACGCTGGACAGCGGCTACAAGAACCTGTCGGGCACCGCCGCCGTCACCACGCACGTCGGGGACATGGAGCTGGGTGCGCGCTACTACCAGGCGACCGGTTCGACGCAGTATTCCCAGGCGGTCTATAACGCCGACTTCACGGCGTTCCAATCCTTCACGCCTTTGAGCGAGGATTTCACGAACAGCCTGTTCGCCGTGCACGCCAGCGGGGACTTGACGGACAGTTGGCACTCCAGGATCACCTTGAGCCGCGTCATCGACGACCTGCGTCAGGAACAGGACGACCCGTACGCCTTGGTCGTCGGGGGCGACTTCGACTACACGTCGCGCGACACGCTCGATTGGCAGAACGATGTGAAGATCGACAGCTCAGCACTCAAGCAGACTGTCACCTTCGGCGCCATCGTCTATCAGGAGCAGACGAATTCGCTGAGCTACGGTACCGGCTATTCTATCGACACCCACGCACAGACCTACTATCTGCAGGACCAGCTCGAGGCCGGACCCAATCGCCTGCTGCTCGCCGGCGGTGTCGCGCATTATTCCGCCTTCGGGGACCATGCGACGTGGAACGCCGAGTACGGCTATGCGGTCACTGCCGACACGCTTTTGATACTCTCGGCGGGTACCGCATTCCGTGCACCCTCCGCGACGGACCGGTTCGGCTTCGGCGGCACGCCGGACCTCAAGCCGGAAAGCTCGCGCAACTTCGAAGTCGGCATCAAATCGAGGATCGACTCCAACCAGGAGATCACGTTCGCGGCGTTCCAGGACACCATCGACGATCTGATCGTGTTCGTGAACGATCCCACCAACCTGCTCTACGGCGGCGAGAATCAAAATGTAGATCGCGCGCGCATCCGCGGACTCGAGGCGAGCTGGGACCTGCGCGCCGACCCTTGGGCCGTGCATGCCGAAGGCAGTATTCAGGATCCCCGCGACCTGGTCGACGACACTCAGTTGCTGCGCCGGACCAAGCATAGTTTCACGCTCAGCGGCTCCCGCAAGATCGGCCGCGGCGAGTTGGGCACGGAGCTGCTGCTGTCGGGGCCGCGCCCCGACATCGACGTGGTCAGCGGCGCTCCCGTCGAGGACGGGGGATACTTGCTGGCTGCCGTGTACGGTAAGGTGAACTTGACGCCCGCTTGGTCAGTGACTGCAAGGCTCGATAATGCGCTGAATCGGCGCTATGAACTCGCCAGCGGTTACAACACGTCCGCGCGTGCGGCATCCATCGCAACCCGCTACAGCTTTCGCTGAGCTAACGCGTCAGAACTTGAGGCTCCGAGGTGATGCGGCCGTCGAAATCGGTCCACACATGCTGCGCGAAATCGTACAGCTTGCAGCGTCTCACCGTGTTCCAGTAGTAGCGCCACGTGAAGACTTCGGAATTCAATCTCTCGTCGAGAGTGGCCGTGAGCCGCGCCTGAGCCTCCTTGAGGCGGTAGAGCGGAATGCCCATGTTCACATGATGGGCGCCGTGCTCGAGAATGTAATGGATCAACCCGTCGAGCGGGCGCACCAGCTTGACGTGCACGGTGGTCGTCGCATACCCCGCGTTCGCGGACCATTCGTCGCGCCGCTCGTACCAGGCGACGCGGGGGTGCGTGTGCTGCACATAGATGACGAAGCCCATCAGACAATTCCACAGGAAGAACGGCACCGCGAATCCGAATATCAGCAGCGACCCGATCGACCTGCCGCTGTACACGCCCCATAGGATCAAGCCGCCCACCCAAAGGATTCCGAAAGCCGCGACCAGCAGGCTGTCCCAGGTATAGCTGATGCGCCGGGTGCTCACGTGTTTGCGCCCCGGGAAGAACAGCTTCTTCCACCACATCTCGATCATGTAGTACACGCCCTGGCCGACGCCGCTGCGGTAGATGCGCTCCAGCCGGCGGCGGATCCACGGCAGGCGGGCGAACTCGGTGGGCGAGAAGGGGGTCCAGACGTAGTCGCGGCCCTTGAGATTGGTAAAGCCGTGATGAGCGAGGTTATGGCCGATCTCCCACAGGCTGTAAGGCGTCAGCGACGGCAGGAACGCGATTCTGCCGATCCATTTGTTGAGCGTCTTGTTGGGCGTGTAAGAGCCGTGGCAGGCATCGTGGCCGATCACGAACAGGCGGGCGATCCACAGCGCGGCCACGAGCGATGCAAATACCTTCACCCACCAGGCTTCCACGAACAGCAGGCTGGTGATCGACACGGCGAGCACCAGCCAATCCAGCAGGAACCAAACGATCGGGGTGGCGATGCCGCGCTCGATGGTGAACGGCTGCAGCAATTTCTGAAACTTGAAGCGCGACTTGTCGACAGTCGGCGCGGCGGCGGCTTCAGGCTCGGTTGTGGGAGGGGTTTGCATTCGATTGCTCCAGCCTTCGCGAATACCTACGACCCCGTAGGATCAACGGGTTAACCTACTATTATACGCCTGTTCAGGCAATTGACACGGAATTGCGTCAGGTGCGATTCAGGCCGTCTCGGCATCCGGCCAGAGGAGAACCCCCAAGTGCTCGCAGGCTTCGATCAGGGCGGTGGCAGCCTCCCGGGTGCTGGCGTCCAGCCGCCGGTCGTGTGTGAGGAGCCAGGTCAGGCGAGCCCGGCGGGAACGAGCCGAGGGTTCGCTGTCGAAAAGCGCCGGGAAAAGCCCCAAGGCATCGACGAATTCGCGCATTGGCGCGGTGGATGGGGCGTTCGGCGGCGGGGTCAGCAGCAATTTGAGCCAGGTCACACAGCGCTTGGCGAGCCCCGCACGCGTGATGCCTATGCTGGTGCGGCGGCGCGATTCGCCGTCAGCCAGGGAGTCGGCGAGATTTCGATAGCGCTCGACCGACGCTTCGTCCGCCGGCAGCGCCGGACTGGCATCCGACAACACCGATCGCAACAAGTCGGCCAGCAGCAAGGACAAGGACTCGGCCAAGAATCGCTGGCACTGTTCCGAATCGGGTCGCGCCATCTGTTCCCAAGACAGAGGACCACCAATTCGCCTGGCGTTCGGTGACTTCGACATATCGCCCAGTGTAGCGGCTCCGCCGATCATCGCAACTATCTCAGAATGCGACCGACGTCACCGACTCACCAGATATGCGCAAAAACGCGTGCGCCGGCCCCAGGGCCGCGCGGCCGTGCATCCTTCAGAAAAAAATTTAATCTAAATCGCCTTTGCCGATCCTCGGCGTCTCGAGGGCGCCCTATGATAGTGCCCATGTCGATCATGGTTCCCGGGGCATGCGTGTCCGTAGGTGTTGGCGTGCGCCGTATCGTCGCCGGCAACGCCGGTCTCATGACGGGACCTGGTACCAACACCTACTTACTCGGGCTGCGCGAGGTCGCGGTACTGGATCCGGGACCCGACGACACGCGGCACTTGGAAGCCATCCTGGCGGCGGCCGGTACTGATATTCGTTGGATCATTGCGACGCACTCGCATCCCGATCATTCACCGCTGGTGCGCCGCCTCGCGGAGCGTACCGGGGCTCGAATCATAGGATTGCCGCCTCCCGACGACGGCAGGCAGGACCCGACCTTCGCGCCCCAGCACCTGCCCGGCGACGGTGAGCGACTGATGCTGGGAGACGCTTCTCTGGTCGCGATTCATACGCCCGGGCACGCTTCCAACTGCGTGTGCTACCTGCTGGAGAGCGAGCGGCTGCTGTTCACCGGCGATCACGTGCTCGAAGGGGTGTCGCCGGTGATCCTCGCTCCCGACGGCGATATGTCGGCGTATCTCCATTCTTTGGCCAAGCTTGAAGCCTATGATTTCGAGCGCATTGCCCCGGGACACGGAGGCGTCATGGAGCGCGGCAAGGAGATCTTGAGTGCGCTGCGTTCGCATCGCCTGGCGCGCGAGGAGAAGGTGCTGCGCACTTTGGGCCGCCTGGGCGAGGCGACGCTCGATGAGCTCACTCCCGCGGTTTACGACGACGTCGCCCCCCAGCGCCACCCCTGGGCGCGCCTGACCTTGGAAGCGCATCTGATCAAGCTGGCGCGCGAACGCCGCGCCGGTGAACACGGTGGCGTCTGGCGGCTCGATCGGCCATGACGGGCCGGCTCTCGATCCTGCTGCACTCGTTAAGCGTGCGGCGCGGCCGCAAATGGGTGTTGCGTCAAATCTCTTGGCGGCTGAGACCCGGCGAGCGATGGGCGCTGCTCGGCGACAACGGCGCCGGCAAGACGCAGCTGCTCAAACTTCTGAGCGGCGATGTCTGGCCCACACCCGGCGGGCCCCGGGCACCGCGGCGCACAAGTTCGCACGCCGCGGGCCGATGGTATCGGGCGGGGCGCCGGCCGGTCGATCTCATCGACGCCAAAACTCGTGTTGCCTACGTGGGCGCTGAATTGCAGGACAAGTACGCGCGCTACGGATGGAACTTGAGTGTGCGCGACCTGGTTGCGACGGGACTGCACCGCACGGATCTCTTGCTGCTGCCGGTCACGGCGGCCGACGCCCGGCGGGTCGCCGCCACAATGCGCGCCTGCGGCTTGCTGCGCCACGCGGGGCGTAAATTCCTCACCTTGTCGTATGGGCAAAAGCGTCTCGCGCTGCTGGCGCGCGCCCTGGTGCAGCATCCGGACTGGCTGTTGCTGGACGAGTTCTACAACGGCCTGGACGCCGCCTACCGGCGGCGCATCGACGCTGTGCTCGCGGGCGCACGCCGCCGCGGCCAATCATGGGTGGCGACCGCCCATCGAGCGCTCGACGTGCCGCGCGGAACGCGGCGCATGCTGGAACTCGCGGACGGAGAGGTGCACGCCGTCAGACGCGTGCAACCTAAGGACCTCGAGCGTTTGCGCAAGCGCGCAGGTGAGGGCGCGCGCGAGAGGGCGCAAGCGAAGAGCACGCGGCGGGCGGCAGGGAAAACCGGCGCAGCGGGCGCAGCGGGTGCTTCGGTGCTAGTGCGCTTGTCGCGGGTCGATTTGTTCGTCGACTATCGAGCGGTGCTGCGCGATGTCGACTGGCAACTTCGAGAGGGGGAGCATTGGGCGATCTTCGGCGCCAACGGCTCGGGAAAATCCAGCCTGCTCAAGTTGCTGTACGGCGATCTGTCGCCCGCGTCGGGCGGACGAATCGAGCGCAGCGGTTTTCCCAAGGGTACCCCCATCGCCGAATGGAAGCGGCAAGTCGGCTATGTCTCTCCGGAGCTGCAAAGCGACTACGCCGTCGACGTCACGGTACTGGACCTGGTGGCGAGCGGCCGCTATGCCAGCATCGGGCTCGTCGATGAACCGACGGCGCAGGATCTGAAGGTCGCGGCGCGCTGGCTCAGATTTTTCGGCCTTCTGTCGGCCGCGAAGAGCCGGCCGCGGGAACTGTCGTACGGGCAACTGCGACGCGCGCTCATCGCGCGCGCAATGGCGGCGGACCCGCGCATCCTATTGCTGGATGAACCGCTGACGGGGCTCGATCCCAAACAGCGCGCCGTCATGAAACGATTGCTGGAGCGCTTGATGACGCGGGTGACGCTGATCATCGCCGTGCATCATGCGGAAGACTTGCCGCACGGCATGACGCACGAATTGCGTTTACATAATCGGCGCGCATACGCGATAGATTCCCATTCTGCGACCTGAGTCCGCGGCAGCTGTGCGCATCTGCGGCAACACTGCGGTATCGATGGCGGACAAGGACGGATTATGTTTCGTGTCACGGCTTTGGGCGTTGCGATCGGAATCCTGACTCTGGCAGGCTGCGGGCACTCCGCCTACGCGGTCAGAACGGTGCCGAGCATAGCCGCGGACAACGTCGGAAAACCGGTGAGTCGACTGCAGGAGGCATTCGGCGATCCGCGCAAAATCGACCAGACTTCCACGAAGTGGGTGTATGTGTGGTTTCTCGAGCAGAAACCCGCGGGTGCTCCGATCGGATTCCACGGCTGCGAGATGGAAGTCACCGTCGATCCGCGTTCGCAGCGGGTATTGGGATATTCCCTGTCGAACATCGGATGGTCGAACTGCCGCGAAGTGGAGCGCAAGATTCGCGTAGCGGAACGCTAGCGCGGGGTTGACGTCGGCTTAAGAGCGCCCGGACCGAAACGGTTCGGTACAATAGCCGGCCTGAAGCCAAAAGCTTCACGACCGGAGAACCGCCTTTGTACCTCATTTCGATTCTGTCCATTGCCGTCCAGGTCGGCCTGATCGTGCACGTCATCAAGACCGGACGAAATATGCTGTGGATCTTTGCCCTGGCGCTCCTGCCGCTGGTCGGCACCATCGCCTATGTCGCGGTGGAAATTCTTCCGGAGGCGTTCGGCAGCAGGACGGCGCGCCGTGCCAAATCCGGTGTACGGCGCATGATGGATCCGGACCGCGAGTTGCGCCGCGCCAGTGCCGAAGTGGAGATTTCCGGAAATGTGGACGCGCGGCGCAGGCTTGCCGAGGAGTTGCTCGAGCGCAGCCAATTCGACGCCGCCGTCGAGGTCTATCAGGGCGGCTTGAAGGGTGTCTTCGAGCACGATCCGACCCTGTTGGTGGGTTTGGCGCGCGCGCAATTCGGCAGGAAGGACTTCGCCGCGGCGCGGGCTGCGCTCGAACGATTGATGCAGCACAACCCCGATTTCAAATCCAGCGACGCGCAATTGCTCTATGCCCGGACTCTCGAAGAGCAAAACGAGCTTGACGGGGCGGAACGCGCCTACGCGGGAATGGCCCCCGGATACCCCGGTGCCGAAGCGCGCCTGCGCTATGGATTGTTGCTGAAGCGGCGCGGTAAGTTGCCCGAGGCGAATCGAGTGCTCAAGGATTTGTTGGACGGCGCCCAGCTGGGTCCGGCCCACTATCGCAGGGCGCAGGCCGAGTGGCTGGAGCGCGCGAAGCGTGAATTGAGCTAGAATTCCCTCCCCTTGCGGCAAGGAAAGGAGATCCTCATGCGTTTCATGATTTTCGCGGCGGCGGTCATGCTGGCGGCATGCGCCGGACAGAAGGAGCCCGCACAGAAATTGATCGGCGATATCGAGGCGACGGTGATCGCCGCGTCGTCGGAGGCTGCGAAGTACGTGCCGGATCAGCTGGCGGACGTGCAATCCAAGCTGGCCGACCTCAAGACATCCTTCGGCAAGCAGGACTACGCCGCCGTCGTCGCGGGGGCGCCGGCGGTGCTGAGCGCGGCGCAGGGTCTCGCGACCGCGGCGGCAGCGAAGAAGGACGAAGTCTTGAAGGAGCTGAATGACTCATGGACGGCACTTGCGGCAACCGTGCCCGAGGAAGTCACCGCGGTTCAGAGCCGCATCGACCTCCTGAGCAAGAAATCCAGCAAGAAAATGGCGGCGGGCATCGATCTGGATGCGGCGAAGGCCGCCGAGAGCGATGCGATGTCGCTATGGTCCAAGGCCCAGGCGGCATTTGCCACCGGCAATCTGGACGAGGCGGTGAACACGGCCAAGGACGTCAAGGCGAAGATCGAAGCCGCAGCGGCCTCAATGAAGCTCAGCTTGCCGGCGGCGGCCTAGCTCAGAGCGCCAGGTTGCCCTCGCTGACGATGACCGCGGTGCCGCCGATGTGCGCGGCGACCAAGGTGCCCTGTTCAGCCTCCAGTCTCACGTAAACCTGTCCCGGCCGCTTCATTTGGCGGCCCTGGCGGCCTATGAAGGCCGCCGAGTTCTTGCCGAACTGGCCGAGATCCCAGAGGTAGGCCGCCAGCATGGCGTGCGCGTTGCCGCTGACCGGATCCTCGGGGATGCCGAGCGCGGGGCAGAACATGCGTGAATCGGTCGACAACTCGTCGGCAATTCGATTCACGGCAAAGACGAAGAAACCGTCCGCGCCCAGCTCGGTGCCGAGCGACACAAGCGTGTCGGGGTTCGGGACGAGGGCATCCAGATGGCGGGGATCGGCGATCGGCACGAGCAGCCGGGTGCTGCCCTTGCGGGCGATTCGAGCCGGCATGATTTCATGTAGATGGGTCGCCGGCAGGCGCAGCGCCTCGGCGACGCGCAGCGTGGTCTTGAACGGCAGCGGGGAGTCGAGTTCCGGCACGGGCTGGCGAAATTCCACCAGCGTTTGCGTTCCGGCGTCGGCTTGCTCTAGCCGGGCGGTGACCTCGATGATGCCGGTCCCGGAGTGTTGGCGGCTGACGCCGGCGCTTCGCCTCCCCAGCGCTAGGAGCACCGCATGCGCGGCCACCGTCGCGTGCCCGACGAACGGCGCTTCCTTGCGTGCATTGAAGAAACGCAGCCGGACGTCATGGTCCGGAGCGCTCGCCGCGAACGTGAACGCTACCTCCGCGTGCGGGAACTCGCGCGCAACGGCGAGCAGAGTGGCATCGCTTTGACCGTCCGCGTCCAGCACGACGGTCGCCGGATTGCCGGCAAAACGAATCGGAGTAAATGCGTCCACCTGGAAAATACGCAAGGGTGTCTCCGCAGCCTATGGGACGAGTTTTGCACGCATCCGCGCCGCAGGCTACACTTACCTTGCCCTGGGGTGGTCTTTTCAAAGGCCTGAGATGCGGGATATCGGCTCCTCGATTGACCTGCGAACCCGTTGAACCTGACCCGGTTAATGCCGGCGTAGGGAGTAGGTGACCATACAATGCGTGCGGCCGTGGAAATCAGCATGTACCCCTTGACCGGGGAGTACATCGCGCCCATTCAATCATTCATCGATCGCCTGAACACCCATTCGGGCCTCGTCGTGCGGACCAATGCTCTGGCCACGCAGATTTGGGGCCCGCTCGATCGCGTCATGGAGATTTTGACGGAGGAGATGGCGCACTCCGCCGCCGTCGCCGGTGCGCCGCAACTGGTGTTCGTCATGAAGGTGCTGCCGGGCCTGGCACCCCCGTGATCGGCGAATTGTCGGCCCAACTCGTGAGTGCATGGCGCGACACGAGTTGGGTCGAAATTCTTGCTGCCGTGCTCGCGATGGCGTATCTGCCGCTGGCAATCCGGCAACGGCTCGAGTGCTGGGTCGCCGCCTTCGTCAGCTCCGTTCTCTATGTGTGGGTGTTTTTCACGGCCCACCTGTACATGGAATCCGTGCTGAATGCCTTCTATGCCGCCATGGCGGTGTACGGATTCCGGCAATGGCTGGGGGCTAAGGGCGGCACCGTCCTTGCGGTGAGCCGCTGGCCCATGGTGCGGCACTTGGCCGGCGTCTTGGGCATCCTGTGCCTGTCGGTGATCAATTCGTATTTCCTGCGCCGATTCACGCCGGCTGCGTCGCCCCTCGTGGACTCCATGGTGACGTGGTCCAGCGTGTTTGCAACCTTTCTGGTCGCGCGCAAGGTGTACGAGAATTGGTATTGGTGGCTGGTGATCGATTCGGTCAGCCTGTGCCTGTACTTCACGCGGCACTTGTACCTCACCATGCTGCTGTTCGCCTTATACCTGATGCTGATCGTGATCGGTATGCGGGAGTGGCGCCGCACCCTTGGAGCCCCGGCCCATGCGGCCGGATGAACTGGAAAGCCTGGCGGTCCGTCACGTCCCGGGCCGTGGACCGCCGATCATCGATCGCTTGGGGAAGGGGTTGATCAACGAGACCTACCGGGTGGTGCGCGACGGCGAGAGTTTCGCGCTGCGCGTGGCGGCCGCGAATCCCCATCATCTCGGTGTCGATCGGGAATGGGAGGGACGGGTGCTGGGGGCTGCCGTCGCCGCCGATCTGGCGCCCGCCATCGTTTACCGCGATCCTCAGCATGGAATTCTAGTCACACGCTGGGTCGAAGGTATGCCGTTGAACCCTTCCGATGTGCGGCGCACGCCCGGCATCGAACGAATCGCCGAGCTCTTGCGCCGTATCCACGCGTTGCCGATGCCGGCGCCGGCTCGCCTCATGAGTGCCGAGAGGTGGATCGACTACTACTCGCGCGCGGTACCGCACGCCCAGGCGGCCCTGCGCAAGGCCGCCACCGCGCAACTGGCCGCGCTCGCGGCTCTGCCCGGCGCCGATACGTCCGTGTGCCACAGCGACCTGCACGTTCAGAACCTCATCGATCGCGGCGACTCTCTGCTCCTGCTCGACTGGGAGTATGCGCACGCCTCGGATCCGTTGTGGGATTTGGCGGGCTGGAGCGCGAACAACGATTTCGAACCTGAATTGCGGCACGAACTCCTGGCGAGATACACCGGCCGGCCGCCGACTCGCGGCGAGTCCTTCCGCCTCGAGCGATTGGGCTGGCTGTACGACTATGTCTGCTTGCTGTGGAGCGAACTTTACTTAAGCGTTCCGCGCGACGCGGGGTCGGACCCGGCCGCGCTTGGGCAAGTTGCGGCCCGCGCTGAGCTGCTCGCAGCGCGCCTCGAAGCGACCAAGTAGTCGCGCCGAGCAACTTCCGGCACACTAGGCGGCTTGGCGACGTACCCCTCGAGGGGAAACTTTTACGGAGATCTCAATGGCGCGGATGATCGTGGTGGACCGGGACGGGAAGGAGCATGACATCGAGGCAAAGCCCGGTTTGAAGGTGATGGAAATTCTGCGCGAGCTCGACTACGGCGTCGCCGCGATTTGCGGGGGCCTTTGCTCCTGCGCCACATGTCACGTGTACGTCGACGGGAATTGGGCCGGCCGGCTGCCTAAGCCGCAGAGCGACGAGCTCGAGTTGCTCAAGGAACTGCCCGACTTTCGAGAGGCCGCCTCGCGCCTGTCGTGCCAGGTCGATTTCACCGAAGCGCTGTCCGGTCTCAAAGTGGCCATTGCCCCTGACACCTAGGAAAGTCCGCTCAAACAGGCTCCAGAGTTTATTTCTTTTCGGCTTGCCGGCGCACCGCCTCTTGTGCCGCCGCGATCGCCTCATTGTCGCCGAGGAAGCGGCGGCCGAGAGACTGCAGCTGTTCGTCCAACTCGTACAGAATCGGGATGCCCGTCGGGATGTTGAAATCCACGATGTCGCTCTCCGACATCAGGTCGAGCATCTTGACCAAGGCGCGCAGCGAATTGCCGTGCGCGACGATGAGCACATTCCTGTTGGCTCGGAGCTCGGGAACGATTCGCGACTCCCAATAGGGCAGCACCCTCGACAAGGTGTCCTTGAGCGATTCGGCGGCGGGCAGCGAGGCCGCGCTCACATCGGCGTACCGGGGGTCGAATCGGGGATGCCGCGGGTCATCCAGCTCTAAGGGCGGAGGCGGAATATCGTAGCTGCGGCGCCAAATCTTGACCTGCGCTTCGCCGTGCTCTGCAACCGTCTGCGCCTTGTTGAGTCCTTGTAAGGCCCCGTAGTGGCGCTCATTCAGGCGCCAGCTGCGCTCCACCGGGATCCACATGCGGTCGGTGGTGTCCAGAATGAGCCAAAGCGTGCGGATCGCGCGCTTCAACACCGAGGTGAAGGCGATGTGCGGCTCGATCGCTTCGCGCTGCAACTCCCGTCCCGCCTGTACCGCCTCCAGGCGTCCCTGATCGCTCAAATCGACGTCATGCCAGCCGGTGAAGAGATTCTCCACATTCCAGATGCTCTGGCCGTGACGAACCAAGATAAGTTTTCCCGGCATCATTCCTCCTGGGAGCCGGCAGGCTCCTGACGTATGACCGCGGCAAACACACCTTCGAACAGCGTGGCCAAGGTCTCGCCGAACTTTATTTCCACACGCAGGCGTATTCGCCCGCGGCCAGCACGCTTGAGCATCCTGCAGAATTTCGCGATCTGCGCCTCCGAGGGCGCCGCGGCGCAGGCCCGCAACTCGCCCTCGACCGGCGCCAGGAAGCGCGTGTTCGATTCCTGGATCACCACATCGGCCGGCAGCTGCCGTGTCTCGAGATACCGGGTGGCCCAGGCCCAACCGGTGAGCACCGCCACCGAATACAAGCTGCCGCCGAATGCCGTGCCTTTGTAGTTGGCGTTGGGCGCAAGCGGCGCGCGCAGCACGACGGCGTCGTCGTCGGCCGACTCGACCACGATGCCGATGTGCCTCGCGAGCAGGAATTCCCGCCCGATACGCTCTTGTAGATAGTCGCGGCCGAATTTGGCGGCTAGCAGAGCCATCCGGTCAATCCTGTGCGAGGCGCCTGACCGCCTGCAAGGCGACGGACAGGGTCGCAAAATCCGGCGCCGCTCCGGTGCGCAGATCGACCACGATGCGCTTCAATGCGTCGACCGGGGCCGCGTGCCGTTCGATCCAAAGGCTCACCCGGGCGCCGGCGTCGCGGCCCTTGCATGACAGCACCGCTCGGGTGATTTCGCGCTGCAGTTCGTAGAGATTGTCGCGCAATGTGCCGCGCGCGACCGCCTGCCAATGGCCGTCCACGGCGAGACCTTCGATTTGCTCCTTGATCCAGGTCAGGCCGATGCGTTCGCCCAAGTCGAAATACGCCTTGGCGGCATAGCCCATTCCCAAGTGCGAGGCCATGGCGACGTCCACCAAGTCCAATGCGCAGTGCAAGGCCTCGAGCGAGGCGATTCGAGAGGCGAGTTGCTCGGGGACGTGCTGCTCGATCAGGCGCGAGCGCAGCACGTTCAAGCGCGCCTGCTCGGTGACGCTGAGGACGCCCGGGAGCTCGTGGAACAACTCCGCCACTTTCGCGGCATAGCGCGATACCGCGCGCTCGATGTCGAGATCGTTGCGCCGTTTCTCGAGCAGCCAGTAAGTCATGTGCCGCAGCAACCGCGTGGTCTGGAACATCGCGGTGTACTGCACGGCCGCGGGGATGCGGTTGTCGAGCCCTTCGATCTCGGCCCAGATCTCGCGCACGGCGAACACCTCGCGCGCGATGCTGTACGCCCGCGCGATCGCCGCGGGGTCGGCTCCCGTGTCGTCCTGCGCGCGGATCGGAAAAACGGGGCCCATGCGATTGATCAAACTATTGGTGATCGAGGTGGCAATGATCTCGCGCCGGAGGCGATGGCGCTTCAGACGGGCGGCGAAGCGCTTTCGGACCGGCGTGGGGAAATAGCGCGTCAGCTCCGCCGACAGGTAAGGATCCTCCGGCACGTCGGAGTGGATGAGCGCCCGGTAGAGCCAGATCTTGCCGTAACTCAGGTTGATGGCGAGTTCGGGACGGGTCAGTCCCTCGCCGGCCTTGCGCCGCTCGGCGATCTCCTCCTCGCTGGGCAGGAATTCCAACGAGCGGTTCAGATCCCCCGATCGTTCGAGCGCGCGGATCACGAAGGCGCTCTCGCTCAAGCGCTCCTTGGCCTGGAACTCGCTGGTGCTGATCGCCTGACTTTGGAGATAGTTGTTGCGCAGAACCAGCGCCGCGACCTCATCGGTCATCTGCACCAGCAGCCGATCGCGTCCGGCGCGGGTGATCTCCTTGGCACGTACCGCTCCGTTCAAGAGAATCTTCAGGTTGACCTCGACGTCCGAACAATTCACGCCGGCGGAATTGTCGATGAAATCCGTGTTCAGCCTGCCGCCGCGCCGCGCGAATTCGACGCGGCCGAGCTGCGAGACACCGAGGTTGCCGCCTTCGCCGATGACCTTGCAGTTCAACTCGCGGGCGTCGATCCGCACGGCGTCGTTGCTCCGGTCGCCCACATCGCTGTTGCTCTCGGAGGTGGCCTTGACATAGGTGCCGATGCCGCCGTTCCAGAACAGATCGACATGCGCCTTGAGGATGGCCTTGATGAGTTCGTTCGGCGTGACCTGCACGGGAAGCTCGAACAGCTCCTGCGCTTCGCGAGACAGGGTCAGGTTCTTGGCGGCCCTCGAATATACCCCGCCGCCCTTCGATATTGCGCCGCGCGAATAGTCGTCCCAGCTGGAACGCGGCATCTTGAACAGCCGTTCGCGCTCCTTGAAGGAGCGCGCGGGATCGGGCTGCGGATCGATGAATATGTGCATGTGGTTGAAGGCCGCCACCAGTTGAATGTGCGGCGATTGCAGCATCCCGTTGCCGAACACGTCTCCGGCCATGTCGCCGATGCCGGTGACCGTGAAATTGTGGCTCTGGATGTCCACGCCGACCTCGCGAAAGTGCCGCTTCACGCACTCCCAAGCGCCGCGCGCGGTGATCGCCATCTTCTTGTGGTCGTAGCCCGCGGAGCCTCCGGAAGCGAATGCGTCGCCGAGCCAGAAACCGTACTCCTCGGAGATGGCGTTGGCGATGTCGGAAAAGGTTGCAGTACCCTTGTCGGCGGCCACCACGAGGTAGGCGTCGTCCTTGTCGTGGCGAACCATCAGGGCCGGCGCGACGATCTTGTCGTCGACGATGTTGTCGGTGATGTCCAAGAGGCCCCTGATGAGCGTCTGGTAGCATGCAATCACCTCGGCCTGCTGCGCTTCGCGCTCGAGCGGCAGGCGCTTGACGACGAAGCCTCCCTTGGCTCCGACCGGGACGATGACGGTGTTCTTCACCTGCTGCGCTTTCATGAGCCCGAGCACTTCAGTGCGGAAATCCTCGCGGCGATCCGACCAGCGAATGCCGCCGCGCGCCACATAACCCATGCGCAGGTGCACGCCCTCCATGCGCGGCGAGAACACGAAGATCTCGAACAGCGGTTTGGGCAGAGGCAGCTCGCGCAGATGCTGGCTTTCGATCTTGAACGAAAGGTATTCCTTGAGCTGGCCGTCGCGGCCGGTTTGATAGGCGTTGGTGCGCACGGTCGCCGTGAGCGCGTTCCACAAGGCCCGAAGGATTCGATCCTCGTCCGAGCGGGTGACCTCCTCGAGCACTGCGCGGATGCGCCGGTCGAGCCGCGAGAGCGCGCTCTGTCGCGCGGCGGGCGAGGTTTGCGGATCGAAACGCGCCACGAAAAGATCCGCCAGCGCCCGCGAGATGGCCGCCTGGTTCACCAGGACTTGCGCGATATACCCCTGGCTGAACGGCAGGCCCGTCTGCAGCAAGTAGCGGCAGTAAGCGCGCATCACGATCACGATGCGCCAGGGTATTCCCGCGGTGAGCGTCAGCTGATTGAAACTGTCGTTGTCCATGCGGCCCGTCCACACCGAGGCGAAGGTGCTCTTGACCTCGCGCTCCATGGCGTCGAATTGGGCCGCCGTCGACGCCTGCACGATCAGTTCAAGATCCTGAATCCAAGCGCGCCGCCCGCCCGGGAACTCCAGCTCGTAGGGGCGCTCGGCGATCACCTTGAGCCCCATGTTCTCCAGCATGGGCAAAAGGTCGGAGATGGGAATGGCATCCTGATGGCGGAATATCTTCAGATAGAACTTGTCCTTGCGCCGCGGCTCGCGCCGGTAGATGTCCAGGTGCAGGCGCGAGGGCTCCTTCTCCACGGCCTCGAGGAACGACACGTCGAGGGCGGCGGCATCGCCCGAGAAATCTTCCGTGTAGGCGGCGGGAAATGCCTGCGCGTATTTCTCGAACAACTGCAGGGCGTATGCCTCGTCGAGGCGCGACAGCAGCGCCGCCTTGAACCCGTCGGACCACGACCGCACCGCCGCGGCGACGCGCCGCTCGAGCGCGTCGGCGCCGATGCCGCTTTCATCGGTGGGCGCCGTGCGGGCGACGATGTGAATGCGTGCGAGATTCGACTCCGCGATCTGCACCTGAGATTCCATGCCGCTCGCGGAAAATGCGTCGCGAATGACCTTCTCGATGCGCTGTCGGACCTGGGTGTTGTACTTCTCGCGCGGCACGAACACCAGGCAGGAGTAGAACCGCCGAAATCCGTCGCGGCGCAGCAGCACGCGGACCCGCGGGCGCTCCTGCAATCCTAAGATGCCGGTAACGATGCGGTTCAGCTCGGCGACGCTCGCCTGAAACAATTCGTCGCGGGGAAAGGACTCGAGAATGTGCAGCAGCGCCTTGCCGTCGTGGCTGTCGGGAGCCAGCGCGAACTGTTCCACCACCTGCGCCACCTTGTGGCGCAGCACGGGGATTTCCCGCGGGTTGCTGTTGTACGCCGATGAGGTCCACAACCCGAGGAATCGCTTCTCGCCGATCAAGCGGCCCTTGGCATCGAAGTGCTTGATGCCGACGTAGTCGAGGTGCCCGGAGCGGTGTACGGTGGACACCAAATTCGCCTTGGTGACGAGGACTATGTCGCGCGAGCGGCTTTGGCGGCGGATGTCCCTCGCCAGAGAGCGGTTGCTTTTCTTCGAGCGTGTGTGCCCACGGCGCAGGATCCCGAGGCCGGTGGCTTCGACGGGCCGCAGGGCCTCCTGCCCCTTGCGTCCCTGCAATCGATATTCGCGGTAGCCCAGGAAGGTGAAGTGGCGGTCCTCCATCCAGGCGAGCAACGCAAGCGCTTCGCTCAGATCTCCCGCATCGAGGTGTTCGCTCAGGGAACTCAATTCCTGCGCCACCTGCCGGGTGGCGCCGCGCATCTTGCCCCAGTCGGCGCACGCGACGCGTACGTCGCTCATGCTGCGAGCGATCTGCGAGGCGAGAGAGTGAAGTGCCGCGGGATCGACGATGCGGTCCACCTCGATGTGCTGAAACGACTCCAGACGCGGCTTCCTCCCGGAGGGCTGCGCGCCGTCCTGCGCCGCTGCTTCGCCCCGCTCGCGCACGGACAGAAGAGTTCCGGAGCCGTCGCGGGACACGGCAAAGATGGGATGCGTGAGAAAATGCAGGGTAAGGGCGCGTTGAGTCAGCGCGAGGTTGATCGAATCCACCAGGAAGGGCATGTCGTCGTTCACCATCTCGATCACGGTGTGCGGCGAGGTGTACCCGTGTTCGCGCAAGGTCGGGTTGAATACCCGCACCAGCGCCGTCCTGCGCCGCCGGCTCGCGAACATCAAGTGCGACAGCGCGGCGGCGGCGAGTTCCGCGGGCTCACGCGAGGCGAGATCTTCCGCGTCGACGCTCGCGTAGTAGGCCTGCAGAAAGCGCGGCCAGTCCAGGCTGCGCATCGATTTGGGCGGCTTGACCGCCGACCGCGCGACGGCGGTCACGATCCTGCGATGTTGTTCCGAGGAAGCCTGATACATGGCAAAGTTCCTTGCGTTAATCCGGCCTTTCCAGATCCTTGATGACGGCGCCCAGGAAGCGGCACGCCTCGCCGCCGGTGATGCAGCGGTGATCGAAACTCAATGACAGCGGCATCCGCCGGTGAGCCTGCACGGCACCCGCGACGACCACGGCATCTTCGCGCACCTTGCCCGCGCCCAGGATGGCGACCGCGGGCGGCACCACCAGGGGGATTCCATAGCGGCCCGCGAGCGTGCCGAAATTCGACAGCATCAGCGTAAAGTCGCGCAGGTCCTCAGGTTGGGTGCTGCGCCGGTGCGCCGCCTCCTTTTGCAGGGCAATGCCCTCGCGCAGTTCCTCGGGCGATTTGCGCTCGATGTTCCGCACCACCGGCACGATGAGTCCGCCGGGCGTATCCACCGCAATGGCAAGATCGATGTGCGCGACCAGGAGCCGCGACTGTGCGACCGGGTCGTACCAGGCGTTCAAGGCGGGTTCCGCGCGCCATGCGGCGATCATCGCGCGCATGAGCCGCAGCATATAATCTCCGCGCTGCGTCCAGTGATGAATGTCGGCGTCGTCGCATACGGTGCTGCCGGGCACCTGATCGCGCGACAACGACATGCTCTGTGCCATGGCGCGCCGGACGCCGCGCAGCTGTTCGACCGTGCCGTCGCCGGGGCCCGCCGCCGCGATCGCCCGTGCGGCCGGCGAGGCGGCGGTGCCGTTCCCGGCGGCCGCACCGTTCGAAGCTCCCGGGCCGATCGAAGCGCCTGAGCCGTTGGTAGCCCGCGAGCCGTTCGAGTCGGCCGCCCCCACATTGGCGTGCCGCAGAATGTCGTCGAGAGTGATCAGTCCGGCGCGGCCCGTGCCTTGTATAGTCGCAAGATCCACCCCCAAGCGTCTCGCAAGCGCTCGCGCAGCAGGTACGGCGCGGGTGCGGGAATCGTCGCTGCCGCCGCGCGTGCCTGCAACCTGCGGCGATTCGACGAATTCCTCATCGCTCGCGGCCGGCATGCTGCCGACGACGGTTCCCGAATCGAACTCGATGAGCGGTGCGCCGGTAGGCACGATGTCGCCGGGTCCGCCGTGCAGCGCGGTTACCACACCGCCGAAGGGCGCAGGCACCTCGACCACGGCCTTGGCGGTTTCCACCGACACCATGGGCTGATCGACCCGCACGTGATCGCCCACCTTGACATGCCATTCGACGATCTCGGCCTCGGCCAAGCCCTCGCCCAAATCAGGAAGCCTGAATGTACTCATGAGGTCTCTCTAGTCGGCGAAAGTGACTTCGACCGCATCGATGATCCGCTGCACGCCCGGAATGTAATCGTGCTCGAGCTTGAACAGCGGCATGATGGTATCGAAACCGGCGACGCGCTGGATCGGAGCCTGTAAGTCGTAAAGGCCGTGCTCCGCGACCAGAGCCGCGATCTCGGCCCCCACGCCGACGTTGCGGGCAGCCTCGTGAACGATCACGAGCCGGCCCGTTTTTGCGACGGAGGACAAAATGGTCCCGATGTCGATTGGGCTCAATGTCGCCAGATCGATGATCTCGGCGCTGATTCCGCGCTTGTCGAGTTCGACCCCCGCGCGCAGAGTTTCCATCGTCATTGCGCCCCAGGTGACCAGAGTCACGTCGCATCCCTCGCGCAGAATGAAGCACACATCGAGCGGCAGGGCCCGGCCGTCGTCGTTCACTTCCTGACGCATCGCACGATACAGGCGCACCGGCTCCAAGAACATGACGGGATCAGGATCGCGAATGGCCGCGAGCAGAAGCCCGTAGGCGCGCGCCGGCGAGGAGGGGCATACGACGCGTATTCCCGGAATGTGGCAGAGCATGGATTCAGTGCTTTCCGAGTGATGTTCAGGGGCGTGAATGCCGCCGCCGTGCGGCATGCGCATGACGACGGGGCAGGTGAGCCGGCCCCGCGTGCGGTTGCGCATGCGCGACATGTGATTCACGATCTGGTCCAAGGCCGGATACAGAAATCCCATGAACTGGATTTCCGCGACGGGCTTGAGCCCGTGCGTCGCCATCCCCACGGACATGCCGGCAATCGTCGCTTCGGCAAGCGGGGTATCCTGCACCCGCTCCTTGCCGAAGCGTTCCTGCAACCCCGCGGTCGCGCGGAACACTCCGCCGTTCACGCCCACGTCTTGTCCGATCACGACCACGTCGACGTCCTGCTGCATTTCCCAGCCATGCGCCATCGCAATGGCTTCAACCATGGTGATTTTCGCCATCAATGCCCGCTGGGTTTCGAGCTGTATTTTCGCGCGCTGAGGCGCTGCTCATGCAAGTGGGCGGGCAGGTCGGCGAACAGATGCTCGAACATCGCATCGGTCGCCGGTTTCGCGCGTGCCAGGTACTCGGTGACCGCCGCATCGACCTTGAGCGAGCACTCCTCCAGCAAGGCTCGCTCCTTGGCGTCGTCCCAGGCGCCGCCCTTGACGAGAAATCGGCGCAGGCGAATCAATGGCTCGAGCGCCCATGCATCTTTGACCTCTTGCGCCGGGCGATAGCGGCTGGCGTCATCCGAGGTCGTGTGATCGCTCAGGCGGTAGGTCAGCGCCTCGATCAATCGGGGACCCGCACCCATTCTCGCGGCTTCGAGAGCCTCGCCGACCACCTCTCTCACCGCGAACACATCGTTGCCGTCGACTTGAATTCCCGGTATGCCGGCCGCCACCGCTTTCTGCGCGAGGGTTTGCGCCGCGGTCTGAGACGCGACCGGCACGGAAATCGCCCAGCCGTTGTTGACGATGACGAATACCACGGGCAAAGCGCGCGCCCCGGCCAGATTGAGCGCTTCGTAGAACGCGCCCTCGGAGGTGCCTCCGTCGCCTATGTAGGCGAGCGCGCAGCGCGGCTCCTTGCGCACCTTGAAGGCCATGGCCGCGCCGGCCGCGTGCAGGGTCTGGGTGGCGATGGGTACGCACCAGGCGAAGTCGTGCCGAGGCACCGCAAAATCGTTGCCGCGTTCATCGCCGCCCCAATACGTCAGTATCTCGGTCATGGTCACGCCGCGCCAAAGCTGCGTGCCGAATTCGCGATACACCGGGGCGAGCACATCCTCGGGCCGCATGGCGGCGCCGATGCCGATGTGCGCGGCCTCGTGGCCGAGGCACGATGGATACGTGCCGAGTTGTCCGGTGCGCTGCAGATTCACCGCCTTGGCGTCGAATACCCGGACCTGCGTCATGGCCCGGTACATGCGCAAGACCTGCGCGGTGTCCCCGGCGAATTCCGGCAGCGGCGCCGCGGCAACGCCATCGGGATCCAGAATCTGCCTGTAGGGGATCTTGAACTCGGCAATCGTCTTCATGTGCGAATTATGCCAGGTGTTGATCTTCAAGGGCGATGTGGACCGGCGAGATAGCGCTGCGTCTGCATCTCGACCAGCCGGCTCGAGGCGCGCTGAAACTCGAGCCGCAGCCGTTCGCCGCGATACAGCGCGTCCGGCGCCGCCGCGGCCGATACCACGAGCTTGACGCCGCGATCGTAGAACTCATCGACCGCCGCGATGAAGCGGCGCGCGGCGTCCTCGTCGGATTCGGTGAATGGGGGAATGTTCGAAATGAAGATCGTGTGATACAGGCGTGCGAGCTCGATGTAGTCGTTCTGGCTGCGCGGCCCCTCGAACAGTTCGCCGAACTCGAACCACGCCATCCCCGCGCCCGTGGCCAGCGCGGGGATGCCCCGGTCTTCGATGACGAGAGTCATGGGTCCCGTAGCGGAGTCGCCGGCCAGCTCCGCGAAGCGGCGGCGCAGTAGTGCCGCCGTCTCGGGCAGCGCTGAATCGAAGTAGGTCGGCGCCTGCTCCAGCCGGCGCAGGCGATAATCGATGCCGCCGTCCAAGTGCACCACCTCCACGTGCTTCTGAATCAATTCGATGGCCGGCAGGAATCGTTCGCGTTGCAGTCCATCCTTGTACAGATCCTGAGGCGCCGTATTGGACGTGGCGACCAGCGTCACGCCGCGGCGGAACAAGCCCTCGAGCAGAGCGGCGAGTATCATCGCATCGGCAATGTCCGCGACGAAGAATTCGTCGAGGCAGATGATGCGCGCACTGCGCGCCAGCCGCTCCGCCACCGTCTCGAGAGGTTGTGTGCGATCGGTGACGGTGCGCAGCTCCGCGTGCACCCGGCGCATGAAGCGGTAGAAGTGGCTGCGTTCGCGGCGTGGAAACTTCAGCGACTCGTAGAACCAATCCATCAGCATGGTCTTGCCGCGCCCGACACCGCCCCACAGATACAGGCCGCGCTCCGGTTCACGCTTGGGTTGAGGTAGCCACGGCGCGAGCGCTCTCAGCCTTTCGCGGGCCGAGCGGGACGATGCCAGAAGACTTGCGCGTAAGCGGTCGAGCCGAATTGCCGCCTGCATCTGGGTCGCGTCGAATTCCAGCCGCTCCGCCGCGACCTCGAGTTTCAGGCGCGCTTCGAGCGTCTTAGGCATGGGCTGTCGGCGAGGGCGATTCTAGAGACTCTGGTAGTTGGGGCCGGAACCGCCCTCCGGCGTCACCCAGGTGATCTGGCCGGCGTAAGGGTCCTTGATGTCGCAGGCCTTGCAATGCACGCAGTTGGAAGCGTTGATCTGCAGCTTCTTGCCGCCGGCGGCGACGGGGATCATTTCATAGACGCTGGCGGGACAGAAATTGGTACAGGGATTTCCGAACTCCGTCGCGCATCGGGTCGCGCACAGCGTGGTGTCCGCCACGTGCAGATGCACCGGCTGGTTCTCATCATGGGTCGTTGCGGCGAAAAATACGAAGGCCAGCCGGTCGCGCGGCGGCAGTTCGCGATCTCCCCAGTCGCGGTCGGGTGATTGATAGTCATTCAGCCGCTTCAATGCCGTATCGTCGGCGTGATTAGCGAGAGTCCACGGCAGTTTGCCGAAGGTCGCGGTTTCGAGCACGGCATTGGCGAGACCGAGCCACAGGCCGCGGCGGAAACCCGGCCGGATATTGCGCACCTTGTAGAGCTCCCGGCCGCCGGGCGATTCGCGCCAGCGCGCATCGAACCCGGCGCTGGTGCCGCGCTCGGCGAAGTGCGCGGCGGCGGTCATCCCGGAGCGTATCGCCTGATGGATCCCCTTGATCTTGGGAGTATTGAGCGTGCCGCCCGCGTCGCCCACCAGCATCGCGCCCGGCATTTCGAGCGTCGGCATCGATTGATAGCCGCCTTCGATCACGGTGCGCGCGCCGCCCGCGATGATTTCACCCCCCTTGAGCAGGCTCTTGACCTCGGGATGATTCTTGTACTGCTGAAAGGCCTCGAACGGTTTGAAGCGCGGGTCTTCGTAGTCCAGGCCGATCACGAATCCGACAAACACTCGATCGTTGTCGAGGTGGTATAGAAAACTTCCGCCATAGGTATGGCTGTCCAGCGGCCAACCCAGAGTGTGTTGAATGAGGCCGGGTTGGACGCGTCCGGGCGGCAGCTGCCACAGCTCCTTGAATCCCAGCCCATAGGTTTGAGGCGATTTGCCGGCATCGAGATTGAAGCGCTTGATCAATTGCTTGGAGATGCTGCCGCGGCAGCCCTCGCAGAGTAGGGTGATCTTGGCGTGGATCTCGGGACCGGGGGCGAAATTCGGTCCCGGCTCGCCGTTCTTTTCGATTCCCATGTCGCCGATGCGTACTCCCTTGACGGCGCCGGCCTCATCGAACAGGGCCTCGGCGCCCGCGAATCCCGGAAATACGTCGACGCCCAGCTTCTCGGCCTCTTGTCCGAGAATGGGCACCAGCTGCCCCAGCGAGATGATGAAGTTACCGTGATTCGCCATCTGCGGCGGGGTGGGCAGGCGATAGCGCTTGCGGCGCGTCATGAATAAGAACTCATCGCGCGTGGCCGGCACGCAGACGGCCGGAGGGCGGCTTCGCCAATCGGGAAGCAGCTCATCGAGGGGGCCGGGTTCAAGTACTGCGCCCGACAGGGAATGCGCCCCCAAACTTGCGGCCTTTTCCAGCACGCAGATGCTCAAGGCGGGGTTGAGTTGCTTCAGACGAATCGCGCAGGAGAGGCCGGCGGGGCCGGCTCCAACGATTGCAACCTCGTATTCCATGACATCGCGGGCGGATTCACTCATCAAAACGCATCCCTGGGCTTAAGGGCTCGAAAAACGCGCGATAGTAGATCACAAACCAGGGGGATACCGGGAGACATCCAACAGGTGGACACACGATGAGGGGATCTCCCCATCAACGTCGCTTTATATAGTGGGGACACCCATGTTGACAGGCCACGGATGCCGGCTTCCAGGATGGCCAAGGGATTTGGGCATGGCTGGGGCAAGGACGCCCACCCCGTACCGACCGACCGGCGGATAGGCCGGCGGTCAATCCGGCCGCCAGCTCGCCTTGCGCTTGGCAAAGTACGCGCTTAAACCTTCCTTAGCCTCCGGCTGGACTCGCAGCCGTGCCAGGCGCGCGGCCGCCTCCTGGGAGGCCGCCGCTCGATTCGGCGCCGCGGCGGAGGCGAAATCGCGTATCAGCGCCTTAGCTTGTTCCTGAGCCCCGGGCGCCCCCTTGATCAGCGCCTGGGCAATGCGGTCGCAAGCGGCGTCCAGCAGAGAAAGCGGCACCACTTCATGCACCAGGCCGAGCTCTTTGAGATCGGCCGCCGTCAGCGTCTCAGCAGTCAGAAAGTAGCGCCGGGCGGCGCCTTCGCCGATCTTACCCAGTACGAACGGCGAAATGACCGCCGGTATGATTCCCAGCCGCACTTCGGTGAAGGCGAATTTCGCGGCATCCGCTGCCACGACGATGTCGCAGGCAGCGAGTATCCCGAGCGCTCCGCCGTAACCGTCGCCGTTCACGCGTGCCAACGTCGGCTTCGGCAGGGAATCCAGCATGCTCAGCATCGCGGCCAGCTGCTCGGCGTCCCTCAGGTTGTCGGCCTCGGTGGCCTGCGCTTGCGCCTGCATCTCGCCGAGGTCGGCGCCGGCGCAGAAGACCTCGCCCGTACCGGTGATTTGCACGATCCGTACCCCCGGGTCGTCGGCACAGCGCTGCAATAGGGCGCAGAGCGCGGCGATGGTCGCCCGGTCCAGCGCATTGCGTTTCGCGGGGCGATTGAGCGCAATTTGCGCAACGCCGGAAATGGTCTCCGCGAGGACGCACTCGCTCATCGGATGGCGGTTCGACGCGTCACACGAGTTCGATGGCGATCGCCGTCGCTTCGCCGCCGCCGATGCACAGGCTCGCGATGCCGCGCTTTTGACCGCGCGCGCGCAGGGCATGCAGCAGCGTGGTCATGATGCGAGCACCGGTGGCCCCAATGGGATGACCCAGGGCGCAAGCCCCGCCGTTGACATTCACCTTTGCATGATCGAGGCCCAAATCCTTGATCGCCGCCATCGGCACCGCGGCGAAGGCTTCGTTGATTTCGTACAGGTCGACATCCTGCGCCTGCCAATTCAATTGCCGCAGCAATTTTGCGATCGCGCCCACCGGGGCCAGCGTGAACCATTCAGGTTCGCGTGCAAAGCTCGAGTACCCCAGAACGCGCGCCAGCGGTTTCAAGCCCTGCGATGCCGCAACGGATGCGCGCGCCAGTATCAGCGCCGCCGCGCCGTCGGAAATGCTCGAGGAGCTCGCGGCCGTAACGGTGCCGTCCTTCTTGAACGCGGGTTTCAGGGTCGGGATCTTGGCGATATCGAGGGTAAACGGCGTCTCGTCCCTGTCGATGACCGTCTCTCCCTTGCGGGACTTGGCCGTGACCGGCGTAATTTCGGCGGCAAAGCCGCCGCTGGTGATCGCGGCGAGCGCCCGTCGCACCGACTCGGCGGCGAATTCGTCCTGAGCCTTGCGGCTGAAGGCGTACTTCTCCGACGTGGCTTCCGCGAAGCACCCCATGAGCTGTCCGTCCCAGGGACTTTGCAGTCCGTCATAGAACATGTGATCCAGGACCTCCTGGTTCCCCATGCGATAGCCCGCGCGCGCCTTGGGTAGCAGGTAAGGCGCATTGGTCATGGACTCTATCCCGCCCGCCACCACCACTTGCGCAGTGCCTGCGAGAATTTGGTCGCAGCCCAGCATCACCGCGCGCATCGCGGATCCGCACATCTTGTTGACCGTGGTCGTGGGAACGCTCGCCGGGATCCCGCCCCCCAAGGCCGCCTGGCGCGCCGGCGCCTGGCCGATGCCGGCCGACAGCACGCAGCCTAAGATCACTTCATCGACCAAGGTCCCCGCCGCTCCGGAATCCGCAAGCGCCGCCTTGATCGCGGCCGATCCCAATTGCGGGGCGGTGACCGCGGCGAACACTCCCTGGAAGGCGCCGACCGGGGTACGGCGGGCGGCCAAAATGACGACGGGATCTGAATTCATCAAATATTCGGCACGGAAACCCGGGCCTTTAGGCCGGGGAAGAAGTGCCGCTCCTTGAGTTGAGGGATACGTCATTATAGCCGCGCGGCGCTTCCTAGGAGCGAGCGACGTTTACGGAGCGAGCGGCTCGCCTACGGCGCGGGCAATCAGTTCGCGGCTGCGCTGCCGGGCATCGGCCGCACTCAGAACTTCAAGTATTTCAACGCGAATCGGCTGGCGGTGTATCCAGGCTCCCCCCGGCGGCAGGACGGCGCGAGTACCGTGAATGGCCATCGCCACCACCGGTAGTTCGGAGCGTGCCGCCGTGGTAAATGCGCCGCCGAGAAACTTGCCGACCTGCCGGATCTCGCTGAAGGTCCCCTCGGGAAAGAACACCAGGGACTGGCCCGTTGCCGCAAGCCTCACCACCCGGCGCGCATCGACCCCGCCCTTGTGGCGATCGAAACGCTCCACGAACTGCGAACCCAACCGCCGCAGCAGCAGGCCGGCGAGGGGCACGCGCACCATTTCCTTCTTGATCACGAAGGCAAAGTCGGGGGGCAATGCCGCGGCCGCCACCAGACCGTCGATGTAGCTTGCGTGATTGGCGACCACCACGCACGGCCCCTGCGGCAGGCGCTCCACCCCCGCCACGTCGAATGGAATGCCGGCCAGCCGCAAAAAGGCGCGCGAAACCACCCCGGCCACCAACCGGCGCCGGCGCAGGCTTGGAAGGAAAAGATTGACGGTGAGACAGGTCAATCCCAGCGCTATGAACAGCACGAGGCAGTAGGCGAGATACACCGCCTGCGCGGCCGTGCGCAGGCTCGCCCGCTTAGTTACTGTGATCTGGTTCTCCTTATGTTAATACTTAACTGTACTGTGATTCTGGTCACGCCGACCCGCGGGGACGCCTCGCATACTGGCTCCTGCGCGCTTATACCGCACCATTTCGTGCGAATACCACGCGGAAAACTATGGCGACGGCTCTCAAACGCACGGTTTATACACGCACCACGGGCGCAGCGGTACCCGCTGCGCGCGAGCCGGCGGATCCCGCCCTGCAGAAGTTCCTCGATGCGGTGTGGCTGGAGCGCGGGCTGTCGACGAATACTCTCGCGGCGTATCGTGCGGATCTGACCGCGCTGGCGCGATGGCTCGAGGAGCGCGACGGCGCACTGCTCAAGGCCACGCGCATCGAACTCCTGGGTTTCATCGCCGCGCGGGTCGAGGGCGGATCCCGGCCCCGGTCCACCGCGCGGCAACTGTCGAGTTTCCGAAGATTCTTTCGATTCATGGTGCGCGAAGGATTGATCGAGCTCGATCCGACCGCGCAAATCGCCATGCCCAAGATCGGCCGCTCGCTTCCCAAGTCTCTGACCGAAGCGGAAGTCGATTCCCTGCTCGAGGCGCCGACGGTGTCGGACCCGCTGGGGCACCGCGACCGCACCATGCTCGAGGTGCTCTATGCCACGGGTCTGCGCGTCTCCGAACTCGTGAGCTTGAAGCACAATCAGGTCAACCTGAATCAAGGCGTCATGCGCGTCGTCGGCAAGGGTAACCGCGAACGTCTGATCCCCTTGGGCGACGAGGCGGTCAAGTGGCTGCAGCAATTCATGCAGGGGCCGCGCGTCGAGATCCTGCTGGAACGCCAGACGGACTATCTGTTTCCGACCCGCCGCGGCGATCGCATGACGCGCCAGGCGTTCTGGCACATCATCAAACGCTATTCCAAGAAAGCCGGCGTCGAGAAAGAGCTGTCGCCGCACACGCTGCGGCATGCCTTCGCCACCCACTTGCTGAACCACGGGGCGGACCTGCGCGTGGTGCAGATGCTCCTCGGCCACAGCGATCTGTCGACCACGCAAATCTACACCCACGTCGCGCGCGAACGGCTGAAAGAGCTGCATTCGCAACATCACCCGCGCGGCTGATACAGCGGCCCCGCGGCGGCGGCTGCGCGCGCGCCTCGAGCGGGGCGGTGCCTCGAATAGCGGCGGCCGTCTGCTAGAATCGCGTGAACCC
>Ga0209274_10000196_pt1 | contig 47796 bp, 44 predicted proteins | sample HubBroMetageREF1_FD_188343 | JGI IMG/M metagenome (GOLD analysis project Ga0209274, IMG submission 188343) | Reference soil microbial communities from the Hubbard Brook experimental Forest, New Hampshire, USA - Hubbard Brook CCASE Soil... | ecosystem: Environmental > Terrestrial > Soil >...
AGCAAGGAAGAAATATCTTTTATGGCACTACAAATGAAATCCAAAAACAAACCCCAGCATTTCCGCCATTTTCTGCCAAAATCTCACCGAAAACCTGGAAAATCGAGAGGATTTTGGCGAAGATGGGCTAGCATCACCGGCCGGTTCAATCGCATCCGGCCGGAGGTGTCGATCACAGCATGAAATAGCTTTGCATAGACCCGCCGCCCGCCGAACAGGATAATCGCATCGCCTTCGATCAGCCGCTGCAGATCGTTCCAATCGACGCGGGCCACCTGGCGCATTCCGGCCCAGAATTGGCTTCCCAAGCTTACGACGAGGGTTCGATTCCTTTCACCCGCTCCAGATCAACGCGACCGCTCATCGGCCTGGGCCTGTGATCCCGGCTCGCTGCCGCCGGACTCTGCCGCCGTCAAGGCTTCCAGAACCTCGCTCGCCTGGTGAAAGGCGGTATTGGCGGCCGGCACGCCGCAATAGACGGCACTGTGCAGGATCACCTCCTTGATCGTGTCCGGCGTCATGCCGTGCTCGAGCGCCGCGCGGACATGCATCTTGAACTCGTCGCCGCGGTTGAGGGCGATCAGCAGCGCCATCGTCAGCAGCCGCCTGGTCGAGTGGTCGAGCCCGGGCCGCTCCCAGATCTCGCCCCAGGCCAGCCGCGTGATCAGATCCTGGAACTCGGCGGTGAACGGCGTCGTCCGGGCGAGGGCCCGATCGACATGGGCGTCACCGAGTACGGCGCGGCGGGTGAGCAGGCCCTGCGCCCGGCGTTGAACATCGTCCATCGGTCGATCTCCTGCAGACCGGCACGGGGTCACTCGCGCGGTCTCGTCTTGCGGTGATGATCCAGCGCCCGCAGCGCCAGGGCCGCGGACTCGCCGGTATCGGTGCCGATACCGGCGCCGTCGAGATTCGCCCGCATCCGGGCCGGGTCGAGTTCCAGCCCTTCGACGATCGTGACGAGTGCGGCGAGCGCGCCATGCGTCACTTGATAGAGTTCGGCCAGAACCGGCCCCTCGGCCTGCCAGCCGCCGAGCCCGCGCTCGTGCTCCTGCGGCAATGCCGCGAGCAGCGTCGCCGTGAGGCCGGGAGTCCTGAGCGCCGCGGACAGGACGATCTGGCAGCCGGTCGGGTTGCGCTTATGGGCCATGGCGGAGGATCCGCCGCGCCCTGCGATCCTGGGCTCGAAGGCCTCGGCGATTTCGGTTTGGGCGAGAAGCGAGATGTCGCGCGCGATCTTGCCGGCTGCCCCGCACAGAACCGCCAGCGCCGTGCCGAGGCCGGCGAGCCCGGTCCGCCGCGCATGCCAGGGCGTGACCGGGCAGGCGAGACCGAGCGCGGCGGCCAGACGTTCTCCGACTGCGAAACCTTTGCCGCCGAGGCCGGCGAGCGATCCCGCCGCCCCGCCGAATTGCACGACGAGTGCCCGATCTCGCTCGGTTCGAAAGCGGGCAGCGGCCTCGTCCATGCCCAGCAGCCAATTGCCCGCCTTCAGCCCGAAGGTCACGGGCAGTGCCGCCTGGAGCAGGGTGCGGCCCAGCATCGGCGTGTCGAGATGGGTCTCGGCCAAGGCTTCGAGCGCGGCGGCGATCCGGCCCGCTTCCCGCTCGATCAGCCGGGACCCCGCCTTGGCCTGGAGGATCAGGGCAGTATCGGCCAGATCCTGGCTCGTCGCCCCGAGATGGATCTGCTCGGCCGCCGTCGGATCCTGCTGCCCGACCAGCCCCCGCAGATGAGCGACCAGCGGGATCGCCAAGGTTCCGGCATGGGCCGCCGCCTCGGCCAGCGCTCCGATCTCGATCGACGGCTCGGCACAGGCCGCGGCGATGAGGGCCGCCGCTGCCTGCGGGATCAGGCCTTCGGCTGCTTCTGCGCCCGCCAGGGCGGCCTCGAAATCGAGCGCGGCACGCAGCAGCGCCTCGTCACCGAAGATCGCGAGCATTTCCGGCATGGCCGCGGCGCGGTCGCGGATGAGAGAACTCAAATCAGCCTGTCCCTCCGAGTATCAGACCGCGAAAAACACGGTCTCGCCCTCGCCCTGAAGGACGATGTCGAAGCGCCAGACTCCGCCATCCTCGATCGCCATCAGGGATTTTCGCCGATCTTCCGGTACCAGCGCCAAGATCGGATCTTCGTCATTTTCCGCGGCACCGGTGAAATAGAGCCGGGTGACCAGGCGCTTCAGCAAGCCGCGCCCGAACACGCCGATGGCGATGTGAGGCGCCTGCAGGCTGTTGGCCGGGCCGGGCACGCGGCCCGGTCGGATGGTGCGGAAGCAGTAGCCGCCATCCTCGCCGGTCGCGGCCCGGCCGAACCCGATGAAATTGGGGTCGAGCGGGACGTCGAGGCGCGGATCGGCCGGGCTGTCGTAGCGGCCCGCGGCATTGGCCTGCCAGATCTCGATCAGGGCATCGGGGACGGGCAGCCCGTCACCGTCGAGCACGCGCCCGGCGATCTCGATCACCGTTCCGGCAACCGGCCCACGCGGCGCGCTCGGCTTCAGCAGATCATGTTCGGCCGGAAAGAGTTCCGGCCGAGCGCCGAGATCCGAGTGGCCGACCAGATCCGCCCCGCCTTTCCAGGGCAGGCCGTAATGGAAGAACGGCCCGACCGTCTGCGACGGGGTCGGACCGACAGGAGTGGGGTCCGGCATGATTTAGAGCTCCATCGGCGTGGCGTCGCGGCCGCGCAGCACGATGTCGAAGCGATAAGCCAGGGCCCAGTTCGGCATGGTCGATTCGAGGTCGAAACGGGCCACCAGCCGATCCCGGTAGGCCGGCGCCACGGCGTTGGCGATCGGATCGAGTTCGATCAGCGGGTCGTCCGGGAAATACATCTGGGTCACCAGTCGCGCCGCGAAGGCGGGTCCCAGCAGCGACAAATGGATATGGGCCGGGCGCCAGGCATTGAAATGATTGCCCCAGGGATAGGCGCCCGGGCGGATCGTGACGAAGCGATAGAACCCGGCGGCATCGGTGATCGCTCGGCCGGCTCCGGTGAAATTCGGATCGATCGGCGCATCCCATCGATCCTTGGCATGGATGTACCGCCCGGCGGCATTGGCCTGCCAAATCTCGACGACTGAGTCAGGAACCGGCCGGGCACTCTCGTCCAACACCCGGCCGCCGACGATGATTCGCTGACCCTGCGGTGCCCCGCGATGCTGCACCGTCAGATCCGCCAGCGCTCCCCCCATCAGATCCGGCCAGCGCCCGGCTGGTCCCGTGGTCTCGGTCAGGGTCGGCGGAATCGAAATCGGGGCCAGTGCCGGCGCCCGCTTCACCGTCGAACCGTATTTCGGGAAGAGAGACGGCGGCTGCGCCCCGGGCTCCTCGGCGGAATAGGCGGTCTGTTCGGTCACGTTGGCGTCTCTCCTTCGGCGGCGGTCTCGGTCACGCCAGCGGCAATCCGACATAATTCTCCGCCAGCATCGTCTGGGCCGTGCGCGAACTGCGAATATAGTCGAGTTCGGCAATCTGCATCTTGCGGGCAAACGGGTCCATATCCGGAAATCGATGGGTCAGGCTGGTGAACCACCAGGAGAACCGCTCGGCCTTCCAGACGCGGGCGAGCGCCCTGCCGGAATACCCATCGAGGGCCGCGTCCGAGCCGTCGCGGTAATGGGCAATGAGCGCCTGCGCCAGGAAGTGGACGTCGGAGGCTGCGAGATTCAAGCCCTTGGCACCCGTCGGCGGTACCAGATGCGCCGCATCACCGGCCAGGAACAGCCGGCCCCAGCGCATCGGCTCGGAGACGAAACTGCGCAAGGGCGTGATGCTCTTCTCGATCGACGGACCGCGACGCATGCCGGATTCTGCTTCCGGACCGAGGCGGAGGGCCAACTCGGCCCAGATCCGTTCATCGGACCATGCCGTCAAATCTTCGTCGATGGCGCATTGCAGATAGTAGCGGCTACGCGTGTGCGAGCGCATGCTCGCGAGCGCGAATCCCCGCTCATGGTTCGAATATATGAGTTCGGGCGCGCAAGGCGGCACATCGGCCAGGATCCCCAGCCAGCCGAACGGAAAGACGCGCTCGAAGCTGCGCCGGTGCCCCTCGGGGATCGCGAGCCGGCAGATCCCGTGCGAGCCGTCGCAGCCCGCGATGAAATCGCAATCGACCCGCAGCGGCTGGCCGTTCCGGGTATAGGTGACGAAAGGCCTCTCGGTCTCGACTGCGCCCAGCGTAACATCCTGGGATTCGAATTCGACCGCAGTGCCGCGCTCCTGCGCCGCGTCGATGAGATCGCGGGTCAGCTCGGTCTGGCCGTAGATCATGACCTGGGCGCCGCCGGTCAGGCCGGCCATGTCGATCCGAAAGAGCCGGCCGTCCGAGGCGAGATTGAAGCCGTCATGCGGCAGCCCCTCGCGCCGCATGCGCGCGCCGACACCGACCTGCTCCATGAGCCCGACCGTCACCTGTTCCAAGACACCGGCGCGGATCCGGGACTCGACATGCCGGCGGGACCGGCGTTCGAGCACGATGCAGGCGATCCCGGCGCCCTGGAGCAACTGCGACAGCAGCAGCCCCGCGGGGCCGGCGCCAATAATGGCGACACCGGTGCGCATGGCATTCTCTTCTCTGCGGCTGCCCGACCGATCGGCACCGATGCTAGCGCGCCAGCCGAGCCCAACAATGGATGCAAGGAGGAAAAAGTTGGATTTTTCCGTAGTTCCGCCGTTTCATGGGGGTGAGCCCGAAAGCCAGCCGTCGAGAAGCCGGAACATGACTCGTGCCGTAAACCAGGTGCCCGGGATTCCGAACTTTTTTCTCTATGGCGAGGCGCCGCGCGATGTCCGGAGCCAGTTCCTGCACCTGGAGCTGCTCGGCGATCGGAGCCGTCCGAACAATTGGCAGATCCGTCCACATGCCCACGACAATCTGAACCATATCTTCTTCATTGCCGCGGGCGCCGGCGAGATGCAGGTCGAAACCGGCAATTTCCCGGTCCGGGCACCGGTCCTGCTGATCGTACCGGCTCGTTCGATCCACGGCTTCCGCTGGGAACCGGAAACCTCCGGACATGTCCTGACCATCGCCGATGCGTATCTGCGCGAGTTGACGGCGCGCGAAGCCGAATTCGCCAGCCTGTTCCGCGAACCGGAGCCTCTGGCGCCGCCCGACGATGCGGCCGAACTCGCCGGGTTCGCGGACTGTATGCAAAGCCTCGCCCGCGAACTCGCCTGGGAGGCGCCGGCTCATCGGACAGCCGTGGAAGTCCATCTCCTCGATCTTCTGATCCGGATCCTGCGCCTCGCTGCACGTGATCCGGCTCGCCCTCAACTGCCGGGCCCTCATGCCGAACTCATGGCGCGTTTCCGCCAATTGGTGGAGGAGAATTTTCGGGCAGGCCTGCAGATCGGAGACTACGCGGCTCGCTTGGGGGTGAGCGTGGCGCAATTGCGATTCGCCTGCCTCAAGACGGCCCGGTGCACCCCGCACGCCCTGGTCCAGGAGCGCTCGCTGCTCGAGGCGAAGCGGCGGCTGCTCTACTCGAACATGAATGTCGCGGAAGTCGCGTATTTTCTGGGATTCGAGGATCCCGCCTATTTTACCCGCTTCTTCACGAGACATGCCGGGCAATCGCCGCGGCGTTTCCGGCTTCGGCGCTTCGAGGGAGAGTAGCTGCGGCGCGGTCCCGGCGATCGACTGGCCGGCAACGCCGACGATGGTGACAAGAGTCCAAATTTTTCCTTTTTGGATCCATTGCTGGTACAAGCCCAGCCGCTAGCATCGGCACCGGTCGGGCAAAAACGGCAGCGACAGGACTGCGGCCCCGCGAGCGCCGGAGCGAAGGGGAGGGAAGATCATGACCAGGATAGCCAATGGCCTCGTCCGACTCGGCCACGACTTGTCGCGGCGCCAGGTGATCCTCGGGGCCGGCGGCATCGCGCTCGCCGGGTCGAGTCGGGCCTGGGCCGCGGCGGAGCCGCAGAACACGCTCAAGGTGGGATTCGTCAGCCCCCGCACCGGGCCGCTCGCCGGGTTCGGGAAGACCGACGGCTACGTCCTCGAACTCGCGCGCAAGGCGCTGGCCAAGGGCCTGGCCGTCGGCGGCAAGACCTATCAGGTCGAGATCCTCGACCGCGACACGCAATCCGATGCGTCCCGGGCGAGCCAGCTGGCCAAGGAGCTGATCAACACCGCCGATGTCGATCTGATGCTGGCGACCTCGACTCCGGAGACGATCAATCCCGTGGCCGATGCCTGCGAGGCCGCGGGCGTGCCCTGCCTGTCGACGGTCATGCCCTGGGAAGCCTGGTATTTCGGCCGCGGAGCCAAGCATGGCGAGCCGTCGCCGTTCAAATGGACCTATCATTTCGGCTTCGGCGTCGAAGAATTCTTCAAATGCTACGTCTCGCAATGGAACGACGCCGTGCCGACCAACAAGAAGGTCGGCGTCCTCTACCCGAACGATGCCGACGGCAACGCCATCCGCCAGCATCTGGCGCCCCTGCTCGCCAAGGAAGGGTTCACCATCGTCGACGCCGGCCCCTATGAAGACGGCACCAGCGACTATTCTGCGCAGATCGCGCTGTTCAAGCGGGAACGCTGCGAGATCTTCAACAGCTTTCCGCTGCCGCCGGATTTCACCGCCTTCTGGCGTCAGGCCGCCCAGCAAGGCTATACCCGCATGGTCAAGATCTGCGAGGTGGCCAAGACCGGGCTGTTTCCGTCCGAAATCGAAGCTCTGGGCGCTCTCGGATTCAACATCGCCGCCGCGGTTTACTGGCACAGAATGTTCCCCTACAAGTCGACCGTGACCGGCGTTTCCGGCACCGAACTCGCCGAAGGTTACGAACAGGCTACAGGCAGCCAATGGACCCAGCAGCTCGGCGCCAGCATGTCGCTGATCGACGCCGGCTGCCGGGCGCTGCAGAACAGCAGCGATCCGAAGCAGAAACGGGCAGTGGCGCAGGCGCTCGCTACCCTGAAGCTCACCACCATGGTCGGCGAGATCGACTTCACCACGGGACCGGTGCCCAATGTCTCGCCCGGCTCGATCATCGGCGCGCAATGGGTCAAAGCGGCTGCCGGCAGCAAATTCCCGCTCGACTACCTCGTGACCGAGCACGCCACCGACCCGAATGTCCCGATCCAGGCCAAGATCGTCCCCTACAATCCATGAGTCCGGAGACCCTCGCCACGCTCCTCTCGGCGACCGGGATCGACAAGCGCTTCGACGCGCTGCTGGTGCTCGACCGGGTCGATTTCGCTTTGCAGCCGGACGAGGCGATCGGCATCGTCGGCCCGAACGGCGCCGGCAAGACGACGCTCCTGGGCGTGCTGTCCGGTGCCCTCCAGCCGAATGCCGGCGTGGTGCGGCTGCGCGGCGCCGATGTCACCAATCTGCCGGCTGCCGAGCGATGCCGGCTGGGCATCGCCCGAACCCATCAGGTTCCGCGGTCCTTCGGCGGCATGAGCGTCTTCGAGAATGTCTTCGTCGCGGCCAGCCAGGGCGGCGGCTTCGCCCGGGCCGAAGCCTATGATCGGTGCATCGACGCCCTGACGGTCTGCGCCATGCGCCCGATCGCCAATCGCCGGGCCGAGACGCTGGGCCTGCTCGATCGCAAGCGGCTGGAGCTGGCGCGCGCCTTGGCGACCGATCCGGCGGTGCTGCTGCTCGACGAAATCGGCGGCGGCCTCACCGATGGCGAAGCCTCCGAACTGGTTGCGACCATCAGGGAGTTGCGGCAGCGCGGCATCGCCATCGTCTGGATCGAACATATCGTCCACATCCTGCTGCAGATTGCCGAATCGCTCGTCTGCATGGATGCCGGCAGGGTCATCGCCGCCGGCGACCCGAAAATGGTACTCGCCGACCAGGCGGTGATCGACGCCTATTTCGGCCCGGACGCCGCATGCACCGTCTCGCCATAGAGGGATTGAATCTCCGCCACGGCTTGCTCCACGCCGTCCGCGACGTCTCGTTTCAGCTCGATGCCGGCGATGTGATCGCTCTGGTCGGCGCCAATGGCGCGGGCAAGACGACTCTGCTGCGGGCGATCGCCGGGGCGCATCCGCCGTCGAGTGGGCGAATTTTGTTCGATGGGACCGATCTGACTGGAATCCCGGCCCATCGGCGAGTCGGGCTCGGGATCGCCTTGGTGCCGGAGGGCCGCCGGCTCTTCGCCCAGATGAGCGTCGAGGACAATCTGTTGCTGGCGCGCTCGGCCGGCCGCTCCGGTCGATGGACCATCGACGCGGTCATGGCCGCGTTCCCGCTCCTGGTCCCGCTGCGCCGGGCGCGGGCCGCCACACTCTCGGGCGGCGAGCAGCAAGCCGTGGCGATCGCGCGCGCGCTTTTGACCAACCCCGAAATCCTGCTGCTCGACGAGGTCTCGCTCGGCCTGGCGCCGCTGGCGGTCGATCGAGTCTACGCCTCGATCCGGGCACTCGTCGCCGCGGGGACGACGCTCGTCCTGGTCGAACAGGACTTGCGACGGGCGGTCGGCGTGGCCGATCGGGTGATCTGCCTGCTCGAAGGCCGGATCGTGCTCGAAGGACCGGCGGCGGACTTGTCGCTCGATCAGATCATGGCGGCTTATTTCGGCGTCGATCGCGGCCGGCCATGATCTGGGTCGACCAGATCATCCAGGGCATCCTGCTCGGCGGCTACTATGCCCTCATCGCCTGCGGACTCTCCTTCATGTACGGCGTGATGCGGATCATCAATCTCGCCCATGGCAGCTTCGCCGTTCTCGCCGCCTTCGGTTTGTGGGAGCTGGCCAGCAGGTTCGGCATCTCGCCCTTCCTCGGGTTGCTCCTCGTGCTGCCGCTGTTGGCGGCATCCGGCTGGGTGCTGCAACGGGCCGTTCTGGAACGGGCGGCCCGAAGCGGCGCGCTGGTGCCGCTGCTCAGCACCTTCGGTCTCGCCATTCTGATCGACAATCTGCTGTTCGAGGGCTACGGCGCCGATACCCGCTCGCTGGCACCCTTCATCGACACTCTCTCCTATGATTCATGGACTCTCACCGACGACATATCGATCGGCAAGCTCGCGGCCCTGATCTTCGCGGCTTCCGTGATGCTGCTGGGCGGCCTCCAGCTGTTCCTGACCTATACGCAGACTGGGCGGGCGATCCGCGCGACGGCGGCAGATCCGGATACGGTCGGACTCGTCGGCATCGATGCCCGCCGAATCAACGCTACGGCGACTGCGATCGCCATGGTCACCACCGGCTTGGCCGGCGCCTTTCTCGCTATGCGGACGACTTTCACCCCCTATGCCGGCGCCCCGCAGCTGATCTTCGCCTTCGAAGCCGCGGTGATCGGTGGCGCCGGCTCGCTCTGGGGCACGCTCGGCGGCGGCATCCTGCTCGGCGTGGCCCAAAGTCTCGGGGCCGAAATCAACCCTCGAGGTTTCCTCATCGCCGGCCATCTGGTCTTCTTTCTCGCCCTCTTCGCCCGCCTCTGGACCAGGCGGCTCTCGGCATGACCGGCGGGACCCCCACGGTTGAACGCTGGACCGCCCGCTCCCGCGTCTCGATCGCGATCTGCGCCATCGGTTTGATCGTCCTCGGTTTCGGACCGTTCCTCTTCGACGCCAATGCGATCGACAAGCTGACCACGCTCTTCATCTATGTGACGCTCGCGGCGATGTGGAACGCGCTCGCCGGGTATGGCGGGCTCGTATCGGTCGGGCAGCAGGCGTTTTTCGGCTTGGGCGCCTATGCCGCGATCCGACTCGCCGATGCCGGGGTCGGGGTGCTGCCGGCGCTGGTCCTCGCCGCCATCCTCGTCGGCGGCGCGGCGTTGCCGATTTCGGCCGTCATGCTCCGCCTGCGCGCCGGCGAATTCGCCATCGGCATGTGGGTGGTGGCCGAACTCGCCCATCTTCTGGTGAATCTCGACGGGCTGGTCCAGGGCGAAACCGGGACATCGCTGATCGCGCTCAACGCCTATGCCGCCGGGACTCGCCATGCGTTGGTCTATTGGCTGGCGCTCGCGACCATGGCAGGCTTCATCAGTGTGCTGTTCGTGCTCTTGCGCAGCCCGACCGGTGCCGCGATCCAGGCGGTTCGGGACGACGAGGACTCGGCGGCTTCGGTCGGTGTCCGGGTTCTCGCGACCAAGCGGCTCCTGTTCGTGCTGGCGGCGACAGGCACCGCTGCGGCCGGGGCTCTCTGGCTGGCGACGGCGATCACCTTTCAGCCCAGGACCTATTTCGGTGTCCAGTGGACGGCCTACATGATCTTCATGGTCCTGGTCGGCGGGCTCGGCACGTTCGAGGGGCCGCTCCTGGGCGCGCTCGTCTTCTTTCTCATCGAAGCCTGGTTCGGCGGCACAGGCGTCTGGTACCTGGTCGGTCTCGGCGGCACGGCCGTGCTGTTCACGCTGTTTCTGCCGCGCGGCATCTGGGGCATGATCGAGGCTCGGTTCGCGCTCCGGCTGTTGCCGGTGGGCTATCGTCTGCGCACGACCGAGAGCGAGCCCGAACCGCCGGGCCGGGCGTCACCCTGACTGGCGGCCAGAGGCTCCTGCCGCGGCGCGCTCGCCCAGGGCTCGGCTCAGCATATTGTACATTTGTCCCGGCCGGAACGGCTTGCGCAGGAAGCCATAGGGCTGGGCCCGGCCCGCGCGTGCGACGATTTCCGGATCGCTCGTCCCGGAGAGAAAGATCGCCCCGATCCCGAAGAGTTCTCTGATGAAGCAGGCGACTTCGATCCCGTCGAGCGGCCCGGCGAGCGTGATGTCGACCAGGGCGATGTCGGCGCCGCTGTCCCGGGCGATCGACAGCGCCTCTCGTCCAGTCGAGGCGATCCCGATCACCTCGAAGCCGGATTCCCGCAAAACTTCGGCGATATAGGCGCCGACCAGTGCCTCGTCCTCGACCACGAGGATGCGAACCGGCGGTTGTTCCAACGAGTCCATGTCCGTGACGGCCAGATGTTGCGACGTGAGGGGCATGGTATTCGTTCCTGGTCACGAGTGCCGCAAGCGCCAAGCATGACCTTACTATATTACACCGGGTGCAAGTTCGGTTGTATGGTCGTCCGCTGTGTCAAAATTGAGGTGTAGGGCCCGGCCTCGCCCGCGGTCATTCTATCGCCTCGCGGGTGAGCCCTCAACTCCGACCGAACCGAGCTCGCTGTCGGATCGGCCGCGACAAAGATGCGCCCGCCCGGAGAAGCGCGGTGCCCGGCGAGCGCGGATTTGCGTCCGGCCGCCCGACCCGCTATGGTCCGCCCGAATTCGTGTTTGACCTTGGGGAGACCCTGTTGGCCGATATCTTCAACGAGATCGACGAAGATCTTCGCCGCGACCGTTTGGACAAGCTGTGGCAGCGTTATCGCGGTTGGGTGATCGCACTGGCCGTCGCGATCGTCGCGGCGACCGCGGCGGGTGCCGCATGGCGGGACTATCAGCACGGTCAGGCTGCGGCGATCGCGCTCCAGTATGGCGAGGCCGAAGCCCTCGCCAAGACCGATCCCGTGAAAGCGACGGTCGCGTTCGAAACCTTGGCAGCGGAGTCCGGCGGCGGCTACGCCGTGCTCGCCCGGCTGCAGGCCGCGGCACTCGTAGCGCGTGGCGGCGACGAGCCGGGCCGGCTCGCCGGATTGAAGGCGATCGCAGCGGACGAGAGCGTCGACGAACCCTACCGCAGCCTGGCGGCTATCCTGGCCGCCCAGTACGGCATCGACACGGAGCCGCCGGCCGACGTCATCCAGCATTTGCAGCCCCTGACCCAGGCGCCCAACGCTTGGCGTTTCAGCGCGCTCGAGCTTACCGCTCTGGCCCAGTTCAAGTCCGGCGACAAGCCGGCCGCCATCCAAACCTATAAACAGCTCGCCGATGATCTGGACGCGCCGCAATCCATGCGCGCGCGTGCCACGGAAATCATCGCCGCCTTCAGCCACTAGGAATCGCCGGTGCGCATATTTCGCGTCGTCTCGTTCGCAATCGCCGCCTCCTTCGCCGTATCGGGCTGCAACGCCTTCAAATCCGATAAGGAGAAGCTGCCCGGCGAGCGGATCTCGGTCCTGGCCCTGCAAAAGACGATCGAGCCGGATCCCGCCTTGGCCACGCTCGACATCGCCTTGCCGCGCCCGGTGACCAACAAGGACTGGCCGCAATCGGGCGGCGTGCCCAGCCACAGCATGGGCCACCCGGCGCTCCCCGACGAACTTTCGCTCAAATGGCGGGCCGACATCGGCGAGGGCGCATCGCGCTATGCCCAGGTGCTCGCCGGCCCGGTCGTGGTCGACGGCGTGCTCTACGCCATGGATGCGATTTCGCTGGTTTCCGCCTGGGATGCCGGCAGCGGCAAGCGGCTCTGGAAAACCGACATCACTCCCGAGGATGACGACAGCCAGGCCTGGGGCGGCGGGATCGCCTTCTATGACGGCCATATCTATGTCGCCGACGGGTTCGGCCAAGTCCTGTCGCTCGATGCCAAGGACGGCTCGATCAAATGGCGGGTGAATGCGGGTTCGCCTCTGCGCGGAGCTCCGACCGTAGCCGACGGCCGCGCCTTCGTCATTACCGTCGATAATCAATTGCAGGCGCTGTCGACCGAGGACGGGCATCGCTTGTGGGTCTATGACGCGATTCCGGAATCGGCCGAGATCGCCGGCAGCGCCAGCCCGGCGATCGAAGGCGGTGCCGTGATCGCGAGCTTCTCCTCGGGCGAAGTGTCGGCCTTGCGGGTCGAAAACGGCCGGGTGATCTGGAGCGACAGCCTGTCGGCGACGCGCCGGTTCGATGCGATCTCGACCCTGGCCGATATCCGGGGCCGGCCGGTCGTCGATCGTGGTCGAGTCTATGTCGTGAGCCATGCGGGCCGCATGGCGGCGATCGACGTGCGCAGCGGCAACCGGGTCTGGGAACAAGACGTGGGTGGCATCTACGCGCCCTGGGTCGCCGGCGATTTCATCTATGTGCTCTCGACCAGCAACGAGCTGGTCTGCCTCACCCGCGCCGATGGCCGTGTCCGATGGATGACCCAGCTCGATAATTGGGAGGATATGGAAGACAAGGAAGACCCGCTCCATTGGGCCGGCCCGATTCTGGCCGGCGACCGGCTGATCGCCGTCGCCTCCAATGGTCAGGTCTGGTCGGTCTCGCCTTATACTGGAACGGTGCTGGGCCATATCGAGCTGCCGGCCGGAAGCTTCCTGCCGCCGGTCGTGGCCGGCAATTCGCTCTATCTGATGACCAACGACGCCGATCTGATGGCTTTGCGCTGACCCGCCCCGGCGGGCGCCCAACCCGAGGATGAGATGGGCTTCACGGCCGCGATCATCGGCCGGCCCAATGTCGGCAAGTCGACCTTGTTCAACCGCCTGGTCGGACAGAAACTAGCCCTGGTCGATGATTTGCCGGGGGTGACGCGTGACCGCCGTTCCGGCCGGGCTCGTCTGGCCGGGCTCGATTTCACCGTGATGGACACGGCCGGCCTGGAAGATGTCAGCGACGGCAGCCTGGTCGCGCGCATGCGCGAGCAGACCGAGCGGGCCATCGACGACGCCGATGTCGTCCTGATGGTGATCGATGCACGCACCGGGATCACCCCGATGGACCGGCATTTCGCCGAACTCCTGCGCCGGCGCGCCGTGCCGGTGGTCCTGATCGCCAACAAATCCGAAGGCAAGTCCGGGCTCGCCGGGGCGTACGAAGCGTTCGAGCTGGGGCTGGGCGACCCGATCGCGCTTTCGGCCGAGCATGGCGAGGGGATGGGCGATCTCTTCGACGCACTCTCGCCCTTCGTCGAACCCGACGGGGCATCGCCGCCCCGCCGCGCCGAGCCGGCGGCGGACAAGCCCGTCCAGCTCGCCATCGTCGGCCGGCCCAATACTGGGAAGTCGACGCTGATCAACCGGCTCCTGGGCGAAGACCGGATGCTGACCGGGCCGGAAGCCGGGATCACCCGCGACGCGATCGCGATCGATTGGCGCTGGCGCGAGCACGCGATCAGGCTGATCGACACGGCCGGGCTCAGGCGCAAGGCCCATATCGAGGCCAAGCTGGAGAAGCTCTCGACCGCCGATACGCTGCGCGCCATCCGGTTTGCCGAGATCGTGGTGCTCGTGCTCGACGCCACGATGATGCTGGAGAAGCAGGATCTGACCATCGCCCGGATGATCGAGGACGAAGGCCGGGCCACGGTCATCGCCGTCAACAAATGGGATTTGATCGAGGACAAGCCCGAGGCGCTGGAAAAATTGCGGGACCGATTGCAGATCTCGCTCCCGCAGTTGGCCGGCATCGCCCATGTCCCGGTTTCGGCGGCGACCGGGGCCGGGCTGGAAGCGCTGATGACGGCCGTGTTCGAAGTCTATGAAGTCTGGAACAAGCACGTGCCGACGCCGGTGCTCAATCGCTGGCTGGCCGCCGTCCAGGAGCGCCACCCGCCGCCACTGGTCGCCGGCCGCCGGCTCCGGTTGCGCTATATCACCCAAGCCAACACCCGCCCGCCGAGTTTCGCCCTCTTTTCTTCCAAGCCGGGCGATCTGCCCGATGCCTATCGGCGCTATCTGGTAAATCTGCTGCGCGCGGATTTCGGCCTGCCGGGCGTGCCGATCCGGATGATGCTGCGCAAGGGGGCGAACCCGTTCGCGGATCGGGGGTGAGCCCGATCCACCCTCGGCATCATTTTATCGCGCGCTCTTGACCGTCGCCTCGTCGACCGGGTCGGCGTAGCTGTTGCCGAAGTGGCTGCGGACGTAATTCACGACATCGGCCACCTGCTGATCGGACAGGAACCCGCCCAGCGGCGGCATGGCCTTGTGGCCGTGGAGCACGAGAGTCACGGGATAGCCCGCGGCTTCGAGCTTGGCGTTGCCGGCGAGCGCCGGGTATGCGCCGGCGCCGACGGCACCTTTGGCGTCCGGCTGGTGGCAGCCGGCGCAGACATTGCGATAGATCGCCTCGCCATCCTCTTCTCCGAACCGGCTCGGGCTGGCGAACGAGGTGTGATGGGTCGCATCGGGTGCATCGGCCGCGTAGGCTGCGGCACCCGACGCCAGGAGCAGGCAGGCCGCCGAGACGGCGCGCCACAGGAGACATGATCGCATCAGCCTATCCTTTATTCGGGAAAAACGACGACACCGCTCAGGCTGAGACGACGCGCTGGTGCAGTCGCTTGATCGCATCGAGCGACGACAGCACCGCCCCTTCCTGCCAAGCCGGCAAGTATGAGGCGTGTTCGCCGGCGAGCAGGATGCGGCCATCGATCGCGCACAGATTCTGGTAGTGGCGTTCGCGCGTCTCCTCCGTCCAGGCCCCGGCGCAGCCGAGCGTCCAGGGCACGCGATGCCAGCCGACGGCGATGCCGTTCTCGAACTCGTCCTTGTATTGCGGGTGGAGCCGGCTGCCATATTCCAATGCCTTGGCGATCCGCTCCGCGGGACTGAGCGAGGTGAATTCGAAGGCATAGGGGCCGAACGTATAGGCGCCGAGGAGCACGCCTTTGCCGCCGCCGGCGACACCGTGCTGCGGATAGCCGATCTGCTGGATCGGGAGATCGGTATAGGAGATGCCGCCGAAGATCGCCTCGTCCTCCTCCCAGAAGCGGCGTTTCATCTGCAGCCCGATCTTGAGCGAGGCTTCGTAAGGTACGGCATCGATCGCGGCCTGCATCGCCGGGCCGACATTGAGCTCGATCTGGCTCAGGACCGAGAGCGGGATGGTGCACAGGCACCAATCGGCGCGCGCCGTCTGCGGCGGGCCGCCGCGCTTGGTGTCCTGGAAGGTGACGGTGACGCCGCTCGCATCCTGCTGGATCCGGGTCACCTTCGAATCGAGCCGGACCAGTTTCTCGACCTTGCGGAAGAACGCCTTGGAGATCATGTCCATGCCGCCGACCGGCTGGAACAGGGCCGACTGGAATTCGTAGCGGTTGACCACGCCTCCGGCCAGCGTCTGCCACAGCCGCGATTTCAAGAGATCGCTCAAGCCCACCGGCTCGGACGGTATCGCCAGCGAGTCGAGACCGCCGCCCGGGTCCTTGGCATAACCGCGCCGATCGCTCGCGGCCTCGCTGGTGCGATAGCGATACTCGGAATCGAGGGCGCCCCAGCCTTTCAGCGCCTGGAGCAAGATCTCGGCATCCTCCGTGGTCACCGCTTCGTCGAGGCGCTTCTGGCTGGTCGCCTTCGCCAGCAATTCGGCGACATGGCCGTTGAAATCGGCAATGACTTGGCGAAAGCGCTGCGGCTTGCCGCCGAAACTGTCCTTGGCGTGGAGAAACGCGTTGTAGTTCACTTGAACGAAGGGTTCGAGCACCACGCCCAATTGCGTGCAGTAATCGAGGAGGGCCCGGTGATGATAGGGAATCCGCCAGGGCCCCGGATTGAGATAGAGGCCCGGGTCGAACCGGCAAGTCTGGGTGGCACCGCCCAGTTCGGTGTAGCTGTCGCCGCCCCGGATCGTCCAATTGCGGCCGCCGACTCGGTCGTTATATTCCAGCACGGTGACCTTGTAGCCGGCGCGGCTCAGTTCCAGCGCCGCCACCAGCCCGGCGAGCCCGGCCCCCAGCACCAGCACGGACGCGCCCTTCGGCGCGGGGCCGAGCTTTATCGGGCCGGAATAATCGGATTCTCGGGCCAAGCCCAACTCCGACATCGCCATATAGAGGGCCGAACTGCCGGCGGCGATCCCGATCACGTTGAGCAGAGTGCGCCTGGTCGGCGCGGCTGAGAGGAAGTCGGACATCTTCGGTTCGAGGCTCCATCGGTCGAGGCGGCGGTCCGGAGAGTCGCGAGCCGTGCAAAGATCAGGCCGTTTTCCATCCAGTTCGAGATCGACGAGCAGCTGCGCCGAGAGGTCGGCAAGGGAACCGGCCAGCCCCGATCGATCGGGGATTTCCGGCTCGGGCCGAGACTTGCGGCGAGCGTCCACATATTACCGCGTCAATACTGTCTGCGGTTTTTTTGCGCAGGGTCGCCGCAATTCCCGGTCGCTCTCGCGAGGCCGGGCCTAGACCAGCGGGCTCGATCCGAACCGGTTCGGACCCGCCGCCCCGGCCGTGCAGAACCAGACTATGAGCAGGATGGGGCCGACGATCGGCACGAGGCCGATGAAAAGCCACCAACCCGAGCGATCGAGGTCGTGCAGACGCCTAACTTCCAAGCCCAGAGTGGGTAGGATCAGGCCGAGTGCCACGGCCAACGTGGCCAGGCCTCCGATAGTCGTACCGGCGACAGCATAGATGATGCCGACGACGACATAGGCGAGGACATAGAAGAGCAGCCAGTACCAAAACTCGGGTCGGGATGCCCTGGTTGAGAAATTCATGTAATTGGCAAATCCGCTCTGGATTGCAGTAGTGAGATTCATGTCATAACTCCCAGAAAATGCCGCGGGCCGAGGGGGCACGCCCCGCAGGCGGGTTGAACTCGAAGGCGCCCCGAACGGGTGACCGGCCGCCCCATCGGGATACCGGGCTTTGAAAATCCGTGCTATTGGACTGCTCCCCGGCTCGGTGATGCCGGCCGCGCGGCCGGGGCGAGGTCGCAGCCGCTCGACCATCGCTCGATGGCCGCGCCCAGCTCACGGGGATCGATCGGTTTCGTGACCAGGTCCTGCATGCCGACGGCCAGGATTTCGGCCCGAACCTCGGTCATGGCGTGCGCCGTCAAGGCGATGATCGGGATCTCGCTCCAGACCCCGCCGGCCCGGCGGATGCCGGCCGTCGCTTCGACGCCGCCCATCACCGGCATCTGCAGATCCATCAGGACCAGATCGAACGCGCCGGCGCGGGCGGCAGCGACCGCGTCCTCGCCGTTCTCGGCGATCACCGCCCAATGGCCTAATTTCTCGATCATCGCCATGATGATCAACTGATTGATCTTATTGTCCTCGGCCACCAAGATCCGGAGCCTTCTGGACGTCGTCTCCGCCGTCCCCGAGGTCCAGCGCGTGCTGTCGGCCGGCGGACCCGCCCCGCCGATCGCGAGCACCCGGCACAGGGCTGCAATCAGCGTGGCGCGGCTCAAGGGTTTGGCGACGAAAGCGCTGAAACCCACGCGGCGGGCTGCATCGCTCGGATTGGGCAGACCGACCGAGGTGGCCAGGATCAGCTTGGTCGCCGCCATCCCAGGCCGCATGCGGATCTCTCGGGCGAGGTCGATGCCACTGATTTCGGGCATCTGCTGGTCGAGGATGGCCACCTCGAACGGACGGCCCAGATCGGCCGCCGCCTGGAGCGCCTCGAGAAATCGGTCGGCCCGGCTCTCGGCGCAAACCTCGATGCCGCAGGTTTCCAACTGACCGGTCAGGGCCCGCCGGTTTATCGCCGTATCGTCGATGATGATGACTCGCCGCCCCTTCAACAGCGCGGGATCGGGATTCACGGAAACCTCGGGCGGCGCCAGCGCCGGCTCGAGCCGAAGTGCGAACCAGAAGCGAGTGCCCTCGCCGACGGTGCTCTCGACCTCGATGGACCCGCCCATCAGCTCGACCAGACGCTTGGAGATGGCGAGACCGAGGCCGCTGCCGCCGAACCGGCGGGTGATCGAGCTGTCGGCCTGGCTGAATTTCTGGAACAGCCCGGCACGGACGTCCTCGGGCATGCCGATGCCGGTATCGGCGACACTGAATTCGACAAACGGCGTACCACTGCTCTCGGACCGGGCTGAAACCTCGAGCAGGACATGACCGGCGGGCGTGAATTTCACGGCATTGCCGACGAGGTTGAGCAGCACTTGGCGCAGCCTGGTCGGGTCGCCGCGGAGTGAGCGCGGGAGCGTCGGATCGATGACCCCGGCGATCTCCAGCCGCTTCTGCTGGGCAGCGACGGCGCAAGTATCGAACACCGATTCGATCACCGTCTCCAGATCGAAATCGATCCGCTCGAGTTCGAGCTTGTTCGCTTCGAGTTTGGAAATGTCGAGGATGTCGTTGATCACGCCGAGCAGCAGGTCGGCCGAGATCTGGATGCATCGGGCAAACTGCCGTTGCTGGGCATCGAGCACCGTATCGAGGAGCAAACCGTTCATGCCGATGATCCCGTTCATCGGGGTGCGGATCTCGTGGCTCATATTCGCCAGGAAATCGGATTTGGCCCGGTTCGCCGCATCGGCCGCAGCCAGTGCCGCACGGAGCTGGAGATGCGTGCCGACGAGCGAACCGGCGAGCGCCAGGGTAATGATCAGAATCGTCACCGCGGCGATGAAGAAGGCGAGCAATTCCGGGGCGATGACCTGGTCGGGGATCGCGACGGCCGAGTCCGGGACGAGAGTGAGGGCGGCCATCCCGGTAAAGTGCAGCGCGCAAATTGCGAGCGCGAGAAGTGCTGCACCGGCCAGCCGGTGCCGCCACGAGGCGCCCTCCGAGACCACGCGCAGAGCCGTCATGGAGAGCGCGCCGCCGACCGCCAGCGCGGCGAGCACGAACCGGAAATCCCAGTGGAGGTCGGCCGGCACGCGCAGCCCCGCCATGCCGACGAAATGCGTGACGCCGACGGAGAGGCCGAGCAGCGCGCCGCCGCGCAATGGTGCGGTCCAGCGCAGGAAGGTGTAGAGGCCGATCCACGCGATCGCCACGGCGAGCGTCAGCGACAGGAGCGTCAGGCCGACATCATAGCCGATCGGCAGCCCGGGCCGGTATGCCAGTTCCGCGACAAAATGAGTCGTCCAGATCCCGCCGCCATACACGATCGCGGCCGCCGCCGAGAGCCAGAGCAGCTTGCCGTGCTGCCTCGATTCCCGGGCGTGAACGACCAGATTCGCCGTTGCCAGGCAAACGATGAGACACACGACCACCGCCAGCATGACGAGTCGGAGGTCGTGCTGCGTGGTCAGGCACCCATAGATCCGGAGCATTCGCCATGATGGAACCGGTGGTCATAACATTCGATGAAGGATGTCGCCGCGGAGGATATGGGCCCCGGGCGCCCCACACGGGCAGCACAAGGCTCGCCGGTTCCAGCCGGGACGCCGCCGGGCGTCAGTGCATATTGCGGTCGAGTGCGGCCTGCCAGCGTCCGTCCTTCTTGGCCGCGGCCAGGAACAGGTCGGCGGCTCGCTTGAAGGCGGGATCCTTGGCCAGCCACCAAGCCTTGGTCAGGTGAGTGAAAGGCTGGTCCACGGCGGCGGCGCAGAGTCGTCCGGCAAAGCGCCGCGCCAGCAGATCGACCTCGACACCGTCGGTTACGAAGACATCTTCCTGGCCGCCGAGCAGCCGCTCCGGAATCGACAGATTGTCCGCAGCCACGGTGAGGGGCGCCAGGGCGAAGCGGGCTCGGGCGAAGGCTTCGTTGGTGCCGCCGAGATTGACGACGACCCTGACATCCGGCCGGTCGATGGCTGCGAGCGAAGTATAGAGGCCCTTGTCGGCGCAGCGCACGACCGGGCGCTTGCCGTCCTCACTGAGCGCGATCGAGAAATCGCCCTCGCGCGCTCGTTCCGGGGTGACCGACACGCCGCCCACGACCATGTCGAACCGGCCGCCCGTGAAATCTTCCGACATCGATTTCCAGCTCGTCTGCTCGATTTCGGCGCGTACGCCCAGGCCCGCGGCAAATTCTCGGACCATTTCGATGTCGGCACCGGCGAAACTGCCGTCATCGCCGCGGAAGGCATAGGGGCGGTAATCGCCTGGCGTGCCGACATGGAGCACGCCTGCAGCTTCGACCGCGTCGAGCGGCTCGGCCATGGCCGCGAAGCCCGGCAACAGGGCGGCCAACGCTGCTGCGATTCTAAGCATGGCCGCAACCGGGGCAGTGCGGGTCGCGCGCGACGCGAACCCGGTAGAAGCGAGTATCGAGCGCGTCATAGATCAGCAGGCTGCCGCTCAGACTGGTGCCGAGACCGAGCAGCTCCTTCACCACTTCGGTCGCCTGCAGAGTACCGATGACGCCCGCGACCGCGCCCAGAATTCCCGCCTCTTCGCAGCGCGGCGTCGTTCCGGCCGGCGGGGCCTCGGGGAAGAGGCAGCGGTAGCAGGGATGGGCCGGTCCCGCATGCGGCTTGAAGGTCGAGAGCTGGCCCTCGAAGCGCAGGAGTGCGCCGGAAACGAACGGCCTGGCCGCCCGCACGCAAGCATCGTTGACGAGATAGCGCGTGGCGAAATTATCCGAGCCGTCGGCGATCAGATCATAAGCGGCCACCAGCCGGTCGACATTCCGGGCATCGAGCCGCTCGGGATGGAGCTCGAGCGCGATCGCCGGATCGAGAGCGCGAATGGCGGCCCCGGCACTTTCGACCTTGGGGCGGCCCAGTCTCGCCGTCGCATGGATGATCTGACGCTGGAGATTGGAGAGTTCGACCGTGTCGTCGTCGACGATGCCGAGCGTACCAACGCCGGCTGCCGCCAAATACAGCAGCAGCGGCGCTCCCAGCCCGCCGGCCCCGATGACGAGCACGCGCGACGCCAGCAGTAGCGCCTGCCCGGCCTCGCCGATCTCGTCGAGGATCAGATGCCGGGCATAGCGATGGAACTGCGCGTCGGTGAGGTCGTCCACCGCGCTCACATCCCCTCGAACAGGGCAGTCGAGAGATAGCGCTCGGCGAAGCTCGGGATGATGGCGACGATCAGCTTGCCGGCGAGCTCAGTCCGCGCGCCCAGTTCGAGTGCCGCGGCAATCGCGGCTCCCGAGGAAATTCCGACCGGAAGCCCTTCGAACCGGGCCGCTTCGCGGGCCAGCTTGAAGGCGCGGTCGTTGGAGATCCGGACGATCTCGTCGATCTGCTCGCGATCGAGAATCCCCGGCACGAATCCGGCGCCGATGCCCTGGATCTTGTGCGGGCCGGGGGCGCCGCCCGACAGCACCGGACTGTCCTCGGGCTCGACTGCGACCATGCGCAGGCTGGGTTTGCGCGGCTTCAACACCTGGCCGACGCCGGTGAGCGTGCCGCCGGTACCGACCCCGCTGATGACGACATCGACCCGGCCCTCGGTATCGGCCCAGATCTCTTCTGCCGTGGTCGCCCGATGGATCGCCGGATTTGCCGGATTCTCGAATTGCTGCAGGATGATGGCGTCGGGCAGCGTCTTCAGCAGCTCTTCGGCCCGGGCGATGGCGCCGCGCATGCCGCCGGACGCCGGAGTCAGTTCGAGTTCGGCGCCGAGCAGCTTCAGCATCTTGCGCCGCTCGACCGACATGCTGTCCGGCATGGTCAGGATCAGCCGGTACCCCTTGGCCGCACAGACGAAGGCGAGTGCTATGCCGGTATTGCCGGAGGTCGGCTCGATGATCACGGTACCCGGTTTCAGCCGCCCGTCGCGCTCGGCCGCCTCGATCATCGCCTTGCCGATCCGGTCCTTGACCGAGGCGAGCGGGTTGAAGAATTCGCACTTGGCGACGATATCGGCCTTGCTGCCGTAGAGCTTTGTCAGCCTCGGGAGTCTCACCAGCGGCGTGCCGCCGATCGTATCCAAGATGCTGTCATAAATCCGGCCCCGGAATTCGGGCTCGCTGGTCGGGACGGCCATTGCTCGAAGCTCCTCGCGCTCTCGGTTTCATGGAACTCGCCTGTAGGTCCGCGATGATAGCCGATCGTGGCGGCGGACTCCATGCAGCACCGCGCCGTCGTTCCGCCTCAGAGCACGACCGGCTCGAATCCGGCGAAGAGCCCCTGCGCCTCGGCCAGATCCTTCAAGGGCACGTAATCGCAAGCCGCGGCATAGCGCTGCCACATCTCGTGGACGCCCGGGTGTTCGTGCGCCTTGGCGATGCCACCGGTCTCCCATTCGAACACTTCGACATGAGTACCGTCCTTGGCCCGGCCGAGGATCGACGGGCGCGCCGTCGCGAGGCCCTCCCGGCGCAGATAGGGAACATGGTCGCGCAGCAGGTCGCGCAAGCTTGCGTCCTGCCCGGGCTTGGGGCGATAGACGGCGACGACGATATCGGGCATGGCTCGGCTCCTACTCGGTCAAATCCATCAGGGCGGCGCGGTTCCGGTCGAGCCGTAGCCGCCGCTGCCGCGCGCGCTCGGCGCGTCGAACGCCTCGACCAGGCGGAATTCCGGCCGGATCACCCGGGTGAACACCATCTGGGCGATGCGCTCGCCCGGCTCGACGACGAGATCCTCCGAGCCCGGCGGATTGCGGTTCCAGGCGGAGAGGAAAATCTGGCCCTGGTAGTCGGCGTCGATCACGCCCACGGCGTTGCCGAGCACCAGCCCGCGCTTATGGCCGGATCCCGAGCGCGGATAGACCAGGGCCGCCCAGCCGCCGTCGCCGATCGACAGCGCGAAGCCGGCCGGCACCAGCACGGACGGGGCTTGGGGGCCGAGCGTCAGGCGTTGCTCGAGACAGGCGAAGAGATCGAGCCCGGCCGCGAGATCCGAGCCCCAATGCGGGAAACCCCAGAGGGCGAGCCGGCGGTCGAGGAGCTTGAGCTGGATTTCCATGGCTCACGCCAGGGCCGCGACGATCCGGTCGGCCAGAGCCTCGGCGACCGCGATCTTGGACAGATCGGGCCAGTCCTCGACCGAACCGGCAGCGACCAGGTGCACGGTATTGCGGTCGCCGCCGAACGTCCCGGTCCCGGCCGACACGTCATTGGCCAGGATCCAGTCACACCCCTTGCGCGCGCGCTTGTCCTTGGCGTGTTCGACCACGCGGTCGGTCTCGGCCGCGAAGCCCACGACCAGACGCGGCCGGAGCGGGCCCGGCCGGGACAGAGTGGCCAGAATATCGGGGTTTTCGACAAGGGTCAGGACGGGCGGTGCCCCACCGCTCTTCTTCAATTTGTGGCCGGCCTCGTCCGCAGCCCGCCAATCGGCGACGGCGGCGGCACAGACCGCGACATCGACCGGCAGCGCGGCGGTGCAGGCGGCGAGCATCTGGCGGGCAGTCTCGATCCGCCGCACGCTGACGCCTGCCGGATCGGCTTCGTGCGTGGGCCCGCTGATCAGGACCACCTCGGCCCCGCGCGCGGCCAAAGCTGCGGCGATCGCGTGGCCCTGCTTGCCCGAGGAGCGGTTGCCGAGGAAGCGCACCGGATCGATCGGCTCGAAAGTCGGGCCGCTGGTGACCAGCGCGCGCACGCCCGCGAGGGTCGATGCCGACTGGAAAAAGCGTTCGATCGCGGCCACGATCTCCAGCGGCTCGGCCATCCGGCCCGGCCCGGTTTCGCCGTCCGCGAGGTCGCCCTCATTGGGGCCGACCTGCAGCGAGCCTCGCCGCCGGAGGGTGTCGAGATTGTCCGCCGTCGCCGGATGGGCCCACATCATGACGTTCATCGCCGGCGCCAGCAGCACTGGCTTGTCGGCCGCCAGCAACGTCGCGGTCGCGAGGTCGTCGGCCAGCCCCACTGCCATCCGGGCCATCAGATCGGCGGTGGCGGGGGCGACCACGATCAGATCGGCCTCGCGCGAGAGCCGGATATGGCCCATTTCGGCTTCGTCGCCGAGCGACCAGAGTTGCGTATGAACCTTCTCGCCGGTCAGGCTGCCGACCGAGAGCGGAGTCACGAATTCATGGGCCGCCTTGGTCATGATCGCCCGCACCGAAGCGCCGCGCTCCTTCAGACGGCGAATCAGGTCGAGCGTTTTATAGGCGGCGATGCCGCCGGAAATGATCAGCAGCAGCCGGCGCTGTTCCAGGGTTCGGTCCATGGCGGTCGAGCATAGCCGGTTTTTCCGGCTGGTACAGGCCCGGGTGCGGCGAGCCGCGCCGCGCGCCGGTCAAATGTGGAGATGGCGCATTTCTGCAACTTCCCGTAAACTAAATGGGCGGTACCATCCGGGGCCGATGGATGCGCGCGCAGCCGGAAAAGTGGAGAATATGATTTCACGCACCTTTTATCTGGCCGCAGCTCTTTTGCTGGTCGCGGCACCGGCGGCGTCGGCACAGACGATCGCGAGCTTTCCGATCCCCACTTCGAATAGTGCGCCGGGCGGGATCGCGACCGGTCCGGACGGAAATCTGTGGTTCACCGAGATCAGCGGCAACAAGATCGGCCGTCTCACCCCGGCCGGCGTGATCACGGAATTTTCTCTGCCCACTGCCCGCTCGGGACCGGGGCGCATCACCGCCGGTCCGGATGGGGCGCTCTGGTTCGTCGAGGCGGGTGCTAACCGGATCGGCCGGATCACCGTCGACGGCGCGGTCAGCGAGTTTCCGCTGCCGACGGCGGACAGCGTCCTGACGACCGCGACTCCCGGGATCGGCGCCGGGCCCGACGGCAATATCTGGTTCGCGGCGATCGACGGGCAGAGCGTCGGCCGGATCACGCCCCTCGGGGCGGTGACCGAGTTTCAGTCTGCCGGGACCTTGAGCGGCGCCGGCGCGATCACCGCCGGGCCGGACGCGAATCTGTGGTATCTGGCCGAAAGCGCCATCGGCCGGGTTACACCAGGCGGTGCGATCGCGAATTTCAGCGCCTTCACCACCGATGCCAATGTCGGCGGCATCGCCGCCGGCGCCGACGGCGCTCTCTGGTTCAGCCAGGGCGAGAGCGGCGGCATCGGCCGCGTCACCACCGCCGGCACGGTCACCGAGATCCCGATCGCGGGCGCCTCGGGTGCGTTCGAGTCGATGCTGGCCGGCCCCGACGGCGATTTGTGGTTCTTCGAGGACACGCTCGCCGGCGGCAATCTGTGGCGACTGACCGTCGCCGGGTCCGCGACCAAATTTCCGCTGACCGATCTCGCCGATTCGGTGCGGCAGATGACCGTCGGGCCGGATGGGGCGATCTGGCTGGCGCTGAACGCGACCAACCGGATCCTGCGGTTCGAGCCGTTCGGCGCTGCTGCCGTCAATCTCGATGCAGCCGTGCTGCCGGGGAGCCGCTCGGTGACCTTCGGCGCGACGGCGACAGTGTTCGCGACTCTGATCAACAGCGGGACGACGACCGCCAGCGATTGTGCGGTGGCACCCGTGACCTCCATCCCGGCGTTGTTCCGCTACCAGACGACCAATGGAGCGACCGGTGCTCCCAATGGATCACCCGACACCCCGGTCTCGATTCCGCCGGGCGGGCAGCAGAGTTTCCTCCTCTCCTTCCTCATCCAGGCCGATTTTTCTCCGATGGAAGTGTCGCTCGGATTCGCCTGCAGCAACGGCGATGCGGCCCCACTGCTGACCGGCGTCGACACGCTCCTGCTCTCGGCCTCGCAAACGCCGGTGCCGGATCTGATCGCCTTGGCCGCGACATCCGGGAATGACGGAATCGTCGATTTGCCCGGGGCCACCGGGATCGGAGCCTTTGCCGTCGCGATCGCCAATGTCGGAGCCGGCGGGATGATTTCAGCCAGCGTCGATACCGGCTCGGTGACGTTGCCGGTCGCTCTGACGCTGTGCCAGACCGATCCGTCGACTGGTGTATGCCGGGGAGCACCCGCCGCCAGCGTGCCGCTGTCGATCCCGGCCGGGGCGACCCCGACATTTTCGGTCTTCGCCGCCGGTTCCGGCGCGATCCCGTTCGCCCCCGGGACATCGCGCGTTTTCGTGCGCCTGACCGACGCGAGCGGCGCTGTCCGCGGGGCGACCAGCGTCGCCATCCGCACTCGATGAGGCGGAACCGGCCGAGTCTTTCAAGGACGAGGTGATTTCCGGGCGGGGTGATCCCGGCCGGGATCCGCGCTCAGCGCTGGCCCCGGCCGGGTGGTGACTGCCGATTTCGCTGAAGGTTACGATTTCGGCGCAGTCGGGGCGATCGTCGTCGACTTGGCGGGCTGGAGCTTCGGGTCGACGGTCTTGCTGTCGATTTGGGCAGCCGGTTTGACCGGAGCCGTCACCGGCTTGACCGCGGTTTCGGTCTTGGCCGGCGGCACGACCGGTTTGTTCGTGACCGAAGCAGCAGCCGGCGAGGTCACGGTCGCGACTGGTGCCGCAGTCTGGGCGAAGGCGAAGGCCGGGGCGATCGCAAGGGCGCCGGCGATCAGCAGGGTCCGCGGCAGGGTGGTGAGATTGGCAACCATAATATCGTATCCGTCCGTTCTACTATCGTCTCGGGGGTGAGACAACAGGACAACGGTCCCCTGGAGCGCCCTAGTCCGCGGCGAACCGAGGGTATTGTCGTGGCCGAATTGAGGCGGTGATCGAGCCGGCGCCATCCTTGACTCGAGCCCGCTGCTCCGCTATCCATCCCGCTCCGCCCCGGGTTGGTCCCGTGCCGGAAGAGAGGGCTGCCCCGGCACGGGGCGCCCGCGCCAGTCCGCGAGTGTCGCGCACTGGCCTTTTTTGTTTTGCCGATGAGGGACGAGGCCTCGATGTTCGATAGCTTGACCGATCGTCTGGGCGATGTCTTCGACCGGCTGCGCAAGCGCGGGGCGCTCAGCGAGGCCGATGTCGGTGCGGCCTTGCGCGAAGTGCGGGTCGCCCTGCTCGAGGCCGATGTCGCCCTTCCCGTGGTCAAGGACTTCATCAACGGCGTGCGCGAGAAGGCGATCGGGCAGGACGTGATCCGTTCGGTCACACCGGGCCAGATGGTGATCAAGATCGTCCATGATCACCTGGTCGAGATGCTGGGCGCCGAATCGGTCGAGATCAGCCTGCGCGCGAGCCCGCCGGTACCGATCCTGATGGTCGGGCTGCAGGGCTCGGGCAAGACGACGACGACCGGCAAGCTGGCGCTCCGGCTCAAGAACCGCGAGCGCAAGAAGGTGCTGATGGCGTCGCTCGACGTGCACCGTCCGGCGGCCCAGGAGCAGCTGGCCGTCCTCGGCCGCCAGATCGAAGTCGACACGCTGCCGGTGGTGGCCGGCCAGAATCCCGTCGAAATCGCGCAACGGGCGATGAATGTCGGCCGACTCCAGGGCTACGACGTGGTCATGCTCGACACGGCCGGGCGCCTCCATGTCGACGAAGGGCTGATGCTCGAGGTCGCGGCCGTGCGCGAGGTGACCAAGCCGCACGAGATCCTCCTGGTCGCCGACGCCATGACCGGCCAGGACGCGGTCAATATCGCCAAGAGCTTCAACGACCGGCTCGGCATCACCGGCGTGGTCTTGACCCGGATCGACGGCGATGCCCGCGGCGGTGCCGCGCTGTCGATCCGCGCCGTCACCGGCAAGCCGATCAAGCTGCTCGGCACCGGCGAGAAGCTCGACGCGCTCGAAACCTTCCATCCCGACCGGATCGCCGGACGGATCCTGGGCATGGGCGATGTCGTCAGCCTGGTCGAGAAGGCGGCCGAGACGGTCGATCAGGAAGAGGCTGAAAAGCTCGCAGCCAAACTCGCCAAGGGCAATTTCGATCTCGACGATCTGGCATCCCAGCTGAAGCAGCTGCGCAAGATGGGCGGCATGGCCGGGATGATGGGCATGCTGCCCGGCATCGGCAAGATCAAGAAACAGCTGAACGAAGCCAATCTCGACGACAAGGTGATCAAGCGCCAGGAAGCGATCATCTCGTCCATGACCAAGGCCGAGCGCAAGAACCCCAAGCTGATGAACGCCTCGCGCCGGCGCCGGATCGCATCGGGCTCGGGGACCAGCGTGCAGGACGTGAACCGGCTGCTGAAGCAACACCAGGATATGGCGCAAATGATGAAACAAGTCAGCAAAATGGGGAAGAAAGGCCTGCTTCGCCAAGGCTTGGCCGGGCTCATGCCCGGCGGCGGCAACCCGTTCGGCCGCTGACCCCGCTGGAATCAACCTTACAAAAGGATCACCCATGTCCCTGAAAATCCGCCTGTCGCGCGGCGGCGCCAAGAAGCGGCCGTTCTATTCGATCGTCATCGCCGATGCCCGCAGCCCGCGCGACGGCCGTTTCATCGAGCGGGTCGGCACCTATAATCCGATGGTCGAGAAGACCCACCCGGAACGCCTGGTGCTGAAAACCGAGCGGCTGAAGCACTGGTTGTCGGTCGGCGCCGAGCCGACCGATCGGGTCGCCCGATTTCTGGGCGACGCCGAGCTGATCGCCAAGCCGCCCGAACGTGCGACGCCGGTGAAATCCGCTCCGGGTCCGAAGGCGGTCGAGCGCGCCAAGGCGCGCGCGGCCAAGGCCGGCGCCGCCGCCCCTGCCGGCGACTAGCTGCTGGCCAGGCGACTACCGGCTCATGGCCCGCCCTCAACCCTCCGCCGCGGCCAAGCGCCTCTGCGTCGGCATCGTCGCCGGAGCGCACGGCATCCGCGGCGCCGTGCGCGTGAAGAGTTTCACCGCCGATCCCTCGGACATCGGCGCCTACGGCCCGGTCTCGGACGAAACCGGGGCGCGGCACTTCGCGCTTCGAGTCGTGGGCCAGACGAAAGGCGTCGTTCTGGCCGAACTCGACGGCGTCACCGACCGCGACTCAGCCGAGGCGCTGAAAGGCCTTCACCTCTATGTCGAGCGCACTCAGCTGCCGCCGGCCGAGGACGACGAGTTCTACCACGCCGATCTCCTCGGCCTCTCGGCCAGGCTCACGGACGGAACGGTGCTGGGGCAAGTGACCGGGCTCTATGAGTTCGGCGCCGGCGATTCGGTCGAGATCACCGGACCCGCGGGCGCGATCACGATGGTGCCCTTCACCAAGGCCGCCGTGCCGGTGATCGATCTGGCCGGCGGCATGCTCATCATCGACCCGCCTGCCGGGTTGCTGGAGAAGCCGGCCCCGCCCGCCTCGCTCGCCGACCAGGAAGCGGCGATGGAAACCGCGGGCAGGGTCGCACCATGAGCTGGCAGGCGACCGTGCTGACGCTCTTCCCGGACATGTTCCCCGGACCGCTCGGCCTGTCGCTCGCGGGCAAGGCTCTGCAGAACGGGATCTGGTCGCTCGCTGCCGTCGATATCCGCGCCTTCGCCGGCGATCGCAATCGGACGGTCGATGACGCGCCCTTCGGCGGCGGCCCGGGGATGGTGCTGCGCCCCGATATTGTCGATGCCGCGCTCGCCGCCCAGACGCAGCCGGGTCCGCGGATCTATCTTTCGCCGCGCGGGCGCGTGCTGGACCAGGCGCGGGTTCGAGCCCTCGCCGCCGGCCCTGGGGCGGTGCTCTTGTGCGGCCGGTTCGAGGGACTCGACGAGCGGGTCATCGCGGAGCATCAGCTGGAGGAAATGAGCCTCGGCGACTTCGTCTTGTCCGGCGGCGAGCCGGCGGCGCTGGCGCTCATGGATGCCTGCGTCCGGCTGCTGCCCGGCGTCGTCGGCGCGGCTGAGACGCTGGTCGAAGAAAGCTTCGAATCGGGTTTGCTCGAATACCCCCAATACACGCGGCCGCCCTCGTGGCGGGGACGCGCGGTGCCGGAGATCCTGCTCTCCGGCAACCATGCGAAGATCAGAGCCTGGCGGCTGGCCGAGGCCGAGGCGGCGACCCGCACACGCCGCCCCGATCTGTGGGAGCGCTACTGCGCGCGGCGGGCCGGCAGGACATGTCATTGAACGCGCGACCGGCGGGACCGCCGGCGCCATCCGAGAAAGAGGTGCTGAAATGAACCTTCTGCAACAGCTCGAACAGGAGCAGGTCGACAAGCTGGTCGCCCAGCGCGCCGTCCCCGATTTCCGCCCGGGCGACACGGTCAAGGTCAGCGTCAAGGTCGTCGAAGGCGACCGCGAGCGGATCCAGGCCTTCGAAGGCGTGTGCATCGCCCGCAAGAATGCCGGGATCAATTCCAATTTCACGCTGCGCAAGATTTCCTATGGCGAAGGCGTCGAGCGCATCTTCCCACTCTATTCGCCGCGACTGACCGCGATCGAAGTCATCCGCCATGGCGCTGTCCGCCGCGCCAAGCTCTATTACCTGCGCGAACGCCGCGGCAAATCGGCCCGGATCGCCGAGCGGGCTCGGCCGACGACGAGTGCGGCCGAAAAACCGGGCGAATAGGCGCTCCGGCGCCGACCTCACCCGACGGCCGCACCGCCGGCGGATGAGAACTCGGCGCGCCGCCGCTCGAGCGGCAGATTGAAGGTGATGGTAGCGCCGAAGGCCCCCGGCGCCTGGGGATCGACCCGGACCTTGTCGAAGGTCAGCACGCGCGTCGCCAAGGTGAACCCCTCCTTCAAATCATGGGTGACCATGAAGATCGTGATCCGCTCCTCTCGCCAGAGCCTTGTGAGCAGCTCGTACATCTGCAGCTTGGTGCCGGGATCGAGGGCCCCGAACGGCTCGTCGAGGAGCAGCAGCTTGGGCTTGCGGATCAGGGTCTGGGCGATGGCCAGGCGCTGCTGCATGCCGCCGGAGAGCTGGGCCGGGTATTTGTCGCGGGCAGGCGAGAGCCCCACTGCTTCGATTACATGGTCGGCCTCGGCGATCGCCTGTCGGCGAGCCGGACCCCAGAGCTTGCCGAACAGCGGCGAGCGGGCGAATTCGAGGCCCAGAATGACGTTGCCGATCACGGTCAGATGGGGAAACACCGAGTAGCGCTGGAACACCACGCCGCGGTCGGGTCCGGGTTCGCCAGGCAACTTCTCGCCGTCGAGCAGGATCTCGCCGCGGGTCGGCGTTTCCATCGACAAGAGCAGGCGCAGGAAGGTCGTCTTGCCGCAGCCCGACGGCCCGAGCAGGACACAGAATTCTCCCGAGGCGATCTCCAGATTGATCCTTTCCAGGACCACCTGGCCGGCATACTCCATCCACAGATTGTGTACGGAAACTCGGCTCATGCGCCGTCCAGGATCAGCCAGGGGAAGAAACGCCGGCTGATCTTGCGCAGACTCCAATCCATGGCGAAGGCCAGGAAGGTGATCCAGGCGACATAGGGCAGAATCACATCCATCGCCAGATAGCGGCGCATGAGAAAGATCCGGTAGCCCAGACCATTCTCGGCGGCGATCGCTTCCGCCGAAATCAGGAACAGCCAGGCAGGCCCGAGCGACAGGCGGATGCCGTCGAGCAGGCGCGGGACGATCTGCGGCAGGACGACGCGCAGAATGATCTGCCAGGTCGAAGCCCCGAGGGTTTGAGCCTTGATCAGCAACTCCCCGGGCATCTCGCCGACACGGAGCGCCAGATCGCGGACCAGGAACGGCGTGATTCCGATCGTGATCAACACCACCTTGGACTGTTCGCCCAGGCCGAAGGCGATGAACAGGATCGGCAGGACCGCCATCGGCGGGATCATCGACAGGACGGCGATGAAGGGCGACAACCCTGCGCGGACATAGGGCACGACTCCGGTCGCAACGCCGAAGCCGAGGCCGAGCAGGGTCGCCACCGCCAAGCCCGCGCCCAGCCGCGCCACACTGTAGAGCGTATCTTTCCAGAACAGATATTCGCCCGAGCGCGCATCCGCGACGAAGAGGATGCCCCAGATCGACTTGCCCAAAGTCGAAAGGCCGGGCAAGAGCTTGTCGTTCGGGTTTTCCGCCAGGCGCAAGGCGGAAAAGATCAGATAGAAAACAATGGCGATGACGAACGGAAACGCGCCCCAGAAGAATTGCCCGGTGCGATCCGGGTGCCGGTTGACGAGACGTCGGCTCACAGGATGGGGATCATCAAAGTTTGTGCGACGCCGCGAGCTTCATGAATTCGTCGGAGAAGCGGAATTTGATGTTGGTCTTGTCGCCGGCAATGTCTCCCGTCGGATATTCGATCCCGACGGCGTCGGCCGTGGCCGCGGCCTGCCCCAGCAGACCGTGGTCGAAGGAGAATTTGCGCACCAGATCCATCGTCTTGGCCAAGGCCGGACTGTCGGCGAAGGCGACCGCATCGGCCGGATCATAGAACATCTTCGTCGTCGTCAGTTGATGGTCGAAGCCCGGCAGGTCGGTGCCCGAATCCGTCGCCATCTGCTGGCGGGCGGCCTGGGCGGCGGCATCGCTCCCCGTCATCCGGCTCATCACTTCGTACCAGGCGCCGGTCAGCGCCATGGCCAGCTTGGGATTGTCCTTGACGGCCTCGGTCTTCACCACCATCAGATCGATGATCTCGCCCGGGATCTGCGAGGAATCGAAGACCTTTTCGGCCAGCGGATTTTTCAGGACCTCGCTGACCTGCGGGTTCCAGGTGACGACCGCGCCGACATCGCCGGTACTGAAAGCAGCGACGATATCGGCGTCCGAGGTATTCACCAGGGTGAGGTCGCGCTCGCTCAGATGGACCGTGTCGAGCCCGCGCGCCAGCAGATATTGCGAGCAGGAGAGCTCGACCAGATTCACCTTGCGGGCGGCGATATCGGCCAACTTCGGATGGTCGGTCGCACTCTTGCGCTTGAGGATGACGGCATCGTTGCCGTTGGAAAAATCGCCGACGATGATCGCGGTCGTATCGACGCCGCCGGCAGCCGGAATCGTCAAACCATCCATATTGGTCAGCACGACGCCGTCGAAGCTGCCGGCGGTATATTGGTTGATCGACTCGACGTAGTCGTTGACTTCGATCAACTCGATCTGGAGGCCGTATTTGTCGGCCCATTTCTTTAGAATGCCGGATTCGGCGGCATAGGGCCAAGGCATCCAGCCGACATAGATCGACCAGGCGATCCGGAACGACGTCTTGGGTGCCGCCTCGGCCGGCAGAGACAGGAGGGCCGGAGCGCTCAACAGTAAAGCCGCGGCGAGCCACGATCGAAAGTGCGAGCGCATGGTACGGCCCTCCCGGAATATCGTCTTCACGGACCGAATTTGTATTTCGCCGAGAGGCCGACGGTCAACGGCCGAACGGTGTAGGCCTCGACCACGGTGTTGATTTCCGGCTTCTGGATGATCGTCTCGTTGTCGAACAGGTTCTTGGCGAAGAGCGCCACCTCGTAGCGGTCGGCCACGATCCCGATGCTGGCATTGGCGACTGCATAAGGCGGGTTGTAGTAGTTCGAGTTGCCTTCTTGGTAGGAGCCGTTGGATCGCCCGGTCCAGTCGTAATCGAGCCGCGCCGTCATGTTCAGCTCGTCGGTCAGCGGAAAATTATATTGCACCAAGCCGTCATAGGTGTCGTACGGCACATCGGTCAGCCGCTGGCCGACCTGAACCGTCAAGACATTGTCGGTCCTGGTAATCTGGGCGTGGGTGTAGCTGGCGCTGAGGCCGAGGGTCAGGCCGGGGACCCAGCGCGGCCGGTAGCTCGCCTCGGCTTCACCGCCGTAAATGCCTGCGTCGCCGACATTGTCGGTGAAATAATAGCCGCAGGTCGGCAGATAGATCTGCTGTTGGACATTATCCCACTGCGTGTAATAGACGGAAGTGTCGAGCGAGATTTGGTTGTCGTCCACGCGGTTTTTCGAGCCGATCTCGTAGGTCCAGAGTTTGTCGGTGGAGAATTTGAGCGGGTTGGTGGTGATGCCGAAATTGGCTTCGTCGCCGGCGCAGACCGAGTTCGGCCCGAACGGGACGGGCGAATTCTCCGGCCCGCCGATCCGAACACCCTTGGCCGCCGAGGTATAAACGTTCGTCTGCGGGTCGATGTCGTAGCTGAGGGTAAATTTCGGAGTGAACGCATAGGAATGGGTCAGTTCATTGTCCGGGCTGATGTTGTCGAGCTGGTAAAACCCCAAGGTCGTAAAGTTCAAGACATCGCGGGCCTCGAGGAAGCGCGCGCCGACGGCAGCATGTAGATCGGGCAGTATGTCGTAATCGACCTGCCCGAACACGGCCTCCTGCCGCTCGTCATATCTTTTCTGGTCGTATTCATCGATATCGTCGGGGAACAGGACCGTCCCGAGGGTCGCATAGGTCGAGGCCACCACGGAGTCGTCGATCGGAATGCCGAATTCCTTGAGGAAGGCGGCGTTGATTCCCGGAATTTGCTGGAAGTTGGTATTGTGCATCTGCTGGTCGGAATAGTAGAGGCCGGTCACCCATTTGATCGGCAGATCGCCGTCTTGGAGGGGATCGGAGGCGAGCCGGAGTTCTTGCGAGAATTGGCCGTAATGAGTCGTGGATTGAACCGGCGAGCGCAGATTGCCGATATCGGCATTGGTTTCCGCCGAAAAAGGCGCCAATTGCGGAATCACATCGACGAAGGCCTCGGCGAACAAGGTGCTGTTGTAAAACGTCCCATTTTCCTGGCGGGCCATCTGGCGGAAGAAATACCCGGTGACCGAGGTCAGATTGGCAAATCCGAAATCGTGGTTGATCGTAATGCTCGGCAGGAACATCGTGTCGCGGGAATATTCGTCGACCGACTTGTCCGTGTTGTAGAGGCCGGTATCCACTTGCGGCAGGAACCCGGCCGGCTCGCTGGCGAGGCCTTGGGCCGGGAAGAAGGCCGAATTGTCGTCGGCATGATCGCGCTGAAAGAAGATCCCGGGAGTGATGGTCGTGCTGTCGCCGATCAGGAATTTCCCAGTCATCCGGAAGCTGAAATCACGCTCCTGATTGATCCCGCTGTCATCGAGCAACCCGGTGGTTTGCGAAAAATGGTCGATATAGCCGCTGTTGTCGGTGTAGCTGAGGCTCGCGCGGACCGCCGATTGTCCCGGGACGATCGGTTCATTGACGAAGCCGGTCTCCTTATAGTTCAACCCGCCATGCTCGGTGCCGCTCAACTCGGTCCCGATTTCGGCGCTGAAATCGTCGAGATCGGGTTGCTTGGTGACGAAGCGGATGCTGCCGCCCTCCGAACTGGCGCCATAGAGCGTTCCCTGCGGCCCGCGCAGCACTTCGAGGCGATCGAGATCGAAGAGTTGGGGTTCGGCGGAACCGTCATAGAAGTTCTTGGTCGTGATCGAGACGTCGTCGATGTAGATGCCGACCGTGGCCGAGCCCGAGGTCGAGCTCACCCCGCGCACGATGATATTGTCCATCCCTTCGCTGCCGGCGAGGTTGTTGAACGAAACGCCCGGCACCGAGCGGGCAATATCCTCGACATCCTCGACCCGCCGTTCCTGGAGGTCGCTGCCGCTGACGGCGGAAATGCTGACTGGAACGTCTTTCAGTTTCTCCGTTCGCTTCTGCGCGGTCACGACGATGTCTTCGACCTCGGCGCTCGCGCGCGTGGCCGGCGGCGGCGTCTCCGGATTGGCTGCGACCTGGTCGGCTGTAGGGGGCGCCGCCGGGTCGGCCAGGGCCGCATTCCCCGCCAGCGTCGCCAACAGGGCGAAAGCGCTGACGAAACACGGCGAATATTCGCGAGCTCTCATGGTCCGAAGCCTCCTATGGGCGGTGCGCGTCCGCATCTTTGGAAGAGACTTCTCGCGACGAGGACGTAACCCATACGGGCGATCATCCCGGGGCGCGATCGCCTCCCCGACATTGGATCTCCCGGGCTTTTGTCCCGCCGTGTGTCCGCCGATAGCGTCGGCGGATGGCATCTCTCGGACCAAGCACCCTTTCGGGCCGGAACCCTAGACGCCCATTGCGAGGCCATTCACAGCAAGGAATATGCCAGAGCCCGAGGCGAGCGCATCGCCCGGATCGCCGGACCGCGCCGCCTCGGCGGTGCGATTCGATCGATTTTCGGATTGGGCACTGCAGCCGATCCGATTGGCATCTGCTGCATCGCATGATGCAGAAATAGGCACCGGCCCGGCCGGCGCGACGCCGGCGATCACGGCGCCCGAGCCAACCAATTGCGCCAGCCGCCGAACGCGGTGATATTCTCGGCCGCGACCACGGCATGGGCCTCGCACAAAAAGCCCTTCACCTTTCGGCCATCCTCCAGCGCGACCGTGCCGATGCCGAGCGGCGGCGGAATTTCCGCGACCAGGCTGCCGAATCCTTCCGGCTCCAGCTCCCAGATTTCGAGCTCGATCAGGCCTCGGCCGGCCCCGTCATAAATCAGACCCGGCTTGGCCGGCACGGTCCCGGCGAGCGCATAGAGGCTGTAGCCGGGGGCCGACCGAACGGTCTCGGCCAATCGAGCCTTGCGGCTGGTCAGCTGCCAATTCAGCGGCTGGCCGGACAGATGGGCCCCGGCGACGGCGAGCGGAATGGCGGCCGGTCGCGCTGGACCTTCCGGGGGTGCGTCGGGCAACTTCCAGCCGGTGGCGCCGATGGTCGGGCTCTCGAGCGTCCGGTGCAGGCGATCGCCGATCGCGGCGACGACGCCGTCCTCGAAGGCACGGCCGATCACCGTCACGCCGAAGGGCAAGCCGTTGGGCCGAAACCCGGCCGGTACCGCCACCGCCGACAAATCCATGAGATTGACGAAGTTGGTATAGCGCCCGAGATTGCTGTTGAGGCCGAGAGGATCGGCCAGCACCGCTTCGATCGTATAGGTCGTCCCGGTGGTCGGAAGCACCAGCACGTCGATCGTCTGCCATTGCCGCTCGGCTGCCCGGGCGAGATCGGCGAGCCGATAAAAGCCCGCGAAGCATTCTGCCGCCGAGATCTGCGCCGCGCCGGCGACGATATCCCGAACGACCGGGTGTATATCCTCCGGGCGATCGAAGCCATGGGATTTCAGCACGGCCAGGCGCTCGGCCACCCAGGGTCCCTGATAGAGCAGCCGGGCCGCCTCGGCAAACGGGGTGAAGTCGATGGCGACCGGCGCGCCGCCGAGGCCGCCGAGGCGATCGATCGCCCTGGCGAAGAGCGTCGCCGCTTCCTCGTCGCCGAAAAACTCCAGGGCTTGGTCGGGCACGCCGAAGCGGAATCCGGCCGGCGGTGCCTCGATGGAAATCGCCGACGCCGGCCGCGAATAGCTGTCCGCCGGGTCGAAGCCCTGGGCCACAGAGAGAATTCGCAGCGCCTCCCCCGCGGTGCCGGCGAAGATCGAGACGCAATCGAGACTGCGGCAGGCCGGGACGACTCCGCGGGTACTGATCAACCCCTTGGTCGGCTTCAGCCCGACGATGTTGTTGAACGCCGCCGGCACGCGGCCCGAGCCCGCCGTGTCCGTGCCGAGCGCGAATCCCACCAGACCGGCGGCCACGGCCACGGCCGAGCCCGAACTCGACCCGCCGGAAATATAGGCCGGATCGAACACGCTGGTACAGATACCGTAGGGCGATCGGGTCCCGACCAGCCCGGTCGCGAACTGATCCAGATTGGTCTTGCCGACCAGGACGGCGCCGGCCGCCTCGAGCTTCTCGACGACGGTGGCCGAGCGTTCCGGGACATGGGCGAAGCCAGGGCAGGCGGCCGTGGTCGGCAGTCCGGCCACGTCGATATTGTCCTTGACCGCGAAGGGAATACCGAACAGCGGCAGGTTCTCCCCGGCCTGCCGGCGCCGGTTGTTTTCGGCCAGCCGGGCGGCGACCCGGGCGCGGGGCGCGAGGGTGATCCAGACCGGGCGTTCGCCTTGCGAGGCGATCCGGGCGAAAATCTCGTCCAAGATCTGGTCCGGCGTGGCCGTGCCGGCGGCATAGGCCGCGCCGAGACTGGCGGAATCGAGCGGCTGCATCAGGCTGGTTTCCGATCGGTGGGGCGAAATACGACCAGGGTCTGGCCGGTCGAGACGGCGCGGCCTTCGGCACAGCGCAGTTCGACCACGAGGCCGTCGGCGGGGGCGACGACCGGCATTTCCATTTTCATCGATTCGACCACGACCAGGGGCTCGCCGGCCGCGACCGACTGTCCGGCTTCGGCCGCGACCCGCCAAATGCTGCCGGAAACCGGGCTGGCGACGGCCTCGCAGCCCGGAGCCAGATCCTCCGCACCCTGATCGATCTGAAGATCGGGGAGTTCGGCTGCATAGCTGATCTGGCCGCTCGCCGCCCACCGAGCCCGCTCGGCCTCGAAGGCCGCCTGCTGACGCGCTCGCGCCCGGCCGATGCTCGCCCGGTTCTCGGCCAGGAAACGCCGATAGTCCTTCAGGCTGAAATTCTGCTCGACGATCTCGAGGCCGACCCGACCGTGGAGAAAATCGGCCCGAAACCGGTGCAGCTCGGCGCTGCTGACCGGATAGAACCGGATCTGGTCGAAGAAGCGCAGGAGCCAGGGCCGGTCTTCGCTGAATTCCGCGGTCACCCGATAGGTGTTCCACATCTGGCAGGTGCGCCCGACGAATTGATAGCCGCCCGGTCCTTCCATGCCGTAGACGCACAGATAGGCGCCGCCGATCCCGACGGCGTTTTCCGGGGTCCAAGTCCGCGCCGGATTGTATTTGGTCGTCACCAGCCGATGGCGCGGATCGATCGGCGTCGCAACCGGGGCGCCGAGATAGACGTCGCCCAAGCCCAGGACCAGATAACTCGCCTCGAAGACGATCCGGCGGACCTCGTCGACGCTCTCGAGCCCGTTGATGCGGCGGATGAATTCGATGTTGCTCGGGCACCAGGGAGCATCGGCGCGGACCGACTGCATGTATTTGGCGATCGCCAGCTGCGTCGCTTCGTCATCCCAGGAGAGCGGCAGGTGGACGATCCGCGCCGGCACCGCAATCTCCTCGATCGCCGGCAAGGTCGCCTCGGCCTCCTGCAGCAGGGCGAGCAGGGTCTCGAGCGGCAGGATGCGGCTATCGTAATGGATCTGCAGCGAGCGGATCCCGGGCGTCAGATCGACGATCCCCGCCGGAGCTTGTGCCTCGATCCGCAGCATCAGCGCATGGACCCGCAGACGCAGCTCGAGGTCGAGCACCAGCGGGCCGTATTCGACGAGCAGATTTTTGTCGCCGGCCCGGCGATAGACGACGTCCGGGCGGGTTCCCGTTTCGGGCAGACTCGCCAGGATCGGCGCGTCGAGGCCGGTGCCCGTGGGCGCCGGAAGCGCCGCCGGCTCGACTCGGCGCAGCCGGGAGATCGCGATTTCTCGAGCTGCCTCGGCCCGAGCGGCCTCGACCGGCGTCAGCCGCCGGAACCGAACCCGGTCGTTCGGCCGCAGCTGCCCGATCTTCCAGAGTTCGGCCGCAGCGATGGTGACCGGACAGACGAAGCCGCCCAGCGAAGGCCCATCCGGACCCAGGATCACCGGCATGTCGCCGGTGAAATCGACGGCGCCGATCGCATAGCCGTTGTCGTGGATGTTCGAAGGATGCAGCCCGGCCTCGCCGCCATCGGCGCGGGCCCATTCCGGCTTCGGCCCGATCAGCCTGATGCCGGTGCGGCTGGAATTATAGTGAACCTCCCAACTCGCCGCGAAGAAGGCCTCGATATCCGCTTGGGTGAAGAAATCGGGCGCACCGTGCGGGCCGTAGAGGACGCCCAGCGCCCAATCGTGGGAAATTTCCGGCACCAGAACGGGGGGAATCGCCCGCGTCTCGCCGGCCGGCGCGGCACCCAGATGCAGGACGTCGCCCGGCAACAGGGCCCGTCCGCCATGGCCGCCGAATTTGCCGAGCGTGAAGGTGGCGCGGCTGCCCAGATATTCCGGGACATCGAGGCCGCCGCGAACGGCGAGATAGGCCCGGCACCCGGCATCTTCGACGGCACCGATGCGCAGGATCGCGCCGGCCGGAACCGTGAGCGGCGTCCAGAACGGCACCGGCTCGCCGGCGATCTCGGCCGCCATGGCGGCGCCGGCGAGGCAGATCACGGCGGAAGTGTTGAACTCGAGGGTCGGCCCCGTCAGCGTCAGCTCCAGCCCTGCCGCATCCGGCGGATTGCCGACGGCGACATTCGCCAGGCGGAACGAGACGGCGTCCATCGGGCCGGAGGGCGGGACACCGACGTGCCAATAGCCGATCCGGCCGGGATGATCCTGGATCGTCGTTTGCGTCCCGGCCTGCAGGACCTCGATCGTTCGCGGCGCATAGGCGAAGCCCTCGAGCGCCCGCGTCGTCATCGCGCCCGCGACGAAAATCGGATCGGCGGCGAGCTCGCGCAGATAGTCGAGATTGGTTTCGATTCCGGCGATCCGGGTCGCCGCCAAGGCTTCGCGGAGTTTGCCCAGGGCTTCGGCCCGATCGGCACCGGTCACGATGATCTTGGCGAGCAGCGGATCGTAGAAGGGCGTGATCTCGGCGCCGTCTTCGATCCAGGTTTCGATCCGCGCCGCAGCAGGGAACCGCGCCTGGGTCACCAGCCCGGCTGAAGGCCGAAAGGCGCGTGCCGGATCTTCGGCATAGAGCCGAACCTGGATCGAAGCCCCCCGCGGCGCCGGCGGGTCGAGCAGCAGCGGCTCGCCGGCGGCTTGCCGGATCATCCATTCGACCAGGTCGATCCCGGTGACTTGTTCGGTTACGCCATGCTCGACTTGCAGCCGAGTATTCACTTCGAGGAAATAGAACTCGGCTGATGCCGTGTCATAGATGAACTCGACGGTTCCGGCACTGGCATAAGCGACCGATCGGCCGAGCCGGACCGCCGTCTGATGCAGATTTGCCCGAGTCGCTTCCGGGAGACCGGGGGCGGGGGTCTCTTCGAGGATCTTCTGGTTGCGCCGCTGGGTGGAACAGTCCCGCTCGCCCAGCGCCACGACCTCGCCTCTGCCGTCGCCGAAGATCTGGACTTCGATGTGGCGGCCGTGCTCGACATATTTCTCGATAAAGATGCCGGTGTCACTGAAATTGCTGCCCGACAGCCGGGCGACGCGGGCGAAGAGCTGGTCCATCTCGGCATCGCGCCGACACAGCTGCAAGCCGATGCCGCCGCCGCCGGCGGTGCTCTTGATCATCACCGGATAGCCGATCCGCGCCGCTTGGGTCCTCGCCTCGGCGGCGTCGGCGAGCAACGAACTACCGGGGGCGAGCGGCACGCCGGCCTGCTCGGCCAGCGCCCGGGCCGCATGTTTCAGGCCGAATTTGCGGATGTGCCCGGGGGCGGGGCCGATGAAGACGATGCCGGCTGCGGCACAGGCCTCGGCGAACTCGGCGTTTTCGGAGAGGAACCCGTAGCCCGGATGGATCGCTTCCGCCCCGGCGGCGCGGGCGGCCTCGAGGATTTTGTCGGCCCGCAGATAGCTCTCGGCGGCAGCGGGCGGGCCGATGCAGATCGCCTCTTTCGCCTGCACGACATGGAGCGAATTGACGTCGGCGGTAGAATAGACGGCGACCGAGTCGATCCCCATCCGGTCCAGGGTCCGGATGATCCGGCACGCAATGGCACCGCGATTGGCGATCAGGATTTTCCGGAACATGAGTCCCCCGGACCTCGAGCGGGGTCCCAGATCGCGACCTCGATCGGCGTCGGGTTGTAGCCGTTGCACGGATTATTGAGCTGAGGGCAGTTGGAGATGAGCGCGATCACGTCCATCGCCGCGCGCATCTCGACATATTTGCCCGGGCCGCTGACGCCGTCGGCGAAGCTCAAGCCCCCTTCCGGCGTCACCGGCACATTCATGAAGAAATTGATGTTGTGGCCGATGTCGCGCTTGGTGAGCCCCAGCCCGTCATGTTCGGCCACGGCCAAGAGCCAGCTGTCGCGGCAGGCGTGCATCGTCCGTTTCTCCAGGGCGTACCGGACGGTGTTGGATTCGGCGGCGCAGGCGCCGCCCAGCGTGTCGTGCCGGCCGACCTGGTCGGCCACGATCTCGAGCAGGACATTGCCCTCGGTCGAGCGCAACTTCGAGCCGCAACTCAGATAGACGTTGCCCTGCAGACGGATCGTATCGACGGCACTGTAGCGCTCGGCCGGATCCTCGGCGTTGAAGAACAGCGTATCGGCAGCCTGGTTGCCTTCGAGATCGGTGATCCGGAAGATCTGGTCGCGCGCGATACGTTTCACCCAATAGGCGCCGGCAGGGATGATTTCGCGGAAACTCGCCGTCTCGGGCGACAAGGCGCTGTCCTTGAGCATGGGCTATCTCCCCGTATCGCCGGCGCACAGATGGTAGAGTTCGTTGTTCTGGAACCCGCGCCCGTTCTCCGGCCGGAAATTGAGACAGTAATCGTCGGGGCGCACCGGCTCGGCTTTGCCGAGCTGGAGAGTCACCGGCTTGCGCGGATATTCCGCGGCCGGGTTCATCGGGTGCGGACAGGTGTGCAGCAGGACCAGCGTATCCATCTCGAAGCGGAGATCGACCGAGGATCCCGCCGGCGAATTCGCCGGATCGAAGGTCATCCCGCCGTCCTCGCCGACGGCGACTTTGCTGAACCAATTGACATTGGCGGCCAGATCCCGTCGCCCGAGCCCATATTTGCCGGCTTCGACCAGGAAGGCGTCATGGCCGTTCTGGGTCCAGTCGTTGCGATGGTCCTGATAGCTCCTCAGCCCCCAGCGCGCCGCGACCAGCGCCTTGTCGGCATTGCCCGAGACCGTGTCGTGCCAGCCGACGGTATCGGCGACGATCGAACAAAAGATCCGCCCCATGTCCGAATAGAGGCAGTGGCCGCGGCCGAGTTTGAACGTGTGCTGGCATTTCAGCGTATCGGGCGCGTTGTAGCGCTCCAGCGGGTTCTGCGGATTATAGAACAGCATCCCGACATTGGCCCCGCCCTCGCGATCGATCAGCCGCAAGAGAGTGCCGCGGCGCGCCGTGAAGGACCAGTGCTTGCCGCCTTCCAGGACGGTTTCGTAGAGCCCGCTCATCGGCCCGACCCTCGGCGGCGATCGATCGACATCCCATGGCCTCCCTTGCCAGTACCGCGTCCGTCACAGCTGCGAAGAGGCTTCGGGGATCTCGGGATCACGCTCGCCGCTGGCGGAAGACCATCCCGAGGGCGCCTTTAGCTTCCTCGATCCAAGATCTCCCGGGCTTTTGTCCCGCCGTGTGTCCGCCCGCTGTCCGCGGGCGGATGGCATCTCTCGGACCAGTCATCCTCGCGGATCGGAACCCTAGACGCCTGATGGCCGATATAACGCAAAAGCCGGGCCAGTTCCAGCGGGATGGAGATCGAGGCTCGATCGCCTATATCGAAACCGATATGTTCGGGCGACAGACCGAGTGGGGCGGTGTCATCGCCGGTCGGTGCGGAAATAGGACGGAAGCCGGTCGACCCTTTCGCCGGCCCCCAACTTGTTTCCGCAGTTTCCGTCTCGGAAGGGCCCGGTATCCCGATCTGATGAAGGGCGGAAAATGACCGAGATCGAAACCTTCGACGGGGTCTGGGATGCGATCGCCGATACCCCCGGCGAGGCCGCCAATCTGGAGGCTCGGGCCAACCTGATGCGGCAGATCATAGCCATCAATCATCCGCCAGAGCGAATGGAAGCAGGCCGAGGCCGCGTCTCGTTGCGGCGTGACGCCGCCGCGGATCAACGAGCTGTTGCGCGGGCACGTGTCCCGATTCTCCCTCGATGCCCTGGTGAACATCGCCGCGGCCTTGGGCCAGGGCGTGACGATTGCGCTGGAGGCGGCCTGACCCCTCGCCCGGCTCACGCCTCCAGCCGCGCCGTTGCCCTGACCGTACCGGCGCGATCGTGCCGGGCGGTGAGCGCGATCTCCGCCCCTTCCGGCCCGCGAACAGTCCATTCGAACCCGACCCGATCGGACGTTCCGTGCGGTTGCCGGCCGAAACCGATCAAACTCTTCAAATGGGCGCGGCCCTCGGCTTCGGGGCCGGTGACGCGAAGATGGCCCGATGTCAGAGTACAGCCGGGCGCCAGGCCGATCTCGGCTTCGATGCCGCGGGTGATCTTGTGGGCGAGGGCAGTCTTGCTGACATAGCTCGGCAGCCATCCGGTATTGTGGACCACGAACTCGATCCGCCAGAGATCGGTCCCGAGCTTCCGGACCTTCGCCCGGAACAGCTCCAACCGGGGCGAGATCAGCGCGTGCCAGACGATCCAGTCGGGAAACTTCGCGACCTCGCTTTCCAGGAACTGCGGCGGCGGGTTGCGGAAGGCGTGGAACGCGTCCCAGCCGCCGAGCTCGACCGGTCCCAGCTCCGGATGCTCGACCGGATACCAGTCGATATAGCCCTTGCCGTCGAGGGCCTCGTCCGACCAGGCGAGCAGTTTCAGATCGTCTTCGACCGGGTGGTCGCGGAACCAGTCGATGTATTTGTACTCGGCGATGCCGGCCTGACGCTGCGGCGACCAGATCTCGACCGCCCACATGAAGGCGCCGAGATCGGTGAACAGCCAGTCGAAGCCGCCGGTGATCACTTCCTTGGGGTGATAGCGGAATTCGTGATGGATCGAGATCGCCGGATAGCCGGTGATCTCGCTGCCCTTGGCACCGATCGCCTGATAGACCCAGAGATCCTCGGCCGGCATGTCGGTGTCGGGCCGGTCGCTGAACGGCCGCAGCAAGACGCCGCTATAGGTGTGGAAATCGATGCCGCCGGTGATGTTCGGGTGGCGGGTGACGAACTCGACGACGGCACGGATTTCCGGCTCCGAGGTCGGGAACGGCCCGGCTCCCAGCTGCAGATGCTCCCGGCGCCAGCCCGCCGGATAGTTCCGGTTCAAGTCCAGGCCTTCCCGCGGGGCGGCGATCGGGATCTGGATGCCGTCATACTTCTCGATCCGGCCCTCGGGCAGGATCCGGTAATAGTTCCCGCCGGTCTCGATCGGATCGCGCCGGATCATGAGCCGCGGTTCGGCGGGATGCGGCTTCCAGGCGCCGTTGGGATCGGCCACCCGCATCATCAGCAGCCTTCCGTCGCCGTCGATATCCTGCTGGACCAGCCCTTCCTGCTCGTCATGGGGAAAGGGATAGGGCCTGGTGCTGGACCGGATCGGCCGGGGCGGTTCTTCCAGCGCCCATTCGGCGCCGTCGGGGCTGATCCGCGGGCAGACATAGAGCACCCTGGTGTCGAGCAGCCGGGTGATGTCGGGATCGCTGCCGTAACCCCGGACCAGCCGATCGATCAGGTAAAGGCACGCAGTCGAGGCCGAGAGCTCGGTCGCATGGACATTGCCGGCGACCCAGAAGCCGGGCTTTTCCGCAGCCGGGCCGGTCGCACCGTTGGTCAGCGTGACGACCCAGATATCCCGGCCCTCGTGGCTCTTGCCCGCCGATTCGAGGGCGACGAGCCCGGGCCGCTTGGCCGCCGCCTGCTGCAGCGCGGCACTCAGTTCGGCGAACCGGTAGAAACGATCGAACTCCATCCTTCGCTGCCCCCCTTCGGCGATCCGCCGTCAGCATAGCGCAATCGCGCCGGCGCGCGAGCACATCAGCGTGAAGGGGAGCACTCGGCACCGCCCCCTTGCCGGACCGTCGCGGCCGGACCCGGGGGAAGATCCGCGCCATTGTCGGCGAGAGGGGCCGGCCCGGCTCTAGAACCGCACGCCGCCGACGAACCAGACCACCACGAAGATGATCAAGAGCAGGCCGAGCACGCCGCCCAGTCCGTTGCCGCCGTACCGGTTATAGCCGTAATAGCCGCCGCCGCCGCCGACGAGCAGCAGCACCACGACGATGATCAGGATCATACCCATTCTATCTCTCCTTGAATGCTGTCGAGCGGGCGCCTGGGGCCGGCCGCGATTCGACGGCGACCGCCGCCGGCGGCAATCGGCCCCTGGCCTGGTCGATCATGAGGGGATCGAGGCGTCCGAGCCTGGCGCCCGTCGCCGATCTTGTCCTCGACCCTAGCCTCGCCCGAGCCGGCGGCGATAGGCTCGGAAACTACTCGAGCACAGCCGCAACCAGCCGCCGGCCCAGCGAGCCATAGAGTTCGGGCGAAAAACCGACGACGAGCTCGCCGCCCAGATCGAGAACCGGCCGTTTGATCATGCCGGGCTGGGCGAGCATGAGCCGGATCGCCTTCGCCTCGTCGAGCCCGTCTTTTTCCGCCTCGGGCAGCTTGCGGAAAGTGGTGCCGGCGCGGTTGAGCAGCTTCGCCCAGCCGACCGCGCCGACCCAGCTTTCCAGCCGGTCGCGCTCGAGCCCGGCGCTCTTGTAGTCGTGGAAGACCGCCTCGACCCCGTTGTCTGCGAGCCAGGCGCGCGCCTTCTTGATCGTGTCGCAGTTCTTGATGCCATAGATCGTGATCGCCATTGCTCCTGCCCTTCTCCGATCGAATCGCCGACTGTTGCTACCCGGTATCTCTCGGCGCGGGAAGGACTGCGACAGTAAAGAGTCCGACAGAAGGGGAACGGCCGCTGCCGTCCGCTCAGAGCGGCTTTTCGAACCAGAAATGGGCATAGGGCTCGTCGTTGAAAGGGGCGACCTCCTGGTAACCGCGCCCGCGATAGAGTGCCCGAGCCTCGAACAGCGTCTGATTGGTCTCCAGCCGCAGCGTCTTCAGCCCGATCTCGGCCGCCTCGGCCTCGAGCGCCGCCAGAATCCGGGCTGCGACGCCCAGGCCCCGGGCCGAAGGTTCGGTCCACATGCGTTTGATCTCGCCGATCCCGGCCCCCTTCACTTTGAGCGCACCGCATCCCGCCGGCTTGCCATCGAGGCGCGCCAGAAGGAACAAGCCCGACGGCGGCGTCAATTCGCCATCGCCGGCGGGAATGCTCTTCGCCGGGTCGAACCCCGTCTCGAACCGCGTGGCGAGTTCCTGGAAATAGGCCTCGAGGCACCAGCGCGCCGCCTGGCTGCCGGGCGCTTCGATCCCGATCTCGAGAGTCCCCGCGCGGATCAGGCGCTCGACCTCGCTCATGGCCGCGGCCAGGCGACGACGCTGGTTCGGACCGAGCGGGGCCAGGATCGCGTGCGCGAGCCCGTCCGAAGCCCGGTCGTACGCCACCAGTTCCGCCATGCCCTCGACCGTCAATGTCGCGCGGCGAACCCGGCCGTCGCCGGAGTCGCCTCGAACCCGCACCAGGCCTTCAGCCTCCAACGCGCGCAGGAGCCGGCTGAGATAGCCGGAATCGAGCCCGAGCGACGCCCGCAAGGCACGGACTTCGCAGCCCTGCGAGCCGATTTCATAAATCAGCCGCGCCTGGCCGAGCGGCCGGCCCCGCTGCAGATAGCTCTCACCCAGCGCCCCCAGGCGCTGGGTGATCAAGCGGTTGAACCGGCGGATCGCTCGTAGCTGGTCGGTCTCCATTCTCTGACTATAGTCAGAGATTCTTCCGATGCAAGATCGACCGGCCGGCGTCGCTCCGGTGAGATCGGATTTTGAAGGAGCCGGTGCGCGTCGCCCGCGGATCAGAGCGGTCGGCGGTTCGGCCCGGGCCGGGCGAAATATCCTCGCGGGTTGGGTTTGGGATCGAAGGTGCCGATCGAGCCGAAGGGCGGGTCGCAGTCCCAGACCATGTCGAATTCGTGTTCGCGTTCCGGCGAGAAGGGAAAATCGAGATAGCCCGAGCCCGGCGGCCGGGTCCGGATCTCCTCCTTGGCCCAGTCCTCTTCCTCCCAGAGCCGCCAATCGGCCGGCATGTCGATTTCCCGGGCGAGCTTGTCGACCATGACGCTGATCGGCTTGGTCATGAGATCGCCGAGGATCTC